>Ga0233415_10001079_pt1 | contig 12167 bp, 10 predicted proteins | sample Na_anoxic_12_MG_FD_188631 | JGI IMG/M metagenome (GOLD analysis project Ga0233415, IMG submission 188631) | Seawater microbial communities from Saanich Inlet, British Columbia, Canada - Na_anoxic_12_MG | ecosystem: Environmental > Aquatic > Marine > Inlet | place: Canada: British Columbia... | reverse complement strand
GAATCACATCCATCAGACTAGGTACAAGCGGCGACGACGGTGTCCACACATTATCAACGATGCCGTGGCGAGAAGGTGATACAGAGGTGAACATAGAGGCATGACAGGGCAAGGTGATAGATGGAGTAATTGTCTGCGCCTGCCAAGTGTGCGTACCCTGACTAACTATGCGGTCAATCTCAGGTGTATGAGCTTGGTTTAAAGCATCTGGGCGAAGGCCATCAATGACAAAGAGGACAACTTGCTTGGTAATAGACAAATTAGTACCCTCGGCCAGACAGCAATTCTTCTACATCATCTATAGTACCGCGCCAGGGGCCAGGTACCTCTTGCTTCAAGGTCGTGACACCAGCAGCGAAACGGGCGGACTCTTTGGGTGATGAATTAAGACGACGACCTAAGTAAGTGGCAAAACAGGTGTCCCCACGTCCAGTGCGGCCATCCAGCGATCGAGGTGTGAAGGGGAATTCATAAATCTTCCCATCAGCATATACTGTTATGCCCTTAGAGTGGGTAACAACGACTTCGCGAGGGCCATATTCGGCTAATTGGCGGGCAGCGATCCGCAGATCGGTCTTACCTGTGAGAAGTTCAGCTTCAGCACGGTCTACTTTAAGGTATGTCACATGGGCTAACCCTTCGGCCATATCGGGCCACTGGTGAAAGGCCAAATAACCATCTTCTGGGACACGGACGAAGCCCTGCACATCCAAACCTACAGGTCCACGGGCAGCCAAGGACTTAAGTAAGGACAAGTTCACCTCACCGGCGATGACAGGGGATATCAAGTATATTTGAGCCGATAAGTCAGGGATATCCTGCTCCTGAAATTGACCAGCGAAACTCAATAATCTGCAAATGCGTCGCTCCATATCAGCCGAGTCGTATATATTCTCAATACTAGAAGTCGCCGGTGCGGCAGCAGCAAAGACGTTTATACCTTTACGCTCAAGTTCCTCCAGATAAGGGTAGTCATCAGGATGTAGTCGAGTAACAACCGCTACGCTGAGTTCAATGCTCCGCAAGGCAACACTACCGTAGTAAATGGCACCTCCTGAGGCAGTCTCGCTGACGCCATCAACTACCAATTTATCTTTAGAAAAGTGGCCTATCATCATGATGTCAAAATCGGGAAAAGTCATAATTCTCCTTTTCGTTCTCTAATAATTTTGAATAGTTTGTCAGGTGTGTTTGTACAGATACCGTCCAAATCAAGTTTTACTAATTCTTGCAATTCGAGAAGACATTCCTCATGCCATGAAATAATGCCCAAACCGGCAGAACGTACATTGTGTAGCCACTTTTTCGTAAGCAATTTATGGGGTTCGGCAGACCGTCCTTCCCAGGCAGGATGCACATATTGTGCACCCACGGCTTGAGCCAGTTTAACGGCATCAATACCGACCGAATCGAATAGCACAGATGTTACGATATTTGGGTTTATTGCTTGCGCACGCGCAACCCAATCGGGCCGAAACGAGCAAAGAATAGTCCTATCGAAGATATGGTTCTGTTGTATCAACTCGACAACAGATTGAACAACAGAACCACTCTTTATTTCTAGATATAGGTTGATATTATAATCCTGGCAACATACAATCGCCTCTTCTAACGTTGGAATGGTCTCCCCATCTCCAGCATCTAGTTTCTTCAAATCACTCATAGTATGTTGCGAGACACTACCATAACCATTTGTCGCTCGGCTCAAATCGGCATCATGGATTATTACGGGAAAACCATCTGCGCTATTATGTACATCTAATTCAACCATATCTGCGCCAAGTTCGGCTGCCTTGATGATGGCAGCAAGCGTGTTCTCAGGAGCGTAGTCAGATGCTCCCCTATGTGCAATACATAAAGGACAATTAATTAAATTTGGCATATTTTTCAGGGGAATTTCTTTCCGTGGATCGCGGCCATTTCGATAATGGTTTTTACCATCTCGAGATCGGATTCGGCGTTGATGTCTTCAATATAAATACCGCACGGGCTGGGGAGGTCTAAATTCGGGCATCCATCAATGGTGAGAGCCTCTGAGACGGTTTTGATGGCCCGGGCGTAATCGGTTGCGAGCTTTTTAATTTCTTGTTTTGTTTTATCGCGGTCTACAATGCTGTTTCGGTCAATGCGTGTTGCGCCGATACCTAGAGTAAGTGGTTTTCTGAGTTGAATGGCTTGTTCCACATAGATGGAAAAGTGGGCTTTGTCAGCGTCAAGCTTGATAATGAATCCCGGGCAAAGGCTCAACTTGTAATTAATCAATTCGACAAGCGCATCCGTGGCTGATTTCGCGTTATTTGATTCTGTTTCGACTTTGCCCTGCTCATTCCCGCCAATATGCCCCATAGGCATATCGCCGCGATAATTTGCAACGAACACACGCTCACCCCAAGGGAAATCTCGAATCAGATGATGAACGGGAGGGGCTGCGAATTTTCGAAACAAATCCGGGCCAATGAATACAGGTGAACCGGAAGCATCAGAAAGCTCAATCCAGATGTTTGGAATACATTGTGACAAGTGCGTACACCAAGGGACGAAAACTTGTTCGGTCAGGTGTGCTAGTAAATCGTTCACAAAATCAGGTTCATCCATCAAAGCAAAAAGCAATGCTTCCTGTCCGAATATATCGGCAGCAAGGCTATAGGGTGCGGGGATGTGTGCGACTGGTTCTCGGCTTGTCAAATCGGAAAAACACACTAACATCTCTTCGATGATCTGGGGAATAATACCTCTGAAGTTTGGCGTGCCCAACTCTTGCCAGGTTTTCCTGTTTAGGAGTGGCTTGCCCGCGTCAACGCCGGGAACGTGCTTTTCAGGGTATAGCATGGCTTGCCCGAGGGCCTCCGCGCCGAAAGCGTAGGCCGGCCAATGCAGGGTCAGTTTGCGGATTCCCAACAAACGCTGGGTTATCAGTGTTGTGCGCACATATCTCTGCGGGTCATCTTTATAAAAATCTGCCGAAGTCAATCCATAAAGCTGGTTGAGGATTGTCAATATCAACATGTGCAAAGAAGCAGTTACACTGACAGAATCAGTGGGAGCTGGTTCGCAAAAGATGGCATCAAACTCTCCCTTCATTGCCGCGTCAAACAAAGCGCGTAGTTTTACCTGGGCGCTCTTGCCTCCTGCCTGCCAACGTGAAAGCAAGTCCGTTCCAGCAGGAAATTGTAGGTAGTTTGATAAAGAATTCATGAATTACTTTCTTTGAATGGGTACTCTTGTCGCTCACTTGGTCTGCATGAGTATCCGCGCATAAATTAAACCACTGGTAAAAAAAGGTGATGCTTTACCAGTGGCTTAACGACGACTTAGTCCCCTCAATCTTAATCCCATAACAGGGATTGTTCAGTCTGTCGATCAAAGAATTGGACCTTATTGGTGTTGAAGTTAATAATGGAGTTACTTCCCCTTTTCAGCCGCAAGGCAGGATCGGCCAACACGCGAATGTCGTTCTCTCCCACGAGCACGTCAATCAGGTCATCACGGCCCAGCGGCTCAACGATGCGAATTTCACAGGGGACACCACTGTTGGCTTCTGTACTGTGTCCAGAAGAGGCGATCGTGATGTCTTCGGAACGAATACCCATTATTACTTGGCCCTTAGCAGCCGCTTTTTCACCTCTTTCGGCAGGGATAATCAAATCAATTCCTTTTGTGCGAGCGTGGTAGTCACCGTTCTCACGCACAACTTCTACTTTTATGAAGTTCATTGGCGGGTTACCTACAAAACCAGCGATGAAAAGAGTGCGAGGCCTATCGTACAATTCATCAGGCGGGGCGAACGCCTGTACCTTTCCTCTATGCATCACGGCAATGCGGTCAGCCATGGTCATTGCCTCTACTTGGTCGTGGGTGACGTAGATCGAGGTGATTCCTAAATCAACCTGCAAATGTTTGATCTCACCGCGCATGGAAAGGCGCAAACGAGCGTCCAGGTTAGAGAGCGGTTCGTCAAAGAGCAGCAATCCCGGCTCTTTGACCAACGACCGTCCAAGTGCAACACGCTGTTGCTGTCCTCCAGAGAGTTGAGCGGGTCTACGATCCATCAGTTTACCAATGCCCATCATATCTGCCACTCGTTGTGTTCGTTTTTGTATATCATCCTTTGGGATTTTCTGTAACTTGAGGGGGTAACTGATGTTTTGAAAGACGGTCATGTGAGGGTAAAGGGCATAACTTTGGAAGACCATGCCAATATTGCGGTCTTTAGGTTGAACATGGTTGACGATTTTATCGTCAAAAAGGATTTTCCCTCCACTAGGTTTATATATGCCTGCCACCATCAGTAATGTAGTAGTTTTTCCGCAACCAGAAGGCCCTAGAAAAGCAACAAGTTCAGCATCCTTGATATCAAGATTAATGGAATCAACCCCAACTACAGGCCCCCAACACTTGGAAAGATTTCTGAGTTTTACATTCATGATTTACTCCTAAAACTAATGTATGTCACGTAAGGCGGAAAAGAAATTAGGTCTTACACGCCTCCCTTAGATCCCCCGCCATAGATACTCAACAAAGCTTCTTGGGTGAAGATAAAGAATAGCATCACAGGAACGAGTTGGAACAATCCAATAGCAGCGACTTGATTCCAACTGACCAGCGATGTGTCTCCTGAAAACCGGTTGATGTAGACGGGCAGGTTGGATACCTTCGAGCCAATAGTAAAAGTAAAAGGAATCAGGTATGCATTCCAACCTGAGATGAAGTTGAAAATAGCCAGGGCAGCGATTCCGGGCTTAATTTGAGGGATGATGATTTCCCACCAAACACGAAAACGTGAAGCGCCATCAATCATTGCGGCACGCTCCATATCCCAGGACAGATTATCAAAAAAGCCCTTCATCAACCACACGCCAAGCGGCAAGTTTAGGGCGATCATCACCACCGCCACGCCGCCGATAGTGTTGAAGCCGAAGAATTGTCCGATGAAAGGAATACCACTGATGAGAAGTAGTACTAAAAAGATGCCAATGAGCAGCATTTCAGGTCGAAAAGCGTGTAGAACAAGAACCATCCCGAGGAATCCTTTGCGACCAACAAAGTTCATGCGCGCCAGTGCATATCCCGTTAGCGACGAAACGAATCCTACCCCGATGACCATACCACTTGCTATCAGGAATGTGTTCAGGGTAACTTGCCAGATTTCAGGATCACTTAAAAATGACCAGTTTTGGAGGGTTAATCCACCGATGGTGCCATCTGAGTTTACTGGTAATAACCCTTCTGTGCGGAAGGAAAAAGTGGCTATGATCACCCAGACATACCCAACGACAATAGGAACAACGCTAAGGGTGAGAAAAATGTAAGGGAATATTTTTTTTATTTTTTGTATTAAACCATTGCTTTGTTCAGTTTCAAATGATGTAGTCATATTGCCTCCTATGGCAAATAACACATTCCAGAGCAGATAGACCCAAAACTACAGCTATAAGAAGTTGGCTTAAGAAAATATTAAAGAACATCAATTTTAGGTTCCTGCATCAGGTCATTGAAGCGAAAGATACGTAGATAAGTGATAGCTAAAATAACTCCGATAACCACCATTACAAACCCCCACGCTGCACCGTATCCCCATTGATGGGAACCGAAATAAGTAAACAAAGCACGTTTATACGCTGTAAGCGACCAAACTTCAGTCCTAAAAAGACCCGGCCCACCTTCAGTTAATAACAAAATGTACTCAAAGGAGACTAGTAGCGATAGGGTCTGATAGCTGGTGACGAAAAGCAACGGCCATTTTAGCAATGGTAGCGTAATATCGCGGACAATCTGCCAGGCCGAGGCTCCATCCACTTTTGCTGCTGTGAAGATTTCCTTGGGAATCGATTCGATGGCTGAAGTGAATAGGATCATACCGAAAGATGCTCCCACAAAACCGTTCACCATGACGACGAAAACCCACGGCATCTCGGGCAACCAGTAGGGTTGATATTCTCCCCCAAATAATCCTATAAACCAATTGATGATGCCATACGGAGGTGTTTGCGCCATTCGCTTCCACATCACGATATAGATTACTGATGGAGTGATGCGGGGTAATAGCCAGAGTAACCGATAAACAAAGCCTGCCCGCCGGTTGATATGAGAAGTTAGTAGAGCAAGTACCAGCGCTAATCCCACGTTGAAAAACCCCAGAGTTAGGATTACGTAGCGAAACGTGTTGCCTAATATTTTGGGGAAGAATGTGTCGTTGAACAACCTTTTAAAATTAGTCAGGCCTATGAAGTTCCATTCAAGAGGATTAGCTGTGAAATTGGAACTAGCAAGGTCGGTCATACTTAGATAGAGCATGATGAGTGCGGGTAAGAAAAAGAAAATTACAACAAGAAGTGTGGCTGGGCTCATAAATCCCCAGGCGTTAAGCGTCGCGCCAAAGGATGGTTCTCGCTCTACGACTGCGCGAGTATTCAACACACCTGCTGCAAACAACCCAAGTAATGCCAGCCAGACGCCGAGCATCCCGATTTGGATCTGCAAGTGTACCCCTCCCTCAACAGCTAGTTGCCGCGAAGCTCCAAATTGAATCAAGATGGTGAAAAGTACAACGATGCTAAGCGCTATTGTTCCAAGCCCGTCCCAACGGTTGACACGTTTGCGTATAAAAGAGATTGATGCGCTTACCAAGACGATGATGCCAACAAAGGGGACGATGTAGCTGATTGTTGAGCCTCGGAAAAGGACATCCCCGGCGCTTGACGCTAATAACGCGCCGGATGCAATCTGCCATCCCGTCAAGGAAGCTAAAGGTTTTATACTATCAGCAATAACAATCCAGGGCAAAAAGAAGGTGATGATTGCTAGTATGCTAGCGGCCGTCCCAACAATTTGACCTGTTTTCTTTGTTGATGTTCCACTGGTTAATTCCATAATTGCCTCCAAAGTAAGTGTCCATAATTAATTATGGTAACTTTTCAACATTTCAGCCCCTTTCTTGAGACGATGCAACTCATGCTTTCAAATTATTTTCCAGGCAATCTAAATAGAATCACTGGAAGTTATTCTTGGACGCGGCCTAAACGATTGGAGAGAAATTATCGTTCTGTACTGAATAACAATCAATATTTCATGAAATTCGTGTTTTGTTATGTCAATAAGGAGGAGGGCTAAGCCCTCCTCCTTTCGTTATTATCAATAGTTTAGGGTATGATCTTTATATTATCACCCAATTCGTTAGTAAGTTGGTCTACAACTACAGCTACTGCTCCCTCAGGTGTTAGATCACCAGATTCCACTGCCTGGATGCCCAGGTAATAAGCCTCGGAGTATGAACTCCAGTAGGGGCTATTGGGGAGGAAAGTGGTGTAATCCAGCAACGGCAACGTAGCGCTCAAGAACTTTGCAGTGGTGTATACTGGGTAATCTGCTTGTGACTTGAGGATGCCCAGATGCCCACTAGCAATTGCGTAATCAGTGTTGAGTTCCTTTGTCGAAGCCTTGGAAAGCAGCAGCAAGGCCAGATCAGGATTCTTAGATTGAGAGCTGATCATGTATACCAACGGGTGAGTCAAGGTGGTTGGCTCACCAGTGCCATCGGGTTGGCTTGGAATAGGAGCATAGCCAACGTTCTCGAAGAGATAATCCTCACCACCGACATCCTGTAGATAGTTCGTATGCCAGCTTGCCCAACGCCAGGTTCCTTCGAAGACGAAGAGTACGTTCTCGAAAGAGGAGGTGTATTCTTTGTGGTGGTCCCAGTCTCCGTCCAATTTGTCGGGGCGAATGATTCCACGCTCTTGAGCAGCGGAATATATCCGTTGATAGACTTTCAAGGCGGCATCTTTATCAAATACTAAGCCATCAAAGCCATCTTCCTGAACGATCCCACCAGCACCATAGTAATAGTATGTGAAGTCAGGTCCATTAGATGGGCGATGCCACCAGCCATTGCCTTCGTCAACCAAACCGGCATCAACAGCTTCTTCGGCAACGTCGAACATATCATCCCATGTAAAGTCGCCGGTTTCTACACGGCCTGGTAAGGCATCAATCTCTTCTTTCGTCCAGCCAAGTTGGCGCAGGATTATCTTGCTGAAGTACATCGGGCGAGCTTCAGCATCTTGGGGGACACCATAGCGTTTGCCATTAAGCTCTGTAGCCGTCCATAAGCTATCAATCACATCGCTAAATTCTGGATAATCGCCCAGCATATCCGTAAGATCAATAATATATCCAGCTGTGGCCCAGTCGCCAATATGTTCGTGACCGGAGACAATAATGTCAGGAGCTTCACCAGCTTCGGATGCTAGCTCGAACTCAGTTTTGTAGTCACCCCAATCGGCGTCGTCCATGATGGTTACCAGATCAATGCGGCGCTCGTCGCCAGCCTCAGCCAGAGCGGCGTTGGCGGCCCCAACGGCCTTGGTCAGGTTATCGCAGCGTCCATTCTCGAAGGGAGGACTGGCTTTGCAGCGAGCAGTCAGGGAAACTAGGTTATTACTTTCAACTTCAACTTCTACTTCCTTGGTAACAACCACTTCCTGGATTTCAATTATCGTCTCACCTTCTTTCTCCACGACAACGGTCTCAATAATAGCCTCTGGTGTACAAGCAACCAAAAGTAAAGCTAGGACAACTAAACTGCCTAATAAGAAAAGCTTATTTTTGTACATTGTTACTCCTCCATGTGAAAAGTTGTATTTAAACAGATATTTGAATTACGATATTCTAAATAAATATAAAATTCTTTCGATAGCACCACCTCCTTATAATTTTAACTTGTTCGATCAGTAGGAATGATCGATCAAAAAACAACGCGAGCGGTCGTATTTCTTACTACCAATTCAGGTTCTAAAACTTCTGCCCTCACTTCGTCATCACCCTGAATAAGCTTGAGCAACATTTCTCCGGCTCTTTGCCCAAGCTTGTCAATGGGTTGCCGTACAGTTGTTAAAGAGGGATAGTAGTAAGCTGCTATATCTAGACCATCAAAGCCTACAACAGAACAATCACGCGGTACTTGATAGCCCCGTTTTTGCAAGGTGTTCATCACGCCAATGGCTGTCATATCATTGAAACAAAAATATGCGCTTGGTTTTTCTGGGATATCCAGCAATAAATTCGCGGCTTTAATACCACCTATTACACCTCCATCTCCCGGCACGATTAAAGAGTCATCTATAGGTAAATTGTATTTGCGCAATGCAGATTGATATCCCTGAAGGCGCAGTAGGTTAGAATTCAATGATCTGCCTTGAGACACATAAGCTATCCGCCGGTGTCCCAATTCAATCAGGTATTCTATGGCTATTTTTGACCCCAATAATTTGTCTGTTGAAACAGAAAATGGGTAGGATAAACAATTTACTAAAACCACTGGCACAGAGGTATTTTCTAAAGACAAATAACCTTCATCAATTAGTGATCCCGCGACAATGATTCCAGCCAGTTGTTTTTCCCGAAAAGAATTGAATAGCTTTTCTTCCCTCAGACGATCTTGAAAAAAACTAGACACTAACAACTCATAGTTATTAGCAAGGGCAACGTGTTCAATACTCACCAGCAAGCTCTCGTAAAACGGGTCCAGGTAATCGGCAACTGCTACCCCGATCGTGGTAGATCGTTGAGTTACCAGGTTACGTGCTACCTGACTAGGTATATACCCCATACTCTTGGCTAACTTTTGAATTTTTTGTTTTGTTTCCGTACTGATACGAGGATGATCTTTGAGGGCACGCGACACGGTTGAAGGTGTAACATTGGCTTTTTTAGCAATGTCTTTAATCGTGATTGGCACGGTAATCCCTCCAAAGTAAGATTTCTTGTAACCGTTCACATCCTTGTTTCCCAAAGGATAGTGAAGGTGTCCTCACCGAATGTTCCCACTTGGTCTGGAGTCCTTCGCTATCCCGGGGATAGAATATTTTTTTTAAGGAGGGTGAATAATTTTGATGTCTTACAGGCACGCAAACGTGTGCATAAATAGGGAAAATAAACCGTTTGCTTGCGCAAACGTTTGCACAATATTAACACAATATTTCCTGAATGTCAAGCCTTAGTTAATGGTAATGGTAAGCGCATACTTCTACCAATGAACGAGATTTGCCTTATATTTCGTCCCAGAGTGGTTGTTCATACCCCCCCCCATCTCTTCCATATGCCTTGGAACACCACAATTCACCCAATTTCGCTGGTCTCGAACTTCCTTCGCTGCGATGTGAATATTTTCACACGATACTATGGTTAACCCTAATCAAAGAAAACGGTTGCTTATAAAAAGGGCTCATCAATCAAACTCCAACTTCTCTACTGCCCTCTGCTTATCATACGCCGAGGGAACGGTATAAGGGTTTGTGTAGACGGCTTAAGCGAATCAGCGTTGGTGTAATCGGCCAAATCCAAGATCACGTTGAGTGGGATTACTAGGCCAGGGACTGACACTAGTTCATCCAGGCGCAAGTCCTCTACCACTTTCTCATCCCAAATAAACAAATCGCACAAAGTTTTTCTTTCGCTCGCTTTGCGTGCTTCGCATGCGTGCTGATGGCATAACCGCAGATAGATTCTTTGTGTTCTATGTGGCTTTTTAGTAATATGTCTTCTTTTTCAACCGTATGTATTTCCGCCGAGTAATCGTATTTAAACGTGATAAAATCGGATACCGTACTTTCAAGGCCTTACTCCAGGTTCAAATAACATTGAGTGGTCTCAATGTTGATATGACCCAAAAATACACCGATTTGCGTGATTGGCATGCCGGTCTCATAACCTAATTGTGCATAAGTCCGTCTTAGATCGTGAGGTTGTAAATTGGCCTTATCTATCAGCTCTCCACGCTTTTGTACCAAGTTATAAAGAGCCGTTGTGCTCATGCTCTCCCTTGGTTTTTTATTACGCCCCAGACTGCGATGTATAGGCCCTTCACTTCCCACAGCCATGCCCTATTCCCTGATTGCCTTCTCCAGCTTGTCACTGATCGTGATGGCTCTGTCCTTTGCACTCTTGCCCTTTACATCCAAAACAGTTCGCGTCTTCTCCCCCACTGGTTGCAGTTATCCATCCTCGAAGCGTAGATTGAACGCCTCTTATCTACGCAAGCCAGCAGCCAATAATCAGCCCATTGCCAACCGGTCACGTTGGGCGTTAATTTCAAATTCCAGATTACCTACCTTGCGTTTTTTGTAGGCAGATAACAAATCGCTTACTTATTTTTGAGATAGCCAAATGTGAGCTTATTGCCCTTGAAGTTGTTTGGTTTTGATAGCACCTTTCAGTGATTCAGCTCAATAGATCACGGTGGTCACGTCTGAGACATTCTCCGGAGGCCCCCCGCTCTTGGCCACTTGTTCCAACTCATCAGCTAGATGTGTGATAGCGGTAGATAAAAATGATCGAGTTGAGGATCCGACAGTTTTGGAGTAAGCCTGCAGTTCCGCAAAGTTGGTAATCTCATGCCTAGCATCAAGATAACTTTTCAAGGTTTCAGTGCACTGACGCTTGGACAAGGGTTGTAAATTTGGGTCATTCTCAATGACGTGAGGACGAATTTACCAGGGTTTTCTTCAGGCCAGGTTGGGGTACGCTCGTGACAATTTTCGGGAAGGTAACATTTGATGAACTCGCTTAAATCAGCGCGGGTGAGGGGATCGCGTTTGAGGGTGAAGTGCTTGTTGGTGCGCAAATCGTATATGCAAAGTTTTTGCATCCAGGCTACCTCACGGGCTGGTTTACGGTCAAAGAAGAGTACGTTGGTCTTGATCGCTTGAGCGTATAAGACACAGGAAGGAATAAACAAAGCAGCAGCTTTCTTAGGCACCGCTAGGTTTCTCTTCCAACATCCTACCGATAATTTCTTTTAATAATTTAGCAGCAACCATCCCGGTCATTCCCTGAAGGTCTCGCTTCGGATTGTATTCTACAATGTCAGCTCCAACTAATTTTCCCTTTAGATTTTGAATAATTCCCAGAACATCTCGACTGCTCATGCCGCCTGGTTCATGATGAGATACTCCAGGAGCAAAGGCTGGATCAAGGCAATCCATATCCAAGGATATGTATACTGGCCCATCAAACATTATCTCGTTAGCTGCTTCGATATTTTTCATCTCAATTATTTCCACACCAAATCGGTTCGCCTGCTTGCGTTGGTGGCCCGTCAAAGTGCGAACTCCTACTTGTACCAATCTCTCAACCAAATTCTCTTCCATAATGCGCGCAAATGGACAAGC
>Ga0233415_10001078_pt1 | contig 12174 bp, 15 predicted proteins | sample Na_anoxic_12_MG_FD_188631 | JGI IMG/M metagenome (GOLD analysis project Ga0233415, IMG submission 188631) | Seawater microbial communities from Saanich Inlet, British Columbia, Canada - Na_anoxic_12_MG | ecosystem: Environmental > Aquatic > Marine > Inlet | place: Canada: British Columbia... | reverse complement strand
TTCCGGGTCTAATGATGGCAATGAGTGCTGCCAACTCTTCGATATTACTGGGAGACACCTTCTTAGACCAAGACCTACCAAGATTACTCTCCAACTGGAAAATACCCTTGGTGAGACCATCGTGATATAAGGCCCACGCTTTTTCGTCCTTCAAATCCATCTTACCATCCTAACAGTGACTTAACATTGAATTCCACACAAAGGAAATATACCAGACAACCTATGGCAGACCCTAGTGGTAGACCCAAACACAACCCTGTAATAAATCTATTCTCCAGAATACCATCTTCCACAACGTCTTCTGGGTTTGCTTCCGCTCTCTCTTCTGCGTTGTCCAGTTGACTGATAGTAAACAGATAGTTAATTGTGTTACCTTGACCATCGGAGTCGTGAAGGTGGTAATAGTAGGGTTGAGCAGTCCTATACCTGTTTTTGTTCTCTACTTTTCTGAGCATGATTTCTCCTACTTAATTGCTAGACCACCATTGGCAAAACACTTGTCCACCGTTAGATTTTGATAGACTAGACGGCGGGACTTTTGAAACTTGATGAAGATGTTGGCTGTATCCTTAACGTCCTGTAGGGCGTCGTGAGCGTTCTCTGAGGACATTCCCATACGTTCTCGCAGAGAGTCCATACTGATAGACTTGATGGCAGGGTCGCCCTCTGTCCACAGCCACATGTCGTCCATAACATCGATCTTGTAGATCTGATGGAATAGCTTCTGACCCTGTCTCTTATCATCGAAGGGTCCGTATTCCTTACACAAACGGTCTACGATCTTCATGTCATATCCCAAGATGTTAAACCCACATGGAATTGGGGCGTGGAACTGTTTTCCAGACCAGTTGTACTTATTAACGAATGTGCAGAACTTCTTCCACACACCCTTGGGTAGCGGTGCTTTCGCAAGCTGCTCTCGCGTCTGACCTGTGACCTTGAGTGCCCCTTCCTCAATGGGGTCAACGCCAGCAGCCAGTGCCTTCTCATCGTCAATGATGGGACGCATCATGCTCTGGAATTCACCCTTGGGCCTGAAATTGCGACCATCTAGGGCGATAGCAGCGATTTGAGTTGGCTGGCAACGAAGTGGGTTACGTCCACCCGTTTCAAAGTCGAAAACCACGATATCTCTTTTCATATCTTTTATCCTCTATTTTGAAATTCCTGTGGACAAATCTTTGATTTACAGTTGGGACAATGATAGTACCCAACGAGGGAATACATCCCCTGAAACTGTGCTTCCTTATGATCACACCAAGTGATATCTTTGAGTTTACGTATGGGATAGTCTGGCATAAAGACAACGTCTTTCATTCTTTAAATTCCTTCAAAAGTTCAGGGTTTTCAAGTACGTTTCCTATAACTCTCCATTGTTTACTTGGTGATGAGCCATAATAGTGCTCAAACGCTTCCTTTGGTCCGTCTGGGTTTCCCTCCATTAGGTTCCAGCCTATAACCTGACCATAATTATCGCTGTTAAACTCCACGAATACGGGTCTTTTTGTCTCATGACCCTTTTCACCAGCCCATTTACGTTCTAGTATGTCGCCCTCATAAACCTCTACATCGTCACAATCTTTAGCGTTGGTGTATTGTTGGATTACAACATCTTTCCTAAGACAGTTTTTATTAGACCAATCGCCAGAGGCCCTATCATATAGATAAACTTCACAGCCTTCACCGGAATCCTTTAATGAGAGCATAGGGTCTTCTTCCGCCCACGGATCTAACCATCTGTTTTCGTTCTTGTGCCATATACGAAATTTGATTTCTCTCATGATGACCCTCTCTGGTTGTCTTCTAGGCGGCAAACTCGTTTCTCAACTAGACCTAGCATCTCTTGTAGCTGTTTTATACTACGCCTGTTCAAATCGTCACAAACCCTGTCTTTCATAGGCTGTACCCATTTCTTCTCGCGTTCTGCGTTGATTTCGATCATAGTGATCGCATTCTCAAGAAGGTCTGAGATATAGATCTTGTCGTGACCAGATCCGCAGCAATCTAACTCTGGTAGAGATCTCATTATCTTAGCCGCTGATGCGTAGCGTTCTTTACTGAAGGGTCTCATTGTTCAACCTTTAATACTAAAAAAGAATTTCTACAACTTAGACAGTCGCAATCTACTATGAAGCATATATCACCAAAGGGTAGATATTCTATCTGGTCGCAAAACATAAAGTTCTCGTCGCCATCGTGAAAGTTAACCACTAACTCTCCACGTCTACCTCTGGTTTCTTCGCGTTTATGAAAAAACTCGTCTTTTTTGTATCCAGCCTTTTTCATTTTTGGTAGGTATTTCCCTTTCCACCACTCAACAAAGAAGTCTGCGGTTTCTCTAGGGTTCGCACAGCAAATCACCGCAGCACCGTCTCCTCCAGCTTCTGTAACGGAGTAATAGAAGAACTCCATCAAGTTCTCTGCCCATATGCCTTTAACTCTTACGCTTGGTGGAATGATCATATTAATTCCTTCACATACATCAATTTATCCAAAAGATTTATCCCGAGAACATCAAATTTAACATGCCCCAGTGCCTCCAGATCGTTCATCTCTAATCCAGCGATCTTTTCTCCACCGCTTTTTTGGTTGACCATAGGGCACACCTCATGAAGCGGTTGAGCGGAGATAACCACACCAGCGGCGTGTTTACCCTGAGTCTTAAAGGTGCCCTCCATATCAATAGCCTGTTGGAAGTACTCAGAGTAGTCACCTCGTAGTTCACCGTCATCATCAATATGACAGTAGTCTCTAAGATCATCTGCGTTGTTCAGGAGTGCCCAACGAATGATAGAGCGATCCTCTTCATCCATCATAGCTAACTGGTCAGAGATAGCGGCCTCGTCAGGTATGTACTTTGTGATGTAGTTCATCTCACCAAACCCACAGGCTTGGTTAACACGTAGTACTTCTTTGATAGCACTACGACCCTGAAGCCTACCAAAAGTACACATTTGACTTACATTTTCCGCACCATACCTCTCTTTCAACTCCTGAATAATTGCGTCACGCTTACCCGTAGGAACGTCCATGTCAATATCGGGTAGGGATACATGGTCTTCTGTATTACGACCGTCATTATAGAAACGCTCGAACAGTAGATTAAACTCAATAGGGTCTATCATGGTAATCTGCATGAGATAGGATATCAAACATCCAGCAGCAGAACCGCGACCCGGACCAACCATCCAACCGTTATCACGACAGAATTTGAGAATATCCCAAACGATAAGGAAGTAACCTGAGAGATTAGCATTCTCTATAACCTTGAGTTCTCTGTCGTAGCGTGCCCTGTATTCTACACAGTTATCAGATGTAATAGTGCCGTCTTTCTCTAGCTCCAACCAACCCTCTTTACACAGTTTTACCAGATACTCACCTTCGCTGTAACCAATGGGACAGGGGAATTTAGGAAGCATTGGCTTACTGAGGATATTGTAGTTCTCACACTTATCAAAGATCTCATCGAAGATATCCATCTTAGGATCATCTACTAGAATCTGTGCGGCCTCCATCTTGTCTTTTATGTAGAATTCGCTACACTCAAAGAATATCTGGTAGTCAGCAATATCAGTGTTGTTTCGGATCATCCGCTTTACTTGTGACATAGTCTTCTTTAGGTGACCACATATCAAAACCCTGTGCAGTTCAGCTTGATCTCTCTCTACGTAATACGTATTTGGGAAAGCAGAACTCTTCTGATAGAAGTCTTCACCCGAGATTGGTGAGACAGAGGGATCTCTAGCCAGACAGATTAGGTTACCCTGATTAGCCAGCTTGACCAATAGCCCAGTGTCAACATTTCCCCTGTCGTCGAGGGTGGACACGATGCGGATTAGTTCCAACCAACCTTCTTTGTTCTTAGCAAAGAGGGTGAAACCATCAAACGCACAACCAATAATTGGCTTAATATCGTTCGCGATACAGGCTTGGTAAAAAGAAACGGCCCCGGAGATAGACTTGTAGTCAGCAATCCCGCAGGCTCGATAAGAATTCTCTGAGCATTTTTTAGCTAGTTGTTTGGGCTTTGAGAAGGCTCGCTGTAGAGAATAGTGCGTGTAATTGCACAACGGAAACCACTTCATATCTTGTCCTTGTTAGTGTCCTAATTCCTGTCTTCTCCTTTATTATAGTCCAGAATCTCTGAATGTAAAGGGTTACTTTGAGCGATTCTTGATTTTTCTGATAATTTCTGGCCGTACGATACAACGGAGACAAAATCAAGCGTGTTCAAAAAAATACCCAAACTTATCTATATCTATAGAGTGTTTGTTTTCGACCAGTTTGATCGTCTCGTTATTGTAGTAATGAGAATAATGAAGATGGATGCTTTGATTCAGTAGCGGCAACTTAATATCTAGATAACTTTCTATCTTATCAAGTTGTTCATATTTGAACCACATTACACCTCCGGGGTGACGCTCGTTGACCCAATATGTACATGTTTCAGCGGAATCATCTTTATAATCCTTCAAAAAATTATGGAACCCCTTGGTTATTACTTCTATGTTTAAATCGTTAGCCCATTTGCGGACCCCATCTTTATTACTTAGTTCTTCCACAGACGATGGGTTGTTTATAATCTTCCACGTCCTTTGTATATAAAAACAAAACAGGGATAACATTCTTTCCCAAGGATTTCTTGACACAGCGATCAATTCATAGTCATTAAATTCGTCAGGTAATGATCTACTGTTCTGATGCCAAGACTCGTCTGGCTTTATTATACTTTCCCACCCCTGATCAGATTCCATCAAAGCATAATGAATTGACGTACATGCAGTTTTTGGAATACGTACAAAAATCATCTTCTTGTCTTTATTTACTAACATAGTACTCCAATATTTTTTTTCGTAATTGCTTGTGTTTTTCTTTGTTCTGATACCAACTTTTTCCCGAAAGGTTATGTTTGCTGACGCGATAAAAGATAATGATATCTGATAAATTCCTAATCTGAACACCTATCATTGCGTTGATACTGTAGAAAATTAAATCGCCGTACACATTCCTATCGAGACCTAACTCGTCTTGAATTTTTCTTATCAAACCGGCGTCAAACTCATCTACAACAGAGCGTCTCATGGCCGTTGAGGGGTTGTTTATAACCCACGATTTGGACAAAATGTACTGGTTTACATTGTAAGGATGTGAAGTAACCCCTTCGCAATCTGGAGTGTTCATATCAATGAATGGTGATGTTCGGTCGACAAACATTTGCATTTGACCTCCTACTATTCCTACGTCTTTATTTGTGTCTAAGAAAGCAATCTGTTTCTCTATTCTATTGGGCATCATTATATCGTCGCTATCCATAAATATAAGCAACTCACAATCTTTGTCTAAAAATTTTTTCGCAAAAAGTCTAGCTGAGTCACACCCAAGGTTTTGCTCCGTCCTGACCAGTTGAATATTTTGACTAACAATTGATTCAAGAAATTTAATTGTCTCTAAGTTGGTACTGCAATCATCTACAACAATAAGTTTCCAATGTTTATAAGTTTGGCTTTGAATACTCTGAATCGCCTCTTTTAACCAAAGAACATTCGTATTGTATACTGGCATAGCAATATTCACAATCATAATATCTTGTTCCACTCTACTTTGAAATTTTCAATAGAAAAATTTTCTCGAATGTAGTCTCTATTTTTTGCTTCTTTTGTTGTCTCCTCGCACGACCTTATCGCTTTAGCCCACTCTGTTGCGTGAGATTTATATTTTACAATGGAGTCAGAAAACATACCTACGCCAACGGGGTGAGAAACTGTTGGTATACCATGTGCAATGCTTTCCGCTACGGATAAACCGAAAGATTCGTCATAAGATGTAGATAAAGATAAAGAGCACGTTTTGAATAATTGTGAAACATCTTCTACGTACCCATAATAGAACACATTTTGTATACTGTCACTTAAAATCCTATGGTTGACCAAATCTCTTGTTTCTTGATCGAAGTATTGCTCTAACCAACTACCAGCTATATGGAAATTAAAATCTGGTAAACAGTTAATAATATCGGCAAGGACTTGGACGCCCTTATATTTCTCTATCCTATGATGCCACAGGATATTTTTTGGGACCGGCTTTCTTTTTAATTCTTTGTCGAAGAATACTGGTGGAGGTATACATATACCGTTATAATGTGTTGCAACAGTCTTGTCCACAAACACACTAACGTCTGGTTTGAGAATATCAATTAATATATCGTGCAGTCGGTTATGTCTAAATCCAGAGTGAGATACATATACTATCTTCTTGTTGAGTGGGTTATCTCTTATAAACGTTGGTAAGGATTCATTTAAATAGTATGCCCAATAGATGATAATATCAGATTTTACATAAACTTCTTCCATTTCTTCGTAAGAATAACCAGTCTTCATACCCGTTTCAAGGCTATGGAATCGGGGAAAGTCCACAATTGGCACTATACCAGTAATGTCGTCACCAAAACATTGTGCAAAAAGTTTCATCCACGTTAAGGCACCGCCGGGGGCTATTTCACCTTGAATTAGACCTATTTTGTTTGCTTTAAAAGTGTTTGACTTTAGATTATTTAAATCATTTGGTTGCCAGATCGGCTCCATGTACGGGTAAGAGTTTTCATACCTTTGAGGCTCTATTGGGCAAAAATCCCCTAAAGATATTTGTGACAGAACGGCCTCTCTAGTTTCTTGGTCCCTTAAAGAATTTACATGTATGAAATAAGATTCTGAGGCATTGTACCAGAAACCATCTTCACAAGTGAATAGACAGTTCCACTTGAAGTCAAGTGGGTTAAAAACATCTTCGCCATAAACTAAAAGGGTCAAATAATTCTGGTCAAAGCACCACTGCTTAGGATATGTATCTGTGGGCTGTTGGTAGTATTTTGCACAAGACTTTGGTATAACCAAAACGCCCCCATTAATCATTACCTTAGGGTAAATTGTTCTACCATTATCTAAAAATTTTTCTGCCTGCTTGTCTGTTAGAGTCTTTCTTATTATTATGTCCTGCTCTCGTTCAATCCAACTGTAATCTTTTTGAGACCAGATGCAATATTCATCAAAGCCAGATATTTTATCATCTGGTGTTATCTCAAAGATATTTGGTGCTTTATCAGATACAAGTATATCACAATCTAAATACAATGTTTTTTCGTATATAGAAGTTACTTGTCCTACTCTATACTTGTTAGCCATAGGCCAATCTGGATGTTGATCTCCAGTTAGCTCTATGTAATCTGCACCGCATTCTTGTGCGTATTCTTTGATTCTCTGACGTGTTACTCTGAGTAGTTTCCTAGCTGCCTCATTAGCTGGAATGACGCATATAGCCAATGTACTTTTGGGTTCTGGAATATTATCATAAAAATCAATGGTGCTAACTCTATGTTCCGACGTACTCAAACTAAGCACACCCCTACGCTTAGATGGTCGTAGATATTTTTCCCTCTCTGCTTGAGATGCATCTTGGCACCATTTCCAGTTAGGTGGTATTACACCCATCTCTTTTTTAAAGACCTTGCACCAACCCGGACCAGAGCATTGACATGCGGACAAATCATTCATTAATAATCACCTTATAGGTATGAGTGTCCTACCGTTCTTTTTGTAAATTCCCTGACGTTTAAATTCAAAAACCTCTCCGGTGTGAGGGTCTGCGTATTTGTATGTCTTATTCGCCCCTAGACGTTCTAGTTCCCCCGTGACTTCTTCAAGCCACTCCTTGATGTTTTTCATTTTAGACAACCTCCGTTAAAATGTTCTTAGCATCCTTCTTAACCATCTCGTGAGGACGACCGTCCAGAGCAACATATCTGGTTCCACGTTTCATACCAAGGTGATTGTACACGGTCCAAGCTAAATCTTCTGGGGTGCATTCACCCTCCTCAACTACGTCTGCATAAGAGTTTGTTTTACCAATGACCCTACCCATTTCATACTGACCACAACTAATCATCAATGGAGCGATACGGCCAAAGTGGTCTCTCCCAGCATTAGCGTTTACCTTGGGGGTTCTGCCAAACTCAGAGGTAACAACCAGCATGACATTCTTGTACATACCTCTTGCTTGGATAGCGTCCATGATTTTAGCTAGGTATGTGTCGAGTTCCACCTGTCTACTATTGAGAGCGGGAACGATGTTGTTGTGCATGTCCCAACCACCAAGGTTCAGGGTCACAAACTTAGATCCCGCCTGAATCAAACGGATGGCTGTAAGGGCATCGGTACCAAAAGAGGAACCCTTGAACTCATTGTAGTCTGGATCTTCTTCAACTCTGAATGCTTCAGAGGCGTCACCCATGATAATCTCAACAGCCTGACCCTTCAGTTCTCCCCAGTCTTCCACAATTTGAACACCCGGTTTATATCCGCCATCTACAATATCGAGAACTCTAAGGCGATTCTTAAACCTAGCATCTCCACTTAGTAGGCGTAGGTCTTTTCTACCCTCACGAGTTGCGTCATAGCCAGTATACTTACCTCCAAGCCAAGCCGCAGCGTCATGTTGGAATGACCCAATCTTAACGTAAGTGGGTAGACCATTAGGTGTGTTTGTACCGTGATACTTACTCATCATACTGCCATAACTAGGCCACTTAGATGTAGTCCCAGCACCAAAATTAGCTTCACCAGTAACAACCCAATGGGTCGCACTCGCGTGGTTGGCATCACGATGACCAAAACCTCTAGCAATAGCGATTTTGTCTGTACGTTTGGCTAACTCTTTGAACAACCCACCTATTTGGATACCTTCAACGTTGGTATCGATAGCACCAGTTGTCCCACGCCTCTCAGGAGGAGCGGTAGGAATGGGGTTGAACGTTTCAATATGAGTAGCACCACCAGATAGAAATAAGAATAGAACCGCAGGATCGTCTGGGTTCTTATCCTTTCCATAGCTTGCTGTGATGTTACCAGTAGAAATACAGGCACCACCGAGGGAACCCGCATTATATCTGATGAAATCTCGCCTTTTCATGTCATCTTCTCCGCTTGCGTTTCCGCACTTTCTTGGTCGTGCGACCACCCATAGACCAGTGACTGTTGTCGTGTAGTCTTTGTAGGTCGTCTGTTGACAGTGTTATTAAATGGTTAGGGTCTTTTCTGTGAACTGGCCCACTGAGGTGTTTGATGAGTTCTCCTCTATCCTCAGCCTTATCCCAACTACCGTCTACGTTCCATCGCGGTTTGTACTCATCTACCTCAACAATTTCCTTAGGTGGAGTGAGTATTTCCTTCTTGGTTTCCTCGTCTAACTCTTCTACCCCCCAGTTCTGGATATCCTCCATAGCCTCTTTGGATATGTAAAGGTCGTCCAGCTTGTGTTTTGGTGGGTAGTCGGGGTAGACAGGTAGTTCAACATTCTCTTCCACCGAATCCGACACGGCGAGGGCTGAAATGCCCCCAACCAGTGCCAGTTGGATGAATTCCCTACGTTTCATGACTATCTCCTATCAACCCGGTGCTTCGTAGAAACCTATGTCAAAGCCGGGTCTGGTACATTTCTTGACGGTCTCTTCCATTCCGTGTTCTTTTATGTGTTTCTCTATAAATATACACATATTTTCGTCCGTACCCTCCCAATTGGTCTTGCAATAGTGGCACATTCTAGTGCATTTAAACGATCTACGACTGGGGTCCATTAGCTTAGGACTAGTGTTTTTCTTGATTTCCTCGAATCTAGCCTTGAGCATCCCCAAAAACCGTTCTTCATCGCTCTTGTCGAAGCACATACTAAAGGGTTTTGGGTCCATTTCTCCCTCGGTATCCTTACAGAAGAAGATACTCATGATCCGATTCGGATAGTCTGGGTACAACTTGGAGATAGCGTAGAAGTAGAGTAACAACTGGGGGTCACTACTTAACTTTTTGAAATCTTTTTCTTCCCCGGTAGCCCAGTTCATACGTCGCCCGGTTTTCCAGTCAATAACCTCAATGGTTTTGTCGTTGACTAGCGTTACAAGGTCAATTGTGCCCTTAATGGCTAGCTGGCCCTCTACCGTCTTACCGTCAATCTCATACTCAAACTTTGCCCAGTCTTCCTCGATAGGAATGTCGAAATGAGGTTCTGGATGATGGATATTTCGGAAGCGTGGATCGAATTGGCCGTCGTTCTGCTCAATGAACATATAGACGGAACGCTTGACTTCCTTAATATCTCTTGGATACCACTTATGATCCGTCATTTTCACCTTATATGAATTGAAACTTAACTCACATAACTCTTCTATGAGGTCATTAGTCAGTAGCCTGTCTTTTTCTATTCTTACTTTACCACAGGCATCATCTTCCACAACCAACCACTTGTTCTTGGGTTTATCCTGTTGGAATTTCTTTAGCCCAGATAGGATCTCCATAACCTTATGGGCCATTGTTCCCAGATCCGCCCGTTTATTACTCTTAGACGGCCAGCCGAGATTGTAAGTAATGAAATACTGCATCTGGCAGTAGTCAAAGTTGTTGTAACTCGAACTACGCATGTAAGTGACGATCAAGATTATCTCCTGTGTAGTTTTTTGACTGCTGCCACAAGGTGATCAATGCTACTATCAGCGTTGTCAATGACAGTTTTGAACGGGTAATCATCTAGTGCAATTTCGCTGGAATGCTTATCGTCGCTAAAGGGTACTCGGTTCAACCTCCACAGGTCTCCACCGATTTTTTCTACTGCTTCTGCCTCATTGGGAAAACGAATATCCGCAATAATGGCGAGTTCTGATTGTTCCTGTTGAATTCTTCTAATACATGAGTTGATCCAGATAGGACCGTACATCTTACGCATCACGTCAGTCCCTAGGAATTGTAAGAATTGACGAGCGGTCATTGGGCCGGGTTCATGAGATATTAATCCAACGCCCTCTAAAAAGTCTTGCCTACCCTCCTCCCAGCTTGACATCATTCCATCGACCACCTGAGGGGTAACAACTCCCGGCATATTCTCCCACAGAAGGTGTTCCTGTACCGTATTCTTCTGGTCGTCAGTACCCCAAACACATTCAGGGGGAATGTTAAACAGTTCAGTACACATTTGCTTGAGACTATCAGCGAAACTGTACAGCTTCACATAGGGCCACAGATTCAACTCTGCGTACTCTACGAATTCCCTGTCCTTGCGGGTAATGTCAAAACCGCCCCACCCCAAATTTCCGAAGGTGTCGTGGGTTAGAACGTTAAGGTCTCCCTCAGCCCCAATATTCCAATCTTCTGCCAACCCATATTTCTGGAGAACCAGGCCATTGAGGATATTAGCAGTTGTGTTCTTACCAGCCTGCTTCCTACCTGAGATACCAATAACCTTCATTAATACAATCCCCTTAGTCCTGATAGAATGTCCAATTGAATTTTCTCCACAAACAGGTTCCCCAAGTCTTTGGAGTGCATCTGTGGAAAGATGAGCGTGAATAAACGACCGAAGTCCCTCTTGATCTTGATCTTACCTTCTCTGCCCGCTGAGTCGTTATCTGTGAGGATTACGAGATTGGTAATTCCGCTGGTGAGCAACAATCTCTTCTGCTGCTCTGATACCGACTTGCCAAACAGCCCGACGCAATTTACAACGCCAGCCTCAAACATTTTCCATACGTCACCCTGACCCTCTACAATGAAAAGGGTTCGGGTTTCCAACGCACGTTCAATAGCACGGTCCCAGTTGTAGCAATAGTCAGTCTTCCTAAGTCCGTTTGAGAACAAGTACTTAGGCTGTAACCATTGCTCTGTGGATCTAGCAATGTATCCCATCTGTTTTCTCTTGAAATAGATGGGGATTATGGAGCGAAACTTCATGGGCGACTGTTTATCGTCACAGTCTTCCACTCCAAACACCTTGAGGGTCTCTGGCTTGAACCCACGAGCCTCGAAATAGGGTGAGCGACCGCAAGTGCTCACTTCGTCAAACGTGCTCTCTATGAGGGTCTGAGAGGGTTTGTTGAAGATCTTGTTCAGATTGGTAAGATGGTGACACTTAACCTGCTTAGACTCAAAACCCTGTGCGTCGTTGATGTTGTATATCTGAGAAATTACCCTCAGAACGTCACCAAAAGAATCTGTGTCCAGTAAACCCTTGATAAACCCAAAGATATCACTACCGTAATGATCGTGACACCCACGAGTCCAACACTTCCAAACCTTGAATTTGGGAGAGATTGAGCAGCCGTTACGGTTATCGCTACCTTCGTGGATAGGGCAGCACATG
>Ga0233415_10001077_pt1 | contig 12182 bp, 13 predicted proteins | sample Na_anoxic_12_MG_FD_188631 | JGI IMG/M metagenome (GOLD analysis project Ga0233415, IMG submission 188631) | Seawater microbial communities from Saanich Inlet, British Columbia, Canada - Na_anoxic_12_MG | ecosystem: Environmental > Aquatic > Marine > Inlet | place: Canada: British Columbia... | reverse complement strand
CATGTCCGAAGAGATCCGCGACATGGGCACCACGCCTGATACCGCTGGTGGCTTCCTTGTGCCGACCCAGGTCTTCGACCAGGAGATCATCCCCTTGCTTCGCCCTCGCGTGATCGCGATGGAGCTTGGCGTTCAGGAGTTGCAGGCGACTGGTTCTCCTGTCGAGATCCCGAGCGAGAAGTCTGGTCCCGCAGTGGATGCCGTTGCCGAGAACGCAGCGAACACCGCCACGGACCTGAGCTTCGGTTCCTTGATCGCTACGCCCCACACGGCGCAGTCTTACATCAAGGCCAGCCGTCGATTCCTGAGCATGGGTGCTGGAGCCGAGAGCTTCATCCGTAACCGCATGGCCGAGGAGATTGCCTTGACCATGAACAAATGGATCCTGAAGGGCACAGGTGCCGCAGGCGAGCCTACTGGCATCCTGAACACTACGGGCCTTGCTGTCAACGATGCGTCGGGTGGAACTGACTGGGTGACTACGCCGAACGTCCTCACCACCTCGTACATCGACCTCCTGAAGATGGAGGAGGCCCTGGCCGATGCCGACGCGCTTGAGGGCGCAGGCGCTCTTGGTTGGGCGTTCCCGCCCATCGTGAAGCGGGCTCTGCGGCAGATTGCTACGGCTAATGCAACGACCGATATCAACATGGCCCCCAGCGTGTTCTCTGCTGGCGCAGAGACTCAGGTTCTCGGTCACAACTACCGCACCTCGACTCAACTCAGTGCCGTTGCGGCCTCGACCGAAGTCCTCTTCGGTAACTGGGAGAAGGCGATGCTGGTCCAATGGGGCAACCTGTCGGTCGAAGCATCCAACACCGCTGATGATGCAATGAGCAAGCGCCAGACGCACATCGTTGCGTACATGGACATGGACGTGATCGTTACTCAGCCGAGTGCCTTCACCGCAATTACCGACCTCAACCTCACCGGCATCTGATCTCAGGAGAATATTATTATGGATGGATTTTCAAGTAGCAAGTTTCTGGAGGCAGTCGCCCCCGCAGTGCAAGCCACGACCCTGGCAACAGGTACGGCTATAGATGCCAGAGGTTTTCTCTACGCGCATTTCAGTGTTCACGCTGGCGCAGTAGTTTCGTCGGGCACGGTCCCCGTGCAGATCGAATCTTCTGCAACCTCTGGTGGCACCTATGCCGACATCGCGGGTGCAGTGGTGACCGCATCAGCAGCGGGGTTGCAGACCATTGCTGTCCGTCTTGACGCAACGACCCAGCTTGGCTGGATTCGTGTCAAGACTGGAACTGTCGGTGGCACGTCAATCGCGCTTGGCGTGACCTGTATGTTGACCAACGCGGCCAACTCAGCGAACTACGCCTCGACTCCGACCGTCTCGGTCTGAGCCTGAACTGATTGTCTAGTGGGCGGCGGCATAGATCGTCGCCCACCGGGCTACCCTTACCAAACCAAAAGACAGACCGAACAATGCGAACCACTCACTTCTATCAGATCAAAGCGGGCTACTGCCTGCATGTACCTGGGGTCCAAGATCCCAACTCGAAGGTCTGGGGCAAGCCCGGATGGTTCGTGGACCTGAGCGACCCGGCCATGAGGGTGTTCGCTGAGGGCCAGATGCAGAAGCTCGTCAAAGTCGAGAGCTTCCCCTCTGGCAGCCAGGTGGCCGTGCAGCCCCGCATCCTCGCTAACCGCATCAAGGAAGCGGAGCGGGCAGCGAGTGGCGAGATCCCGAAGACCAAGGTTGAGCTAGATGTCGCTGCCAGCGGTATCGACATTGGCGCGCTCCCCCCTATCACCCGCAAGAAGCGTCCGGCCAAGAAGGCCCCCACCAAGTCGGCACCCGCCGCAGGAGAATCGAGCAATGGTTAGGCATGATGAGATTGGCGACTACCAGATTGAGTTCTGCAAGGAAGCCGCGCAGGTCACCTACCCCGTCATTGGTGCGTCCGTCAAAGCTGGGGATCACACGATCCTCCTGCTCGTGGTTACCTACGCATCCAGCACGGGGAACAAGAACTTCACCGTGACGGTTGAGGACTCCGCTGACAACTCCACATGGGCCGCCGTCCCTGGCGGGGCCGTGACACATACGGCAGTTGCCAAGGACTTCGGCCAGGAGCTTTTTGCGATTGACAGGAACAACGTCCGGCGCTGGGTCCGGGCATACTTCACCACAAGTGGTGTCCCCGGAACCAATGCCCATTCGCTCACGGGTGTCTGGATCAAAGCAGGCAACAAGGTGAACAGTCTCTCCACGCAAACCGACATCATCAAGCTATGAGCAAATACCAAAACAGAATGGAATCATCTTCCACGAAGGACGAGCGCATCGTGACGGTGCGGCGTGGCTTCAACCTTCAGCATGACGGGGTCACCTACTGCTACGGCTACCTGACCACGCCCGAGTCGCCCGAGTACCTGTCGAACAAGTCGGCGTGGATCCTTGCGCCTGCTGAACTGATCGAGCGGGGCGCCACCGCTCCTGCGCCTGCCTTACCCGAGCCCGCCGTTGACGAGTGGGTCGCCCCCGCCGTTGAAGAGGGGGACGGCGGGGAGGCAGACGAGGACTAGGTATGCCTGCGCTCGAAGGTACAAAGCTCGTGAGTGTGAACCTGACCGATCTGGCTCAGGTCAAGGCGAGTATAGATACCTCCTACGATGACACCACCCAGGATGCCCATATCGGCACCGTCATCACGGCGGTGTCTGATCGGATCACGCAGTACCTGGGGTTCCACACCCTTAGCGCAACCCGCACCGAGACCTACGAGGGCCGACGCTTCGAGCGCGTAGTGACCCTGGATGGGAAGCCTGTCACGGCATTCACATCGCTGAAGTACCACTCCGAGTCCGACTTCACTGGTGTGCTGGCTGAGGCCACTACCTCCTACACGGTCCACAAGCGGAGCGGCTGGATCCGTCTGGACTTCGCGCCGATCTACAAGAACAACTATTTCCAGGTGGAGTACACCGGCGGGCTCGGCGTGGATGCCACCGCCGTCATATCCGGCTACCCCGAGATTAGTCTCGCTGCCACGATGCAGTGCAAGTATTACCTCCAGCGGCGTGACAGCATGGGCGGCAACATCACCACCGGTGCCGGGTCCACATCCTTCGAGTCGGAGTACACCTTGCAGAAGGAGGTCCGTATGATCCTTGACCAATATGCGAGGCGTTGATGGGCTATTTCCACACACGCTTCCGCGCCAAGAAGGTCCAGGCCGCCCTCGCAAAGTCCCCGCTGGTTTTCAGCGAGTGGATGGAGACTGCGTTCAACGAACACGGTGCTGAGTTCAAGAAGGACATGGTTGACCGTATCAGTGCCAAGTGGGGCACGGGTAATCCCGGCGGCCACCTCTCGGTGCGGAGCGGCAAGCTCCGTAGGTCGCTGCGTGGGCCTTATACGGCGAAGCGCAAGGGCTACGAAATCACGTCGCTGCGTATGAGAATGCATATCGGCGGCGGGCCAGTCGGAAAGTACATCTACATGCAGGAGTACGGGGGTGTCATCAAGCCCAAGAACGGGAAGTATCTTACTCTCCCCTTGCCCGACAACCTGACCACTGCTGCGCGGCCCCGTTACACATCCGCGAAAAAGCTGATGCTCGCGGGTCGGACCTACCTAAAAGTCAAACCCGTGGGCGGGGGATTGCGAGGGCTGATAAATCGCCGCGCCGCCAGCAAGGGGAAGCGCAACCTCGACGGTGCTGTCGTAACGCTCAAGCGCAAGAACAAGGCCCTGGAGAAGGATCTCTGGGTGCTACGCCGCAGCGTGAAGGTTCCTGCCAGGTTGGAGTTCCACCGCACCTGGAACCAGCGCAAGCGGCGCCGTAACCTGACCAGGCGTCTCGACGGTGCCATTGACAAGGCAGTAGCTCATATCCTGGGAGGTGCCTAGTGGCTAACTACGAGGCTCCCATCCAGTTCGCTCCGCGCTGCCTGCCTACGGGCATGGCCGTGGTCGAGTCGCTTGCTTCCTACGCTGGCACCACATCCGAGGGCGGGTTCTCCGGCGGTCGGGCGATCTACTCGCGCACCGTCAACGGATACACCTATACGCTGCCCAACGCGAGCCAGGGCGAGTACGCCGAGATGATGCACCTCTGGGCGCGGTCGGTCGGTGGATCCCGTGCCATGATCTTCAAGCCGCCTGGAACCCGGAAGCCTGAGCGCGTCCGCTTCCGCAACATGACCTCGACCTCGACGGGCCCAGGACTCTACACGCTCAACGTCGAGCTGGAGGGGATGCTCTAGATGGTTTACCCCATAGGCACACCCGTCAAGCAACAGGTGCTGAACCAGTTGCGTGACAACTTGGGGGCTATTGCCAAGCCCGCATACAAGCACGATGTTCGCCGTTCCGAAGTCTTCGGCGGCCAGGAGATCCAGCTTGGCCGTGCGCTTCCCGCGACCATCGTGGTCCCTGACTCCGACTCAGTTAGCCAATACCTGAGTTGCCAGCGCATCGAGTCGATCATGGAGGTCACGGTGTACGCTGCTGTCCGCGTGGTCCCCGGCTCCGCGCTATGGCGCGAGTCTATAGAATTCCTCCTTGCCGATATCCGCAAGGCGGTAAACGCCGATATGCAACTTAGCGGCAAGGCTACCTATGTTGACTTGGTCGATGAGGATTTGCCAGAGTTGGTAGATAGCAATGTAGCCGTTGGACAGGTCCACCTCAGCGTGGCCTACCGACACGATTTCGACAACCCGAACCAGTAACAAGAGAAAACAAACATGCCCTTACTTTCAAAACGCCGTCAAGTTTCCGTAGTGAAGGAAGTCACGGGTGGCACCGCCCCCAGCTCCTTCCCCACTGCCGCCCAGTCTGGCCTCGTCCTCATCGACGCGACCGCCGCCATTGATGTCGAGAACATCGAGCGGAATGTGCTGCGTGAGTCCCTAACTCCCGTGAAGGGAACTGTCGGCCAGCAGGCTGCCACGTTCACCGTCACCACCGAGATCGCCGGAGCCAACGGCGGTGCCTTCGCTGACGGTGCCCCGCTCTGGGGCGAGATGATGCAAGCCTGCGGATACGAGCAGGTAGCAGTCAAGGAAGTTCTGGTAGGCGCTATCACTAACGGCCCGTTCCAGCACGGCGAACTGGTCACGCTGACCACGGGCACGATGGTCGGTGCCCCGATGGTTGTCATGGACGCACACAATGGGGATGCCAAGATTACTTTCAAGAGTTCCGATGGCGCGGCAATAAGTATCCCCGCCGCCGCTGTAATCCTCGGGTCTTCTTCAGGGGCCGGGGCCACCGTGACTCTCAGCGGGGTATCCACAGACTCCGGCTACGCATGGTCCCCGATCAGCAATGTCGAAAAGAGCGTGTCCTTGGTGGTTACTGTTGCCAACCTCCTGGCGGGGTCGTTGATCCAGGGAGCAGCCGGGGCCACGGCAGTTGTGGTCGAGGATGTCACCTTTGGCGCGTCCGCTCAGGATGTCAAGATTTCCCCGGTGCGCGGCGGCGCGTGGGTAAACAGTGAAGCCGTGACGGTACTCTTCAAACCCACCGGGGCAGGAGTGTCAACTGTCACTGTGGGGGCAGCCGCTGGCGAGGCATTCACCAAGTGGCCCAGCGTCTCCCTAAACTTCAACGAGGACGGCCAAGCCATCAAAGCCGTTGGCGCTCGTGGCAATGTGGCCTTCAACTTCGAGGTCAACCGACCCGCCACCGCCACCTTCACGATGCGCGGCGTTCTGAACTCCACCACCGATGCGGCCCAGCTCACGGGTATCACATCTGATGCGCCTTCGTCCCCTCCCATCTGGCAGGGCTCCGCAGCGGGCTGGGTGGAGAACGAAACCTCCGGCAACAGCGGAACCACCAACGAGTACCTCCCCTGCCTGACCTCGCTCCAGATTGACGCTGGCGTGACGCTTGCCGACCGCAAGTGCGCCTCGGCAGCCAAGGGCCTCGTCGAGATCCTGGGCACGGGCCGAGCAGGCACCGGGTCAATCGACCCCGAGGTGACTCTCGAAGCCGACATCCCCTGGCTGGACTACGCCAAGGCTGGCACGACTGCCCGCTTGCGCGTCCCCCTGGGATCCGTGGACGGCAACCAGTTCACCTTCTTCATGCCCGGTGTCCAGATGGACTCCCCGAGCTACGGAGATCGTGATGGCATCGCCACCCACGACATCCCGTTCAGGCTGACTGGTGGCTTCCACCACAACCTCGGGGGTGCTGGTACGCTGCTCGACACCTTTGGTGGCGACAACGAGCTTGTCATCCTTTACCATACTAGCTGAACCGATATGACTGCCACCCGCCTCCTCCCTCTGCTGTTGCTGCTCGTCACTTCGAGCGCACCTGTACAGGTGGAGACGGTGCCAGTCGCTTTGATTCGCCCCGAGATCCAAGTGCGCCTCGGGGCGAACCAAGGCACCCTGCGCCTCGTCGCAGTGCGAAGACTCCGACCTGGCGAAACCATCAGGGAGGCCCGCCGTTCCATCTGGGACGGGTACAAAGGAAGGACGTTCGAGGAATGGTTCCCCGAAGTCCAAGACTAAACAGACAGAAGACAGGAGACAGATCATGTTAGCAGTTACACCCCGAAGCAAGTGGACACACATTTGCGAAGAGGACAAGGGCGCAGAAGTGCCCACGGTGTTCAAGTTCAGAGACATCTCCCAACGGGAGCGCCTCGAACTATTTGGAGACGAGGGCGGCTTCGGTAAGAAGGCATACGCCATCGTCAAGGCTTCCCTGGTGGGCGTTGAGGCGTTCCCCGACGAGGACGGCAAGGACGTGAAGTTCGAGGCCGAGAGCGGCGGTCAGGCCACTGACAGCTTCCTCTCACGCATCCCCTGGCAGATCATGCTGGAACTTGCTGGCGTGGTCATCAAGGGCTCCGAGCTGGAGAACGAAGAAGTGGAAAAGTCAGAGCCGTCGCTCGTGGACTAGCCGAACAGGGACTTCCTGCATGCCCAGAGGCATGTGGCGGGCGTTATGCATCACCCCACCTCCTCAGCCACGAAAAGAAGAGCGTTCGCATCCGCATGGGTTGCGACACTCCTTGCGTTGAGGGAGAGGAGCAGTACGCCATCACTTGCACTGTTTGCGATGGGTCGGCTATTGACCCCGCGACTGGTGGGGTGTGCGCCAACTGTGACGGGCACCGCTATCCTGGCTTCCTGCCTCAGCGCCGTTGCCCGAGGTCGCAGATGACTCCGAGCATCTCAGTGGCTCTGGATGCGCTCGCGTGGGTGCGGCGTGGGATGCTGCCGGTCCCCGGCGGCATGGCCGACCAGTCGCCCAGCTTCCTTCAATTCGTTGCGACCTTCGAGTCCGAGATTCACAGGGTCGATGCGGAGCGTCAGGAACAGGAACGGCTGAAGGCTATGAGGGGTAAACGGTAAATGGTAAAGGCGAAGCAACTCACTCTCGAACTCAACCTCAACGATAAGGCCACCAAGGAGCTAATCGACTTCGCCAAGAAGTTGGAGGGCACCGGGAAGAAGGGCAAGAAGACAGGGAAGGATATCGAGCGCGGGTTCAAGCGTGGGTCCAAGGCCGTCAAGGGCCTAACTCAGGGCACCCGTAATGCCACGAAGGGCATGGGTGGGATGATCGTCAAGATCGCCGCCCTCACCGGGGCCTTCCGGCTACTCCAGTCTGCCAGCCGTAAGGGCTTTAGCTTCATCGAGCAGGCATCGAAGTTCGAGGAAGAGATCGCCAAATTCGGCGTGGTGTTCGGCCAAGAGGCCGAGCGCGTTGCTGAGTCGCTCGACGAGATGTCGGGCGCGATGAACCGATCCAGGGGCGAGCTGGTCGCGTTCGCGTCGAGCTTCCAAGACATCTTCGTGCCACTTGGGTTTGCGCGTAAGGAGGCATCCGACCTATCGCTGAAGCTGACGGAGCTCGCGATTGACGTCGGGTCGTTCAACAACAGGCTCGACACCGATGTCATCCGTGACTTCCAGTCCGCGCTCGTCGGCAGTAGCATCACCGTCCGTAAGTACGGCATCCTGATTGACCAGGCGAGGATCAACCAAGTCGGCTGGGCTCTTGGGCTGGCGAAGCAAGGCGACGAGTTGACGGCGCAGCAGCGAGTCATCGCTCGCTACAACATCCTCCTGCAAGACTCGGCAGATGCGGTGGGCGACGCGGTTCGTACCGCCGATTCGTTTGCGAACACGATGAAGGGCCTGAGCGCCCAGATATCAGACACCGGGATCGCCTTCGGCCAAGAGCTACAGGTCGCCGTCCTAGAGACCATCGAGTCGATGGGTGGTATTGAAGGCGTGGTCGATGTGGTGAAGGTCGGCTTTGCTGCGATCACCTCGGGCACCGAGTTCCTTATTCGGACGCTGGGCCGCCTCGGCGTGGGGGTGCGGGAACTCATCGCGTCTGTTGGCGGCGCAAATAACGCGGTCGCCCTGCTCCGTGGTGAGTTAGAGGACACTGGCGCATCTACCGATGCCTTCGCAGGGGCATGGCAGAAAGTGCCGGGAGTCCTCAAGGCGGTGGGGGAGGCGGCGATCCGTGCCGCGTCCCTCGTGGGGCATGCTATCGCAAACGCACTGTTCAAAGCCTTCGGGTCCACCTTCGATGCGGAAGTATCGAAGATGGTTGTCCGCTACTCGTCCAAGAGCTTCTGGGAGCGGCTATCGTTCGGCGGGAAGTCCATCGGAGGGATCGCCCTCCCAAGTATCAACTTCGACCCGCTGAGTTTCGACCAAGAGGCGGCACACAAAGCGGTCAAGGACGGGTTCTCGCGCATGAGTCCCGTTCAGCTCAAATTGGCAGTGGCGGGGCGGCTAGAGGGCGATCCATTGAAGGCCGCACAGGCCCGCATAGCTACGGGCCTGACAGACATACGGGGACTATTCAAGGACGGTATAGACGCGGACGCCGTCTTCACCAGTCTCCGCAAGATTGACAGCGAACTCGATCAGTCTCTAACTTCTTACGAGACGCTCCTGGCGAGTTACCCAGACCTGGCCCCCCCACTCCCGGTATTTTCCATAGACCTCAGTCCAGAGGATATACGGGAGATGGACAAGATTATCGGGGAGGCCACCGACCGCGTAAAGGTGCTGGCTGCGTTAGAGAAGGATTTCCGTCAACTCAACATAGTTGACTTGAGCGTCGGGCAACTCATCCAGCTAGGGGGTTTGGCCGAATTCGAGAGCGACTGGTCCGATATTATGGGACCAGTCGTTGCGCTCGCCTCCGACTTGGGCCAGGAGGTGAAGCGCGTTCTCGATACCGAAGGCTTCACGGCGAAGGACCGTAGCTTCATCCGTGCCGCAGACTTCATCAACATGGACTCCAGCGCCGACCGAGCCACGGTCATGGAGGTTGGGCGCAGGTTCAGCGCCACAATGAAAAAGGTGGGGGCCGAGATCGCTAAGGTGGCAGATGACGAGAGAGCCACGGAAGACCTGAAGGTGCAACTTGCTCCAGCGTTTAAGGAGGAGATGCTTCAGGTTCTCCGCGATGCCGAGGAGTTTGGGGTGAAGCTACCTGCCGCTGCGTTCGACGCCGTCATAGCCAGGGCCAGAGACCTGGGTGTCGCTCCCGAGGTCATCGCTCAGTTCCGCGTTCTCGCTGCTGGCCTTGTCCAAGAGACCAAGGAAATTGTCGATGGTGTGACCGACACCGGCGGCCAGCTCAAGATCAACTTCGGTAAGATCGGCAAGGATGCAGCAAGGGACTTCCTTACGGCGTTGTCCACGATACAGGACTTTGATGGCGACGCGGGTCTTGATAGCTTCGCGGCCAAGGCCGAGGAGATGGGCCTAAAGGTAGCGCCCTCGTTGGTTGAACCTCTCAGGCAGCATATAAAGGCTTTCGGTCTGGAAGACGAGTTCGCCCCGATCTTTGACCGCCTTGTCGCCGTGAGCGAGAAAGCGGGCCGGGAGTCAATGGAAGCATTCGGTGCGGCTCGGGTCATCATGGATGCCACGGTCGAGATTGGAAAGATCGAGACGGACGAGACTAAGACCGACGAGGAGGTTGCGAAGTTAGTCAAGGGGCTACAGGACAGGATCCAGTTATCACTCGGGCGCCTTGAGTCCCTGGGCCTCAACGAGGAGCAGCTCCTGGCTCTGGGGGCACATATCCCCGAGCTGATTGCTAAGGGGGCCAGCGAATCCGATGCCCTTGGGGCTGCCGCTGCGACTGTCCTAGAGACACTGCAAGCAGAGTTCGCAACGCTGCAAGCTGAACTGGCTGCTGGTGTGGGGCTTGGTCCGAATCTCGTGGGACTCGTGCTACCTGTGAACGTTGACTTTAGGCTCACTGGTGAGCAGGTTCTCGATGCCAAGCTGGCTGCGGACCTCCAGGCGATTGAGGACAGTACCATCCTCAGCGACGAGCAGAAAGTCCGGCAGCGGAATGCCCTCACCAAGGCACTCGTCCTATTCAAGGATGCTCAGATAGCGGCGACCGCAGCCGTCCATGAGGAACTCCGAGCGTCGGCCACCGAGCTTACGACCTTCGATGCAACGGTGCTGGGCATCGACCGCGTAGCTGCCGCGTCGAAGCTCGCCTCTGAAGCGAAACTGAAAGACGCGACCATCACCGCCGAAGACCTAAAGGTCGAGCTAGACCTCCACGACAAAATCAGGGAAGCATCCCTGAAAACCGCCAATCAGGCCGAGTCCGTCAGACGCGCAACGGAAACCCTAGAGGCCGCAAGGTCAGCCGTAGCCTCGGGACTGGGTGACAACGCCGCCGTTGTCGCGGCCCAGCGGGCTCTGAACGAGGCCACGGTTGAAGCGGTCAAGGGTATCAGTGATGAGGATAGGGCCGCGCTCAAGGAGCGTCTGAACAGTGCCCTCAATATCCAGATCGGTCTACAAGAGAACCTGAACGCAGTCCGGCTCAAGGGATTCGAGGTTGACCTCGGGTCGGTGTACGAGCAAGAGATCGCTGGCATCAACGCCGCCGCCGAGGCAGCGATCCGCGCTGCCGAGGCGCTGGTCACCGGCAGCAAACTTAGCGTCGATGCAAAGAACGCCGAGGTCGAGGCTATCAACGCCGTGCGCGACGCCCAGCTTGAACTTGCCGAGGACTTCGCGCTGGGTGACTCCCTACAGAGAGCCGCGTCGCTCGCTGCGGAGCTCGGCACGGCGTTCGACATACAGCGGCAGGCCGCGATCAGTGCTGCCCAGGCAGCGGAGACGCTCGCTATCGCCAGCGCCGGTACGAGCGACCTGGCGAGGGAGAACCTTCAACGGGAGCTTGAGCTTCTTGATTTGAAGCTCGCCCGGACGCTGAAGTTTATTGGCCTCCAAGAGCGGGGGGCTAAGGGGGCGAAGGTATGGGGCGACCTCCTGGGCGACCAGGAAGCGGGGGTCAGGCTACAGGCTGAACTCGCGGGTGCGTTCGATACAGCAGTGGGTGGCCTCGCCCGTAGCTTCGTCGATGCCAGCACAAGCTGGGCAGACTTCCGAGATCAGTTCCTTATGAGCATCTCGCAGATGATCGTCAAGGCTCTGCTGCTGGCGTCCATCGAAGCGACCATCAGAGCGTTCAGTCTCGGGTTCTCCAGCGGCGGGGTTGCGGAGGGGGTGGACACGAACGCGATGGGCGGCGTGACCACGGGAGTCGGTTCGATGTCAACCGGCCCTGCTCCCCCCAACTCCTTTGCAATGGGAGGAGTCCAGGGCGGCACGATGAAGGCCCACTCGGATGACCTGGGGTTCGAGCGCGGCGCGAAGATCGTGAAGGCGTTCGCAGACGGCGGCATCATGGAGGGTGTCGGCTCGCACATGCCCGTCAGCGCGTTCGCCAACGGCGGCGTGATGGGTGGTCTCCCTGTCCATCAGTATGCTATTGGCGGCATCGCCAGGACTCCCCAGCTTGCCGTCTTCGGTGAGGGGCGAGGCGCCGAGGCGTTTGTTCCCCTGCCCGATGGCAAGAGCATCCCCGTGAAGATGGACGGGTCCAGTGGCCCGATCAGTGTCAACCTCACCGTTGCGAGCCTCGACCCGCGCACCGCTGCGGATGTGGTACTGGCTCAGATGCCCAAGATCCGTAAGGAGTGGGCCGCTGCCCGCCGAGAAGGCACCGACCGCAGCCTCACCGAAGGTGTGCGAGGAGCGGCGAGGAGATGACATCCCAGGTCTGGCCCAGCAGCGATGACTTCGCAGACGGCGCGAGTGCTTACGGCACTGGCGTGAGGAGGTATCTGCGGGTCCGTCCGATGACAGGGTCTCCTATCGGTCTTGGGATTGTCCCGTCTGTT
>Ga0233415_10001074_pt1 | contig 12214 bp, 17 predicted proteins | sample Na_anoxic_12_MG_FD_188631 | JGI IMG/M metagenome (GOLD analysis project Ga0233415, IMG submission 188631) | Seawater microbial communities from Saanich Inlet, British Columbia, Canada - Na_anoxic_12_MG | ecosystem: Environmental > Aquatic > Marine > Inlet | place: Canada: British Columbia... | reverse complement strand
GTTCACAATGTCAACATAATCAATTCAAGCGACCAAAGCGTTACCGAGAGCAACGTTACAATAATAGACGGCAAAGTGGCCAAGGCTTGGACAGAGGTCAGCACAGCGATAGACTACACGCCAAGCGATAGAGAGGTGGTATTGGTTGACGCATCAGGCGGAGCAATCGCAATCACAATGACAATGACAGATAATTTTTGGATCAACGTAAAGAAAATAGACGGCAGCGCAAACGCGGTGACAATAACATCAGTTAGCGGAACGATTGACGGTGCAGCCTCACAGACATTAACCTCCCAATATGATGCAATAGGCATCTACGCTGACGGGACAAACGCGCATATCAGATGACAGACATCGGTTTTATGGCGAAAATGTCAACTGGAACAGGAGCGGTTGGAGCAGAGTTTGAAATTCTTTTAGTAGACAATTGAGATGGCAACAAAGAAAGTAGCATTTAAGGTAGAGGTAGATACGGGTAAGGCTGAGAAGTCAACCGAGGCACTAACTGACGATTTTAAAGACCTTAACAAAGAGGTTGATAAGGTCGGCAAGACCACGAAGAAAACCACCAAGGATATAGATAAAGGTTTCAAAGGTGCGAGCGATAGCGGTAAAGAGTTGGCGTCCTCAATGGGAGGGGCAACAGGTGCAGCGGCTAACCTTGCATCAGGAATAAAGGGAATGACCAAGGCAGCTATTGCCTTTATTATGACACCTCTCGGCCTATTGTTGGCAGGCATAGCGGTAACTATTGCAGCGGTTAAAGCGGCCTTTACAGACAGCGAAGAGGGTCAGAATAAGTACGCCCGCATCATGGCGCAAATAGGTGTTGTGGTCGGTAATCTTCGCGACCTGTTGGCAGACTATGGTGAAAAAGTAATCGCAGCATTTGAGAATCCACAGGAATCTTTAAGGGCTTTCGGTGAACTGATAAAAGAGAATGTAGTTAATAGGTTTAATGGCTTAATTGAATTAGTGCCACAACTTGCGAAAGCGGTACAGGCGTTATTCAAGGGGGACTTTGGCGAAGCTGGACAAATCGCAACGGATGCATTAGTCAAGGTTTCATTAGGGATTGAAGATGCAACAGCCAAAACGAAAGAGTTAGTTGATGCAACAAAAGACTTTATAGATGTTACTATCGAAGAGGCGAAGGAGGGCGCAAAGGTTGCCGATATGAGAGCGGAGGCTGATTTATTAGAGCGTAGCCTACTTGTGGAGCGTTCTAAATTAGAGGGCAGAATAGCAGAGTTGAGATTGAAAGCAAGGCAAGAAGATCAGTTCGGAGCGCAAGAAAGAAAGGACGCGATTAATGAGGCCATCGAATTACAAGACGGGCTACTGAGTGCAGAAACCAAAGTACTACAACTACGCGCAGACGCTCAAACCTTAGAGAATACATTTAGCCGTTCCAACAAAGAAAACCTAGACTTAGAGGCCAAGGCAATTGCAGCGGTAAACAGACAGACGGCAACAAGGCTCAACACTCAACGACAATTCCAAAGGGAGCTGAATACCATCAACGCACAGATAGCAGCGGCAGAATCAGCATCATCCAAAGCTAAAGAGGATGAAATGAAAAAGCAAGCAGACGAAGAGCTACGGTTACGCAAGGAACTGGCAGACGCTAATATACAACTGATTGAGGATGAAGAAGAGCAAGAGGTAGCCAAAGCAAATGAACGTTTTGCGCGAAAACTCGAAAAGATTACAGGCGAATCACAGATTGAACACGATTTGCGTAAAGCCTTGTTACAGGTTAACGGGGCGGAGGTACAAGCCATCCACGACAAGCACAACGCGGAACGGTTAGCCAAGGAAAAGGAAAGCCATGACGCAAGCATACATGCAGAGGTTGACTTGGCCAATGCCCGAATTAATGCAGCGTCAAGCATCGGCAACGCATTGGGGCAGATAGGTAATTTAATCAGCCAACAATCAGAGGATAATGTGGCAGCGGCTAAAGCGTTTGCGGTTGCTCAAATAGCCATTGATACAGCCGTAGCAATAGCGGGAGCAATTAAGACGGCAACAAGTGGAGTAACGACAGGCCCGTGGGAAATGATCGCGGGTATAGCGGCTGGAGTTGCAGCGGTATTAGGCGCAATCGGTCAGGCATCAGCTATACTCAACAGTGTACAAGTGCCAGGCCCTTCGTCTACTATTCCAACAGTGAACGTTCCAAGCCTACCAAGTTCAACAGCACCCACAGGCGAAGAGGTAACAACGGACGGAACGGACATTGGCAACGCAGCACAAGCACAGTTAGCACCTATTCAGGCGTTTGTTGTGGAGACAGACATAACAGGCAACCAATCTAACATAAATCAAATCGAATCACAAATAACTTTCGGATGAACTTACCAATAATCAAACTGATAATCAACGAAGAGGATGAGACCCGCGTTGAAAAAGTATCCTTCGTGGACAATCCAGCTATTGAGCGTCAATGGATGGCGTTTAACTCAGACAAGAACCCATACAAGTTCAAAGCGAACGAAGAAAAAAGGGTAGTTACAGGGCCGTTAATGGTTGCGGGCTTACCCATTTATCGAAGGGATGAACAGCTCGGAGAGTACTATGTGCAATTTGATGCTGATACTATTCGGAACATCGTTTACAAGTTCTCAAAGGAAGGCAGAACGAACGCGGTTAACCTTATGCACTCCGAAGATGTGGACGGTGTTTTCATGTTTGAGTCGTTCATAATTGACGACAAGAAGAAAACACCCGAAGGTTTCAGTGAGTTACCCAACGGCTCATGGTTCGGCTCATTTAAAGTAGAGAATGACGAAGTATGGGACAAGGTTAAAGACGGCACGTATAGAGGCTTTTCAGTAGAGGGAATCTTTGAGGAATACGCGGAACGAATCGCAGACGAAGAGCTGATAAATAGGATAGTCAGAGTGTTGACAGAAAAATAAAACCGAACGGGCAAATAAAATTGATATATCTAATTAAAGGACAATAATAATGGATTTGAAAACCAAAGTAAAAGAGAACCTCGCAGAGATTAAGAAATTAATCTTTGAAGATGCACCCGAAGAGGTTACTGTTGATATGGCAGACGTGAAAACGGTGTCAGGTGAAACTATCAGATTGACCCCCGCTGCCGAGGTTGGAGCGACTGCCGAGGTAATCGCAGAGGACGGAACGTTAACCCCCGTTGCAGATGGCGACATTGAGCTAGAAGATGGTTCTGTGCTAAGTATCGAAGGTGGAATTGTAGCCAATATGGTAAGCCCTGAGATTGAAGCAAGCAAAGAAGATAAGCCTGCCGAGTTCAACGCGGAGAAATTCGCGGAGGATCTGACCAAATCAATAACCGATAGCATACTTTCCACAATGGATGAAAAGCTAAAGGAATTTGTAAAGGCCGAGGTGGTTACAGAGCTTGACGAAAAGTTTACCAACACCACAAAGAAAACAATTGAACTGGTAGAGACTATTGCAGCCGAACCAGTAGAAGAACCAACAAAGAAAACTCACCAACCGTTCAAACGAAAGAAAAACGGTAGAATATCATTCCAAGAATTAAACGAATTAAAGAACAAATAAGATGGCATTTAATGTATCAGGTTTAGTAGACTACGTAGAGGAGCAAAGAGCGAACCTACAAACAGCCACCGTACTGGGGGCAAAGATGTTTAACCTTGTCGAGGTAATCGATGGGGTGAAAGGCACAGAGAAACTCCCACAGGTTGCAAACACCGTATTCTTCCAATCGGACGCTTGCGGCTTTAACGCATCAGGAGACTCAACATTCACGCAACGGGCTTTGACCGTTGGAGACATGAAGGTTGACATGGAGTGGTGTCCAAAAGACCTCGAAAAGAAGTATTTAGGCGCACAGATTAGAGCAGGCGCACGTTACGAAAGTGTGGAGCCAAGCGCGGTTTTCCAGGTTATCTTGGATGACGTTATTGACAAGATCAACAGAGAGGCAGATATAGCAATTTGGCAAGGTGACGCAACGTCAGGAACGGGCAACAACCAGTTTTTTGATGGGTTCATTGACGCAATGTCAGGTAACGGGATAAACGCAAACACAACCGCCATTTATGATGGGTCTGTTTTGACTACCGCCTTTACCGCAGCCAATGCGCAAGAGATGATGTTTAGACTTTACACGGCATTAGCTGAGAACGGTTTGACAGACCAAGCAGACAATCTTTGTTTTGTAGGTTACGACACCTACGCAGCCCTTCAATCTTCTTTGATTTTGGGCGGCTCAACAAACGGTGTACAAATCAACAGCGGAGGCGGAGACCCTAACACGGCAACTATGGAAGGTATTGTCTTTCCTGGCACTACGCTTAGAGTAATACCAGTTGTAGGATTGAATGGACAAAATAAAGTTTATGCAGGCCGTACCTCAAACTTCTTTATCGGAGTAGATGGGGCTAATGACATGACCAACTATGATGTATGGTATTCCAAGGATGACAAGAAAGTGAAGTTTACCACCGAGTTTAAGATCGGTACACAAATCGCTTTCCCTGACGAGGTTGCTTACATCGCACTATAAAAAGGAAAAGATATGCCATGTGTATTAACTACGGGCTTTACGCTCGATTGTAAAGACAGTATAGGAGGTATTAAGAGCGTTCGGTTTGCAACTTTAGCAGACTGGACGGCCCTTGCCGCTACGACTGCAAGTGGAGAAGTTACGGCCATCGGTTCGGCATCGACAGTGTTTTATAAATACGAGTTGAGGCGCGAAACTTCATCCTTTAACGATGACCCACAAGCGAACCAATCAGTAGGGTCTACCTACTACAAACCAACGCTTAACATGATAATGAACAAACTCGACACGGCTAAGCGGAATGAGATTCTGTTACTGGCTAAAAATCGACTTGTTGTGATTGTTGAAACAATGCAAGCAGAGGTAAGCGGTGATGGAGACTTTTGGGTATTAGGAGATCAGAACGGTTTAGACATGACACCAAGTACCGCAGGGTCAGGTGTTGCACCAAGCGACCGCAACGGCTATGAATTAGCTTTTGAAGGTATGGAGGCCGAACCTGCAATGAAGATAAACCCAACCACGGGAACGATTGAAACCCTGTTGGGTACAATAACTGTATAAGGGTAATATATTGTTGTTTTTAGATGGGGGCGTAGTTGCCCCTTTCTTTTTGAACAAAAACGAAATTTTGATATTTAAAAGAAAAGGGTAATGGCAAGTACAATCACAGCGGCAGATTTGACCGTAACAATCACGGAAGCGATAACACTCAATAACGTAGACCAAGGCGGCAGCCATACGTTGACCGTCTCAAACGTAAACGAGGTGGTTAGGCGAATAATGACCGTCCCAACGTCAGAGGTTGACGTGTTCGGCTTAGGATCGGCTAACGGACAAGGAGACATGGATAGGGCGGGATTCGTTTACCTACGGATAACTAATTTGGATGACACGAATTTTGTTCGGATAAGAGTAAACGAAGATACTGGCGATACCTTTGACGTTAAGGTAGAGGCGGGTAAATCTTTTATGTTGACAGCCGATAAGGCAGAGGTTAACACAACAGGTGCGGCCTTTTCCGCATTCGTGGACATAGACCAAGTGAGCGCAATGGCAGACACCGCAGCCGTAGACATTGAAATTTTCGCAGCCTCAACTTGATACGATTAACGAGAGATAGCGCGAATGATGTTGTCGTAACCTTGACAGAAAAAGGGACGGCAGCACATTACCTATTTGAGTTTTACAGCGAGACATCAAACAGGGGTGTTTATTGTGTGCAACAAGACACAAGCGCACACCCTGAGCGATATAATAAGTTTGTGATAACAGACACAACGGGGGCGGTCGCGGCAGATGGTGAAGTTGATCTACCTATTAACGGTGAATACAAGTACACCATCTATGCTAATTCAAGTTCCAGTAATGTTAACCCATCGGGCCTGACGGAGTTGGAAACGGGGATGATGATATTAACAGGTACGGTGACAACTACCGATACTTACGAGCCAACACAGCCAACAATAGCAGCATATGAAGCCTAATAACTTACACGTTGTAAAAATGGACGCTCACGAAGTACCCAACTTCAAAGAAGTAAGGGGTAAAGATTGGTATGAGTTCGGAGACACAAAGGGTTGGAAGAATCAGTACCCTGACTACCTCCTAAGCTTGTTTAACAATAGCGGAAAGCACGCGGCTATAATTAACGGCAAGACCGATTACATAACAGGCTCAGGATTCGGAATTGATACCGAGGGACTAAGTGTTGAGCAAGGCGCGAATATTAATAAATTCTTAAAGCACCCCAACCAATCGGAGAGCCTCAATGATGTTCTTTGCCAATGTGTTTTGGACTTGGAAATATACGGTGGCTTTCTGTTAGAGGTCATAAGCAACAAAACAAAGAAACAAATCGCCTCAGTATCACACGCAGACTTTAGAAAGTATAGACGTGGTAAGAATGGGGGTTGGTGGTACTCAGAGGAGGGTTGGAAGAAAGCCCCAAAAGAACCCGATTTCATACCAGACTTTAACCCTGACAAAATAAGCGGTAAGCAGATACTTTTCATTAGCGAATATTCGCCAAGCACAGACGTATATCCTTTACCTAATTATTTGGCGGCTATTCCATACGTGGATATTGATGTTGAGATAGCTAATTTCCATCTTAACAGTATTAAGAATGGATTTGTTGGCGGTACTATCTTAAACTTTTACGGGGGCATTCCTTCCGATAAAGAACAGGACGATATAGAGGATAAGGTAACAGATAAATTCACAGGCACTAACAACGCCAACAGAATACTATTAAACTTCGCACATTCAAAAGATAGCGGAGGGGTAGAAATTGAACAAATAAACGGCAACGATTTAGATAAACGTTTTGAGTTGCTGAACAAGCAAACACAACAAGAGATTTTCACAGGCCACGGAGTTACAGACCCTTCTTTGTTCGGAATAAAACAAGACGGAATCTTTGCCAGTAGAAATCAATTAGTAGATTCTTTCGAGTTGTTCAACAACACCTACATTAATAGCAAACAGATATTTGTTGAGGGTGTTTTCAATAGCCTTTTAGAGGTGATGGAATTACCACCACGTCTATTCATTCAAGAGATCGTCCCAATATCAGCACAATTGACAGAGGCCACGGTGGTAAGTGTTATGACCACGGATGAAATAAGGGAGAAAGCGGGCTTACCACCGCTTGAAGAGGAGCAAGTAGTTAAGGAAGAAACCCTATCCAAAAAAGACAAGCCCGAAGAGGCGAAACTAGTGGCGGCTTTTGCTGATTGCGGTACTAAATTAGACCAACTGGAGGTGGTAAGTAGCCGAGGTTTCCACTTTGAGAATGACAAAGACGCGGAAAACAGAGAGAATGAGTTGAGAAAGTGGGGGTTCATTGATACCGCCTTTGAGATGGGGGTGTTAGAGATTCTAAAAGAAACACCAACAACACCTTATCTTGCAATCGCGGAACAATTAGCGGTCAGCATTGACAGAGTAATAGAGGCTTTAACCTCACTAAGCGAAAGCGGGTTTATAACCTTGGGTGAAGAGCTGATTGAAGATGTAGCACAGAGGGCGATTAACATTACACCCGAAGGAACTACGGCCCTCGAAAACTCTACACCAATGGAGGCCGAATTTAAGATCATGTACCGTTATGTATTAGGTAATGGAGTTAGCGGTGCAGAGGTTGAACCAACAACGCGCGATTTTTGTAGGGATCTGATAGCATTATCAAAGGCGTGGAGCTTGGCTGAGATTCAACAAATCGGCATACGAGAAAATAGAAATGTGTGGTTAAGGAAAGGGGGTTTTTGGACACGCAAAGGGACAAGCATTACAACGCCATACTGCCGCCATCAATGGGAACAAATCACAGTAAAAGTTAAGTAAGATGGCAGATGCTCTATTCTATACACCGACCCAAATCAAAGAAGATACAACCGTATCAAAGAACGTTGACGACCAGTATCTGAATGAGGCTATTTTGGCCATGCAGGATATTAAGATACACCCCAAGTTAGGCACAACGTTGTATGATGAAATAAAGGCATCAGTAACAGCTAACACTTTAGCGGGTGTAAATAAGACTTTAATGGATAGCTACATCAGGCCCGCTTTGAAATGGTACGTAAGGGCGGAGGTTCAATATGAAGTAGCTTACAAGGTAATGAACAAAGGCGTAGTATCACAAGACGGCGAGAACAGCAACCCCGTAAGCCGCAGGGATATTGATATTTTGGCAGAAAGGGACATCAACAAGGCAGAGTGGTACATCAATCAAATGATAAATTACTTGTGTGAGAACAGTTCATCATATCCAAGCTATGAAAACCCCGACAGCGGGGTAGATGTTATCCAACCTGATACGAATAGTTTCACAACTTCACTTTATTTAGGAGGTAGAAATGGGACACAATAAAAAGAATTTAGAAAAGCTAAGGCTCTATGTTAACGCTAAACGAAATAGTCAAACTGATAACGGACGTGGGAGCAGACCACGACCAAATCGCAGCGACAGGGGTCGGAGGCTTGGCAGAGTGGAATCCGAAGGGTCGTGATTATCCTTTGTTGTGGGTTCATTATGTGGATTCAAATACGGAGGATGCGAAGTTAGACATGACATTTCGCGTTGGTTGCTTTGACCGCGTGATAATGGGCGAAGAGGGTGAAGATACTGAGGGCCACGAACAGGAGGTTTTAAGTGACACGCAATTAATCCTACTGGATATAGTGGCCTTTTTTGTCCAAGGCAATAACGAATACTTTTCTACTCGAATCACAAACCTAACACCCGCGACCGAGCGCACGGATGACAGGGTATCGGGTCATTTTGTAGATCTTACAATCAGCCAAGACTGGGACTTTAATAAATGCCAAGTACCCGCGACATTTGGAACGCCCGCAAGTAGTGTAGATGGCTTAATTCTTTACGACTTTTGCGACCAAAGCGTTTTAGATAGATTGACAAGCGCACAGGAGGCGTGTCTATCAACTGCACTATGTGGAACACCTGACCCCGCAACGGTAAACAATTCGCCTTCGCCTTCCTCTTGGTCACAAGAAATAGATTCGGGGGACACATATTCTTTACCACAGGGTAAGATGTTGGATAGCGACGGTTCAACAACCGTATTAGGTTATTATCAACCCGCTGCTAATGGTTTTATGTTCACGGCTACACCATGCATAGGAGCGTTACCCGCGACAATAACAGGCGGTTCAACGGTCGGATATGGTGAAGCTATGACCATCGGAGTTAGCGAAAGCTACACGACATACACATGGGTCTTTAGTAGCCAAACATTCACGGATCAACACGTAGAGGCCACGGGACAAAACCCTAACCCGACCCTTCAATGGGACGGAACATGGGATGTTAAGGTAATAGTTGAGGATGGCAGTGGAGGTATAGGCTACGCCACCACCACGGTAACGGTGGTTAATGGACTTCGCTATGCGGGACTTGAATATGTTCCAAATACGGGGTCAGGTGGTTACGTTGGCACTGACAAGCTATTCACAAATGATGATACATTTTTCTGGAACGGCAATAATAACTTTGTGATTACGGCAACACCTGATAGGCTTTCGGGTGACGGTGGAATGATTTTCCGTGCAGGCGTTGATACCATCCGAACGATGGGTTTTAACACCATCCAAGATGATCCTGCAACAAAGAATGAGTATATATCCAGTACAATGAAGTGGGCGGTTCACGATTGGGGCGATGTGAGTATTTCAGTTAAGGACGGAGGTTCTTTTCCTGTAATCGGAACGGTGGATCTTTCGGATATGAAATGGTTCAGGATAGACAGAGTAAGCGGCGACTTTAAGCTATACACATCAGACAATAGAGATGATTCAAGTTGGACGCTTATACATACTTACGGTACTAATTCAACGGATCTATTATACATCATTGCCTACCTCCATGGTGGAACAAAGATGAGCTATTCACAACTTCTAAAGTATGGCAGCTATGTATGATGCTCAGGTAATGGAATGGATAGAGGATGAGTTCGGGGCGCAAGTACCTAAGCTGAAAGAATCTATCCCGAAAAGCACGTTAAGCACCGCCAAGGAATTAGCAGATGAGATGAGATTAAACGGCATTGAAGTGGTGGTTATTTATGAATTGAAAATTGTTTATTAACCTACCAATTGGAACTGGATGAAATGGAAGCAAATGAAATAGTTACAGATATGGAAAGTATTATAGGAGCATTAGTTCAGTCGGGCGTGTTAGGCATCATGTTAGCGTACATGATGTACAAGGAAAAGATGGTTAGCACCGTTCACAAAGAAGAGCGTAAGGAATGGCATGATGCGAGTAAAGAGCGCAATGATGTAATTGTTAAGGTGGTGGAAAAGAACACCGCAGCCTTTACGGAGTGCCAACATAACATGGTCAGGCTATCTGAAAAAGTTGACAATCAAAAATATAAAGCAACATGAAACTAAACGACCGCTTTAAACTTCAAGAGTACGTACCGAAGTCCGTTTACGATAAGCACGGAGAAGGGGCCGTCAGGTTCATTTCAACCGCATTGATAGAAGCCGACCACGCGCTATTGGTTGACCTCGAAAAGCATTTCAACAGACCAATTTCTTGCTCAATAAATACATGGGCATTCGGGGGTAATCGGAACTACTCAGGGTTGAGGGTTGAGGGTGAGCCATACTACAAAAAGCACTCCCTTCATTCGATGGGGTCGGCCTCAGATAAGATCTTTAAATTCAAAGATAATGATGAGGTGTTAGCAACAAGGGAGGTTTACGCTTTCATCCGACAGAATGAGGCGAAGTATTACGCTATGGGTATTCGTAGGATGGAAGATATTAAAGATGCTCGTACGTGGGTGCATTGGGACACCATGTGGACACCTTCGGCCTTTGATGGTACTATTCAGATTGTCGGTGGTTAAATAACTTAGAGTGAATATCCTTTAAAAACTCCATGTATTGCTTTTGATCACCGAATTTTACATGGCATTCTCTACACACCGCCTGTAAGTTCTCAGGTACATCTTTGTCACCGTTCGGATTACCACCCATACCTCTGCATTCTATATGGTGTATATCATTCGCTTTGTTGCCACACACTTCGCACGGGATAAAGTCGGTATCTTCAAAACCGAACGCTCCCAAATATATTTTAACGTGCTTTTTCAATGTTGAAATGTATAAACTCTTTTCCTTTCTTCACCACTTCCTTCACAACATTTAACTCATAGATTCGATTATCATTGAACCCGTACTTTTTTTGCAGTATGTCAATGACTGGCTTCAAAGGATTATCAATGTCAGAAGCCCGATTACTAAACCCAAAGGTAAACGACACGCACAGAGGCCCGTCAGGTATTGTAATCGGCTTTAATTTCAGCATCATTTCTTTATTGAACGCTTTATATTCATCCGTCTTGAATCTCCGCCCTTGCCACGCCTTGTTAACTGAAAGGGGTTTGATGTTTATTTTCATCCTAATTTGTAAACCTTAATCTCCCTACCCATCGACCCCATTGTTTTTTTCACGTACGTGATCACAGGTGGCCTACCATTTACCCCTTGGTGGAGTGCCGTGATCGACCTGCGAATTGAAGAAAGTGGGGTTTTTAAATACTTAGTGTTGGTTAGTTTCAAACGTGCGTGCACGCTTTCAGGGTTCAACTCACCACCCACCTCTTTAAACACGTTTAGAACGTCTTGATCCTGTGAATTGGCTTTCGTGCGGTAATCCCGTAGGCTTTGGCCTGATTGTCCTGTTGTGTTAAAGTACATGGTCGTTGTTTAAAAGGGTAAAGGATTTTTTGCAGGCTCTTCCGTGTCCACCTTATTACCCTCATTTGTTGGTTCAACCTTCGCTCCAAACACCTTCCAAGCCTGTAAACTTGTGAAGTACTTACCTTGCCATTCATTCGTTTGAACATTAAAGGACACGTCTACCTTCTGCCCTACCTTGTTGTACTTCAAAAAGTTCTCGACTTTCTCATCTCCGAAAATCTCAAAGGCGTATAGTTGCTCACGGCCTTCGTATCCATCGTTATTTATGATGGTAAAGGTCAGTTTCTGCCAGTCTTTACCCGCTTTAGAAGTTCTTTTTTGAACCTCTGAAATTGTTTTGATTGTTCCTTTTGCTTCGTAACTCATTTTTCTGTTAATTGGATTTCTAATTTATCAGCCATACTATCTGATAGCTTGTTTAGGTACGTTCTACACTCCGCTATA
>Ga0233415_10001071_pt1 | contig 12233 bp, 8 predicted proteins | sample Na_anoxic_12_MG_FD_188631 | JGI IMG/M metagenome (GOLD analysis project Ga0233415, IMG submission 188631) | Seawater microbial communities from Saanich Inlet, British Columbia, Canada - Na_anoxic_12_MG | ecosystem: Environmental > Aquatic > Marine > Inlet | place: Canada: British Columbia... | reverse complement strand
ATAATGATGAATTAAAACATGCTAAAGTTCCAGATGAATTGCGGATTAAAATTATTCAAAATAGGAATTCAAAAAAAATAACACAAAAACAATTAGCGAATGGTGTTAATTTACCATTGAATACTATAGCAGAAATTGAATCAGGTAAAGCTATATATAATCACCAGCATATAAATAAAATAAAAAGATATTTAAAATTTTAGGGCCATCCCCGAAGTAAATTAGTTTGAATAAGACAAGAAATTATCGTTAATATTATAAATATTATTGGAAATATTTTATGAAATATAATATCATCTTTTTTAATTGTTTTTTTAATTGTTTTTTCAAAAAAATACTCATTTATTGAATCCCATATTCCACTAACAAACGAAGAAACCATAAACCAAATAATACCAAATATAAATGGTAACCACCACCAACCAATACTACCTGTCTCACTTTTCCACCATGAAATCGGTGTTTTATAATTTTCCACAAATTTGTAATTTTCCATTATATAATTTACCTTTATTTTAATCGTAAAATAATTTGATTTATTTATTATATAAAACTTTAATGAATATAATAAATATATATAATGGAAAAAGAAAATAAACTAGATTTCATGCTTGCGAAAGAATATAGTATTGGTATGAAACGACCTAGGAAATTACCTGATTATAATCCACCAATTGGATGGTTAATGTCAGAAAAGTTTGATGGATATAGAGCTAGATGGGACCCGGAAAGAAATTTATTCATATCTAGACAAAATAAACCAACATTTCCAGCACCACAGTGGTTTAAATCAGCTTTACCCGAATTTCCATTAGATGGAGAATTATTTATGGGAAGAGATGGTTTTCAAAGAATGGGGGCAGCTAGAAAAAAAGAACCAATAGACGAAGATTGGTTTGATATTAAATATTATGTATATGATGCGCCAGATATTAATGCAACATTTGAACAAAGGTATAATTTTCTAAAATCAATTATGCCTAAAGTTAAAGAGCATTGGATTAAATTTAGAGCAACACTAGACAAAAAATTTAAAAAAGTAACTTGTCCAATGATATTAACAACACAAACAGTTGTTAAAAGCATGGAACAAATGAAAGAATATTATGAAAAAATATTGATAGATGGTGCTGAAGGAATTATGTTAAAAGATCCGAGTAGTATATATGAAGATAAACGGTCTAATTTCATGTTGAAATATAAACCAAGTTTTGATGCTGAGGCTGTTATTGTTGATTATCGCCCAGGAACAGGTAAATATACTGGTAAATTAGGTGCTTTTATTTGTAAACCTCTAATAAATAAAGGTAATTACCAAGTTATAGATGAAAATAAAGAACATGAATTTGCTATTTCTGGAATGGATGATATTATTAGAGGGAATTATAAAGAAACCCATCCAGTTGGAACATTAATTACATATGAATATTCTGGTATGACAGATTCAGGAAAACCGAGGTTTGCTAGATATATTAGAATTAGAGATGATGTTGAAGTTAAAAAAGAAAAAGAAAAAGTTGTAGAAAAATCTCCAATATCAAATGAAATTTTAAAAAGAATTAAATTAATATTTAATAAACTCGATGAATATGAAAAGATAAATGGAGAACACTTTAAAGCCGCCGCATATAGAAAAGCAAATATAGCATTATCACAATTAGACGACGATTCTCAATTAATTCCAAAAGATTTAATTGAAATGAAAGGAATTGGGTCAAAAATTCTTGAAAAAATTAATCAAATAATTCAAACTGGAACTTGTCCAATGTATGAAAAAGTAAAAGATATCGTAGATCCTAGAAAATTATTCTTAGATATTCATGGTGTTGGAACAGTAAAAGCAAATGAACTTGTTAAAAAAGGATATAAAACTATTGATGATTTAAGGAAAGACAAAGATGTTGATAAAGTATTGAATAATGTTCAATTAAAGGGTCTTAAATATTATGATGATATTTTACAGAGAATACCTAGAGATGAAATTGTTGAACACGAAAAGGTTCTAAAAGATGTATTGAATAGTATAGATCCTACTGCTCAATTAACAATTGCTGGATCTTTTAGGAGGATGAAACCGGATAGTGGTGATATAGATATATTAATTAATACACCAGGGGTAAAGAATAATTCAATTTATAATAAATTTATAGATGAATTAGTGAAAACCGGATATTTAGTAGATGAATTATCTAGAGGTAATAAAAAGTATATGGGATTATCTAAAATAAATAAAATTAATCGTAGAGTTGATTTTATGTTTACAAAACCAGATGAGTATCCATTTGCAATATTATATTTTACAGGATCCGCTGAATTTAATGTTAGAATGAGAGAAGACCTCCTTAAACGCGGATTAACACTAAATGAGTATTCACTAAAAGATTCTGAAACAAAGAAAAAAGTAGATCATGTATTTAATAATGAGAAAGATATCTTTGAATATATTAAATATGATTATTCTGAACCAGAAAATAGATAAATATTTAAATAACATAATAAGTAAATAATATAATTATAATAAAAATGCCACCAATAATTACATTAGAAAATATAGAAAATATAGATGAATTAAAAAATTATTTAATAATATATTTTTTATTTTTTATGTTGGATTATTAAAAAATATGTTACTCCTTATTGATATAACGAATTATATAAATTTTTTGTTTTAATATCATGTCTCTTTTTTTCATTAGAATTTTGTTTATATACAAATTTCCCGTGTGATGTCGGAATATCCATTTCTCTGGCAATTACTTTTGACAATTTTCTATAATTTGGATCTTTTTTCATTTCTTTACTATTTTTTTTTGGTGGTGTTGGTGGTTTGGGTGGTGTTGGTGGTTTGGGACCTCTACCAAATAACCATTCATATATACTTCTTGGTGGTGATGGTGGTGATGGTGGTGTTGGTGGTTTGGGTGGTGTTGGTTTTCTGTGTCTAGTTAATCTACCCTTCAAACTTTTTCTTTTAGTTTTTTTAGGAGGAGTTCCTCCTTTTTTAATTCTTTTACCACCCTTTTTAGATTTAGTTAGTTTACTTTTAGATTTAGTTAGTTTACTTTTAGATTTATTAGATAATCCATATCCAACAGAACCCATACCTAAAGCACCTAATGCTATAGGTATTAAGCATGGTGGGCATAATCCTCCAATTTGTTTCTTTGTCATTTATATTTATTATTATATTTTAAATGTTTAGTAATTAAAAAAAAAATATATAAAAATATAAATGGAATCTAAAAAAATAAAATTAAACCCATATAAAACATTAAATATATCAAAAAATTATGATGAAAAAAGTTTAAAAAAAGCATTTATAAAAAGAGCAATGATTGTTCATCCGGATAAAGGAGGGGAACAATATAAAGATGGAAATGAATTTAAATTAGTTACATTATCATATCAAGTATTATTAAAAAAAATAAAAGGTAATAGTGATGATAAAGGACACAATGATTTAAAAAAAGATTTAAAAGAATTTATCAGTAGTGAAAAACAACCAATTAAAAAAAAAATTAAAAATAAATTCGATATTAAAGAATTTAATAAAATATATGAAGAAAATAAAATAAGTGATGAATTTTTAGATGATGGGTATGGTGAATGGTTAAAAAAAGAAAGCAATGTTGAAAAATATAATATGAAAGAATTTAATGAGAATGTATTTAATAAAAAATTCAATGAACTTAAAAAGATAAATAAATCAAATAATCAATTAAAGGTATATGAAGAACCAACTGAATTAATATCATTAAAAAACATAGACTCATTAACAGTATTGGGTGGTGGTAAAGTTGAAAGTTATTCGGGCGAAATAAATGGTTTAGGATATAGAGATTTAAGGGAAGCTTTTGAAGAATCTACATTAATTGATGTAGATAGTATTAATGTATCAGATAGAAAAGTAAGTATTAAAGATTATAATAAAGAAAGGAAAAAGATAAATTATAATATGTCTAAAGAAGATAAATACAAATTACAAGAAAGAGAAAAAATAAAAGAGATTCAAGAAAGAGATAGGGTCCAGAGATTACAAGATAAAGATGAAACACATTTTGATCAATATTCTAGATTACATCAAAGGTTAATTGGATAATTATAGAGCACAACCAACACCATTACCACCTCTTTGAGCAATATAGTCTCTCTGAGCATCAGTAGTGCATACACATCCAGTGCTATCTGCGAATGTAGATGGGCAGCATTCTGGATCAGAAATATTATTAGCAAACATAAACATTTTTTCCGGACCACCTTCAAATCCATTAACTGGGGGACCATTTAAATTATCATCACTTGTTTGATATTGAACTGGTGGAACACCATTGCCTTGAACTACATATAATTCATTATTTGATAATAATGGCCAATCTTGTTCATGGCTCCAAGATTCAGTATTACCTGTTTTTAAACATAATCCATCATAATTTTTAACTCTACTCGCAAGTAATCCAGGGAAAATCTCTGGAACATAGTTTTCATAAACAGTTGTTTCTTCTAAGTTAGCATAATCTCCTTGAACATCAAATAATTCTAAAACTCTATTTCTTCTATTATACCATAAACAAAATAATACAATGGCAGTTAATATTACTATAGATCCAGTATCATCTCTATTAATTTGACAATATAATAAGTATATATATACAAAAATTATAATAATATTTACAAAGTTCATTTATATTATATTTAATATATTATTTTTTATTATATTATTTAAAATAAAACTATATATATTATATTATTTAAAATAAAACTATATATATTATATTATAATGGAAAAAGAACAAATTCAAATCAATAATAGTTGGTCTTTATGGATTCATGAATTAAATAACAAAAATTGGGATAAAAATAGTTATAACAAAATTTTTGATTGTGAAAATTTATATGATTATAATATACTTAAAAATACAATTAAAACTCAAAATTTACAAAATTGTATGTATTTTTTTATGAGAGGGGATATTATACCTATGTGGGAAGACCCCGAAAATAGACTTGGATGTTGTATATCATTTAAAGTTCCATTAAGAGATATTAAATCCGAATGGGATAAATTATTATTGAAAATTATTTCAGAAGATATCCATAAAGATATAAACGACTTTGAAAAATTAAATGGTATATCAATTTCACCTAAAAAAGAATTTAATATTATTAAATTATGGTATAGAGAAAATGTGAAATCATTAGAAACAGTTATAACTGGTTATGAAAAATATGTAACTAATACGAATAGTAGAATAAAAACACACTTTTAACTATTATCAGTAATTGGTGCCAAACATAATTTGATCATACCAAGTGATGCTATTGTATATTGAATAATTAATGGATAATCATTCTTAATATATAATTGAATTTGATTACATAAATTAGTACATTTTGTAAATAAAATTAAATATTTTAATGAAAATACACCTTGAACAGGGAATTCTGGACTTAAATTATATTTATACTGAAGCCCATTCTGTGTTTCTCCTAAATGTGTAGATTGGTCTGCAAAATCGCCTTCACAATTAAATATTAGTGAATTACCTATACTTTTGATTTCAGTATTTTCACCAATATTTACCATATCTCTAATTAATTTTTGAAAATCTGCTGAAGGTAAAGTCAATTCAGTATCAAATTCTGCTGGTGGAACACTAATCTCTTCTTCTGGTATATCTAATAAATTTAATTTATATATTGTTTGAGTTTTCTTTTCATCATTATTAATTTTTAATCCTAATTTATTTATATCATCTTTATGAATAAATAAAGTCAATGTATCAGTATTATTCATTGTCTTAATTAATTTATATAAATTTAACATATTAATACCAGCAGTAAATTTTTCTTTACAATGAAATGATTCGAATTTATCTGATTCTAATTTCATATGAATTAATACTGTGTGAGTTGAATCCATTGCTATTAATTTTACACCATTTTCATCAAATATTATATTAGTATCTGTTAATATTTCTTTTAATGCTTCAATTAATATTTTGATTGCTGAAGATTGAACTGTCTTAATATCAACAATATGGTCTGGATTTATTTCATTGATATCACTTAAATTTTCGTCATAATTTGAGTTCATTTTATTTTAATAAATATATTATAACTTTAAATATAAACTCACTAAATTAAAAAAAATATTTACTTAATTATTTACTTAATTATTTATTATCTATTTTAAATCGTGGAACAATAGACATACATTGTAATTCTTGAAATAATAATTTACATGAATATGGGATATTAATTTTAGTAAATGATGAATAATTATTACAAGAATTACATTGATAATTATTATTAATTGGGGATGATATAGCAATAAGACCACATTTATCACATATAAATGTTGTAAATTTATCAGATACATCCATTAATCTTTCTTTCAAGAAATATGATGAACCGTGAGCAATCATACAATCTCGTTCCATTTCACCAAACCGTAAACCACCATGAGATGATCTACCTTCTGCTGGTTGTCTCGTCATAGATACTACTGGACCAGATGACCTTGAATGAACTTTATCACCTGACATATGTTTTAATCTTTGATAATATGTTGGACCAATAAATATACTTGTTTTCAATTGTTCTCCAGTAATTCCACTATACATTACTTCATTCCCATTTCTTTCAAATCCAACATTCTCTAATGCATTTGAAATATTTTCAGTATTCATTTCATTAAATACTGTTCCATCTCCATTATAACCATAATGGATTCCAGTTTTTCCTAATAAACATTCTAATAATTGTGCGATTGTCATTCTTGAAGGAACAGCATGTGGATTAATAATAATATCTGGGACAATTCCATCTTTAGTAAATGGCATATCACATTGATCATATATCATACCACAAGTTCCTTTCTGACCATGACGACTTGAAAATTTATCACCAATTTCTGGAACCCTTGTTGAACGAATTCTGACTTTACAAAATTTAAAACCATCTCCATTTGTATTAATATAATTTCTATCTACATATCCATCTTCATTATTTTTAACATTAATACTCGTATCACGGTAATTATACATATTGTTCTTAATAGGCATAATTTTACCAATTATAATATCATTATCTGATACAAATGTATTTGGTTTGACAAAACCATCTTCTTCTAAATTATCATAATTTTTATGCTTTGGAAATAATACTTCATCTAATACTGGTTTACAAAATATATCTTCTTCACCTGTTAATTGATTTTTCTTCTCCTCTTCACGATAACATCTATAAAATGTTGATGTGAATAATCCTCTATCAATTGCTCCTTTATTTATTAATACTGAATCTTCTTGATTATATCCACCATATGACATAATTGCAACTACAACATTTATTCCATTCGGTAATTTATTTAAATTAAAATGTTCTAAATATTTTGTTGATATTAGTGGATTTTGTGGATAATTTAACACGTGTGAGAATGTATCAAATCTATTATTAAAATTTGTTGAATGAATTCCAATTGCTTGTTTCCCCATAGCTGATTGATATGTATTACGAGGTGATTGATTGTGATGTGCAAATGGAATACACGAAGCAACAACCCCTAATATCATAGATGCTGATATCTCACAATGTGTATAATTTTTATCTTTGATATACTTATATTTTGGACATATTAAAATATTATTTACTTCATTAATATCAATATATTCTATATAATCTGTATTTATTAGCAAATCTAACCAATTATTATTATTATTCTTTAATTTTAAACCAATCCCTTTAAAATCAATAGATTTATTATTAACTTTTAATAATGGTCTCATACATCTACCCTTATCTGAACTAATATATAATGAATTATTTTTATAACATATATAAAATGATATATATATACTAATAATTCCATTATTTCGTGCTTCTTTTAAATCAGATATTAAATCTTGGAGTTTATCTGTAAATCCAATTATTTCTCCATTTATATATATTGTTGTATTTGTAAATTTATCAAAAGTATATATATCTATTTTTTCTATATCAATTATTTTATCTTTAATTAAATCCCTTACTGGATCTGAAGATATTTTATTTGTAATATAATTTGATATAGCCATATTTTTAACCAATCCAACTGATTGACCTTCAGGTGTTTCAGTTGGACAAATATATCCCCAAGATGTAGCGTGTAATTTTCTAGGCGGAATTAATTTACCTGTGATATCTGCGGTAGTTGCTATTCTTCTTAAATGTGATAAACAACTTGAATATGTTAATCGGTTTAATACTTGAGATACACCTGCTTTATCACTATTGCCAGTTTTAATTCCCCAACTACCAGTAGCCAAAGCACTTTTTAAACATGTCTCAATATACGAAGATTTAATTATTTTACTAATATTCATATCATTCACAATATTATCTAAATTCTTATTATCATTAATATTATATAATCCTGAGACCATTTCTTTATTTATGAATATTTTTATATCATTTACTATTTTATTAATACATAAATATGTTAAACTACCCATCAATATTCCAGGTGTATCAATTCTTTTATGAAAATAACTATCCCTATCATCCAATTCTAATAAATTTAAATTACATTTAATTAATTTATTAATTATTTTACCTAAAAATAATAATTTCTGTTTTGATGTATTTAAGTGTGGTAAAACATTCTTTAATATATTATTCTTTATATAATTAAATTTTTTATCTTCTGATATATTTACATAATTTTTACTAATATATTGATACATGTATTTATAAGCATCTGCTTCTGTCCTTATATGTGAAGATGATTCAAATGATTTTAATAAAACTTTAATCATTACATCATCAATATCTTTACTGGTATTATCAATAATATGGTATAAAATCTCTTTATCTGATAAACAACCAAATAATCTGAATAATATAATTACTGGTATATCAAATTTAATATTTGGTATTGTTATTTTAATTTCATTATCAAACTTATCCACCTTATTTGTTATTTTAATACTAATTAATTTTGGTATATTAAATATCTTTTCATGACATGAACGGACTTCTGCTACGTGTGAATATTTAATATTGTTTCTCTTTGTTTGAAATACTTGAATTGTATTATTTGATATCCTCTCTTGTGAAATAATTACTTTTTCATTTCCATTTATAATCATATAACCACCAATATCATATTTACAATCATTATTAATTGATTTATTACTCATACAATATTTTGAATTTACCATTAATGGTAATTTACCAAATAATACATTTTTAATAACTTTATCTGGTAATGTTATTAAATTCCCATTTTCTTTTATTGTAACAGATGAAGTTATATCAATATATAATGAACAACAATAACTATAGTTTCTCAATCTTGCAATCTGTGGTGTTAATATATTTGAACATCCATTGTTCTCAATACAATATGCATCTCCAATTATTATATTATCTACTGATAATTTAATACTATTAATAATATTCGTATTATCTTTTGAATCTATTACTAATGGAAAGAATTGTTCAAATATATTCGGAATAATATTATCAATGTAATCATCATATGATTCGATTTGATGTCTTACTAATATTTTTGTTTGATTGAAATGGGCTTTAATTAAATCATCTATGACCTTTTCAACCATAGTTAAAAGTATATTATAATATACTTTTGTCTTTATATTATTTTCAAATATTATTTTCAAATTTTATTTATTTTTAAAAAAAATATTTTACTTTCTCCCACACGCATGGTTTCTATTCGTTTTCCGCCATCCATTTTTTAATAGATTCCATTGTTTCTTTGAATAATTCTATCATTTGTGGCGATATATTTAACATTACACCAATCAAAACAATTACACATAATATTGGAAATAATAAGAAATATGGTGCTTTAAATAATAGAAATGCGGTTTCAATCCTTTTCCCTCCACCTATTGATATTGGTGTAAAAGGTATTGATATTTTAGGTATAATTGCCCATATATAATTATTAAAAAATAATGGTATATAATATAAGAACAAGGATACTAAAACCAAAACACCTATTGGGACTACTAATCCCAATAATACCAATGCTGCTGGTGTTGCTCCAATCATTAACATCATAAATATTACTAATGATAATAAACTTGATATTAATATAGTTATAAATACACCTGTTCTAATTATTAAATTAATTCCTTCTGAATCAAAAAAATCACTCTGAATACTATCCCATTCAATTAATCCTAAATACCATTCAAGTAAATTTGTTATACCTGTTGTTGGTCTACATACAAAATAATCACTCATTATTCCACGCCCCCAAGTTTGTTTATATCCTTTTTCACAACTTGTACAAGATTCTGAATTATGTGCTGGACATTGGAGTCCTTTTGCGGGTGTCCCATTTGGACAAACACATTCATTATTTAAACAATATGGACCAATATCACCATCTTTTGGATCTCCGGTTGGGCTTGTCTTTAATCCTTCTTCATAATCTGTTCCCCATCTACACCCTCTAGTTGTTACACAATCTTCTCTCGTATCTCCTTGACATGAAGATAAACACATGTTAAGACTAGGATAAAATTCACATAATTCATCTGATTCCCTAGATTGTTCAGCACAATCTTTTTCATCCAATGTTTTACTACATAAACCACCACAACATTTCATATTACATTCTGGTCCATACCATCCAGCTAAACATTGCGAACATACTTCACTTTTAATAATTTCATTATCATCATCTAATCCTTCATTCTGTCCACCATTTCCATTATTTTCGGCATTAGGGTAATATTGACATTCATCTGAATCTTGTGCCCATACTGGTTCACAACCTAAAAATATTGTTTCATTGGCACCTTTATGTTCAGAACTTTCTTCGTTAAAACTTTGTGCTCTACCACAACCCCAATCACCCGATTCTTGTTTCTGTGGCTCACCATCATTGAGGACAGCACCAAATTCTTGATATCTACCCCATTCTTTCACTGTATCTTTAGCTTTATCTGAATCTGCCCAATTTCTATTATTTATATTTACAGCAATATCTGTCCAACCATTCTCTTGTTCTGGTAATGTTTGGCATTGACTTGAATTTGTACATATTTGATAATTACCTTCCAATTTATAATCTGGTGGTGATGTTGCATTTAATGTTAATTCATTTGGATCAAAACTACAACCACACCTTTGAGGTGGTATAATCGGATCTATCTTTTTATCTTGACACCATTCTTTATATGTTTTATTTTCTCCCAATAATGGATTATTATATTTTTCTGGCCATACACATATTCCCGCACAACAATTATTATCGCAATTTTTACCAAATTTACCTTTCGGACATCTTCTCTCAATACATTCACCTCCTTCAGTATCAATACCTGTTTTTATTTTTTTATCATAATTACAATTATTATAACTTTGAATTAAATTTGCGGCACCTGATTGCATTAATGCCGCATCCGCTAAACTTAAATCAACTCCAGCTGTAACCTCCAAATTACAGTAGCTTTCAGCATCTGGAACTTCTGAAAATCTATTATTTTCTGATAAATCATCAAAACATGTATATGATTTTTTTTCTTCTATATATTCACCACCTTTGTCATCACAAAATTCTTTGGCACATTTATTTCTATCAAATTTCATAACATCAACTATTTCTTGATCTGGATCATAAATTGGTGGTTGTATACTAATACCAAAATCATTAAACAAATCTGGTGATAACCCCTGCCTGTTCACGCCATTAATGGCGGATGCCAGCAGACTATAAAAATTATTGCCCTTTCCATCTTCACAAAGTCGTTCTCCTCCATTAACAATAAATCTAACTTGATCGCAAATATAGTTTCCTGGTCGGGAAGCGCTTTGAATTAAAATTCTACCATCTATTATTGAATGGATTTGAATATCTTTTACATGACCTTGTCCAACGAACGTATCGCTAGTGCTCCTCGAATTTCTATATTCAGCATATTTACTCATATCAATTGTTAACAATGAATTTAAATCTAATCCTGGAATACCAGAATATTTTACTTTTACTTCTTTTCCGATCTTTACTCTACATATATTTTCATTTTCATTTTGAGATTCAAATTCCCTCAATTCACTATCTCTTATATTTATAATATTATCATCATTTATAATACATTGTGGAAATGTTTCACTTCTACAACATTGTGTATCACAATTTGGAAAACCAGACCACCCTTCTAAACACCTCTCAGTTCTTAATTGAATTTTAATTATGTTTGAGCAACCATATAAAT
>Ga0233415_10001068_pt1 | contig 12237 bp, 17 predicted proteins | sample Na_anoxic_12_MG_FD_188631 | JGI IMG/M metagenome (GOLD analysis project Ga0233415, IMG submission 188631) | Seawater microbial communities from Saanich Inlet, British Columbia, Canada - Na_anoxic_12_MG | ecosystem: Environmental > Aquatic > Marine > Inlet | place: Canada: British Columbia... | reverse complement strand
AATAAAATTAAAAAACATAAATTATGGAAATAGGAGATAAAGTAAAATTAGAAGACCCATTAATGGAAACTTTAATTGGTGAGATAGTAGATAAAGAAATTTCTAGATGTAAATGTAGTAAAAGTAAGTGGGTAGTAGATTTTAATGGTGAAACACGAAAAATATCGGTAGGTAGTAAAAAATTATCTTTATATGAAAATACCTAAAAAATTAAAAGATGAGATTTGGGAATATTGTAGATTAAACGATATAACAGATATTGATGCTTTTATACTTAAGTCTACACAACAAGGTTTTAATATAGAAAAGTATGGTACCACACCATTTAAAATTGGTGGTAAAGAACCTGAAGTTATAGAAAAAGAAGTGGTTAAAGTTATTACCGCAACAACAGAAGTTGAGATTATAAAAGAAATACCTATAGAAATTGAGGTCATTAAAGAGGTGGAAAAAATAGTTGAGGTTACAGTTACAGACAATGAGTTAATAAATAAGATAGAATCTGAAAAGAAAGATTTAGAAAATAAAATAAAAGACCTAAACCAAAAAATAAAACTTTTAAAAAATGATTTAAAGGAAGAAAATAAAAAAGTGGAGGAGTTATTAGATTCGGATGCTGGATTAATGAAATCCCTAAATCAAAAAATAGAAAACCTAGAAATTGAACTAGAGTTGGAAAAAAATAGACACAAGAAACCCAAAGAAAGGAAAAAACCAAAAGAAGAGGGAAAAAGGAAACCTCGTTTCGGGAACATTATTAATTGGGTACCCCAATCAGAGAGAGAGGACGATGAAGGGTTAGATTTATATGGTGAATAATTATATATCCACCACTAAACCATGACTACAAATTATCTCTCGCATCAAAGTTTTTTTTATTTCGTAAAATTTAACATCTAACTTACCATCCACTATGGTTGTAGAATCATAAACGTAAATTCCTAAATTACTTAAGAACTCAAAATTAAATTCCCAAGCTTCTACGGATATTGTTATTTTAGTATTTTCTATAGAAGTTTCGATTGATTTATTCTCTACCATAGAAGAAACTCTTTCTACCATTTTAGGTAAACTCATCGTCTTCATGGTGTTTTTTTTTAAGGCCATTTATTTAATGAAAATAAATGTTTATATTTCAATAAATATAGTACCCATATGGAAAAAACATTAGAATTAACAAAGGTTGAAATACCTAACAAAGCTAAAATAAGAGTTTTGTGGGAAGATAATCCAGAAAATTACACACAAGAAAAGGCTAAATTAGTAAATAAATATTTTACCGAAAAATATGATAATTTGAATGTGCAGGTGGTTTTCAAACCCAAAAAGATGGTTACTAAAGAGGGGGAAGTTGAAATGACCGTGGCTGATAATGTCATGGATTCTACCTATCAAAGAAAACTTTTCAAACAATGGTTAGAAAACACTAATATAGATGTTGATTGGGATAGGATTTTAAGACTAGATAATAAAGTTAATGAGAAGTTATCACAAAAAAGAGAAACAGATTATAGATATAGAAATTGGTTTATCAAAGAATTAGAATGGTCTAATTTCTTATCTTATGGTGATAACAATAAAATTTCTTTTAAGGAGATGGAGGGTATCACTGTAATTACCTCTAACCCACTAAACATGGGTGGTAAAACAACATTAGCTTTAGATTTATTATTATTTTTATTTTTTAATACTACCACTAAAGGTAATACAGCCTCTAAAATGTTTAACCTTTTTAGAGATAAAAATGAGGTTTCTGTTAAAGGTATTGTGGAAATAGATGGTATCGACTACGTTATTGAAAGAGTAGTAACTCGAAAACTAAAAAAGGATAAAATAAACTATACCACAAGAACTGATTTATCATTTCATAGAATATTACCAGACAACACCATAGAAAACTTAGAGGGTGAACAGAGAAGGGAAACAGAAGAATTTATAAAAAAGTCTATAGGTTCAGTTGATGATTTTCTTTTAACTATTATAGCTGACGCAGATAACTTAGAGGACATAATACATACTAAACCAACTGAAAAAGGTAGAATATTATCTAGGTTTATTGGTTTAGAAGTTATTGAGGATAAGGAAACTATTGTTAAAGAAATGAAGAGTAATTGGTCCAAAGGTTTAAAATCAGACCAATACAATATAGTAGATTTAAAATCTGAAATAAAAAACTTACAAAAAACAATAGAAGACAATAAAAAAACAATAGAAGACAACAAAAACCTAATCTTGACTATAGATTCAGATATAAAAAAATCTACAATAAAGAAAGAAAATTTAATTAGCCAAAAGATTAATATTGACGAGGAAGTTATTAATCTTAGAGAAGAGGATATTGATAGGGAAATAGAAAAGATAACTAAAGACGGTGTTAAGAAAAAAGAAGAATACCAAAAGGCTAAAGATTTATTTGATTCAATAGAAGAACCTAACTATGATGAGGATTATCATAACGAACAAGTTAAATTAGAAAGAAAGTTTAATATAGACTTGGAAAAAATGGGTTCTAAGGTTAATAGTGTTTTGGAGAGAATAAAAAATTTAGAAGAAGGAGAATTCTGTTCTCTATGTGCCCAACCATTAGCCGATGTAGACCATTCAGAAAAGATAAAAGAAAATAAAATTAAGTTAAAAAACTTAAATAAAGATTATGACTTAATAGAGAAAAATCTTAAAAATATTAGTAACATAGTTAAACAACAGGATGAATTAAAATCTTCAGTTTCAAAATATGATAGAACCTCATTGAAAGTTGATAAATTAGATTTGGATTTAGAAAAATTAAGAATAGAAAGACGAGAAAAAATGTCCCTAAAAAAGAGGTATGAAGATAATGTGGACAATATCGAAAATAACAAAAAGTTAGATAGTAAAATATTGGGTTACAATACAAAAATATCTAATCTAGAATTGGAGAAGACTGTAAAAATAAAACTAAATGAAAGGTTAGATAGTGAAAACACACAAAAAGAAACACAAATAAATAAAAATACAGAATATATTAAAACCATTAAATCAGAAGAAGAGATAAAGACCATCTTTGAGGTCTATCAAAGAATGGTTGGTAAAAATGGTATATTGAAGATGGTTATGAAGAGTGTTATGCCTATGATAAATTCTGAGTTAGATAGGTTGTTAATTGATACAGCACCTTTTAAATTAGAGGTGGAGATTAATGATAAAAAAGAGGTTGAGTTCATGGTTATAAAAACTATGGATAATGGTGACAGTGTTAAATACCCAGTAAATGAGTGTAGTGGTTTTGAAAAAACTGTTTCATCATTAGCTTTAAGATGTGTGATGACAAAAGTTAGTTGTTTACCGAAACCAAATATAATAGTATTTGATGAGATTTTTGGTAAAGTGGCTAATACCAACTTAGACCTCATAGGTAACTTCTTTCAAAAATGTTCTGAAATGTTTCCCAACATATTTTTAATCACCCATAATGAGATAGTTAAAGATTGGTCTACAAAAATATTAACAATTAACAAAAAAAATAATGTTTCTTCTTTGTTAATAAAATAATTTTATTATATTTGTAAAAAATAATATAGATGGAGAAAAAGTATAGATACATATTAATATTAATAGGTTCTAGTAAGGATGTGGAGGACGATTTAAATCATGTAACAATACCAGATGAAACAGTTAATTTTGTTGATGGTAATGGTATATTCATGGCTACATTTTATAGTAGGTACCAAACAGACGAGGTTTATAACTTATTAGCTCATAGAGAAGCTTATTTAATTTTTAATATAGATGATTTCACAAAATATGGTGTAAACCTACCTAAAAAATACTACAAAGGTTTGTTTCCAGAAATAGAAAAGATATTACCAAATGTGGAGGAGATAATGACAAAACCTAGTAAAACTACTGATGAGTTAACTGACATAAATGAAATTTTAGATAAATTAAGTAAAAATAACTATAATACTGAATGTTTAACAGAATCAGAACTAAAGATATTAAATAATGTTTAGATTTATTTTTTTATTTAAAATATGTTTATTATCTTTGTCAAAAAACATAATCATTGGATACAAAACTTTACGAGAAATTAATTAAAGAAGGTGAAAGAACCGAGTGGTATGGGAAAAGTGTACCTAAAGACTTATTAACTAATAAAGTTTTATTCGCCTCCCAAAATTTACACAAAGAAATAGACTCATTAAAATCTAAACTCACAGACTTAAGAGGTACTGGTTATGAAAAACTGTTGGGTTATATAGAAGTTCTTGAGAATAACTTGAGTAATTTACCATACAGTTTAAATGGTGATTGTTATTTGAAAAAGAAAAAACGTATAGAACAAGAGGGAAAAGAAGAAGAGATTAAAAAACATAAAACAACTAAAAAGAAAAAAGTAACGTCTAAGAATAAGGCAACAAAAAATAGTAACTTAATATTCGGTAATAAATAAATCTAAAAATAAATTATGGTAACAAATAAAAAGTACATAGACCAATCTGAAGAGTCTATATCTAAGTATCTTAAGGAGGTTAGGAAAACTAAAACATTAACCCCAGAAGAAGAACTTGTATTAACAAAAAAAATTTTCGAGGGTGATGATTCACAAATAGAAGCATTAGTAAAGGCAAACTTAAGGTTCGTTATAACCATAGCTAAAGAATATCAAGGGCAGGGAGTACCTCTAGTAGATTTAATAAATGAGGGTAATTATGGTTTAATAAAAGCTGCGAAAAAATTTGATTATACTAGGGGTTTTAGATTTATATCTTACGCGGTATGGTGGATTCGTCAATCAGTATTACAATCCCTCTCAGATAATAGTAGAACCGTTAGGTTACCAGTAAACATAACCAACCAACTATCTAAAATAGGTAAAGAAATATCACAATTTGAACAAGAACACCAAAGAAAACCAGTTCACGGTGAGATGGATTTATCAGTTTTAAATCACCCAAAGTGTGGATCTTTAAATGATAAGGTTAATGAAGATGGGGATGAGGTTTTAGATTTGGTGGAGGACACTTCCTTTGAAAGACCAGATTCAGATTTTTATGGTGATGATATATTAAAGATGAATTTAGAAAAAACTCTAAGTATTTTATCTGATAGAGAAAAATCCATAATAAATATGTACTTCGGTATTGATGGTAGTCCTATGACTCTGGAACAAATAGGTGAAGAGTATGATTTAACAAAAGAGAGGATTAGACAAATAAAAGAGAAAAGTTTACGTAAACTTAGATCTAATTGTGATAATTTATTTGATTTTGTTTACAAGTAATTGTTAGTTAAAATAAAAATATACTAAGAGTAGGTCTGAACCATTTACTCAACCACAGTCATAAAGGCTGTGGTTTTTTTTGTTTTACAAATATTTATAATAATAATAAAGCATACACTTTTATGTAAAAGTGATTAATTTTAAAAAAAAATATTTATGAAAAAAATAATCAATTTTGTCGATGAGTGGGGATTCAGAATTATTTTCCCATTAGTAGTTATTATGTTTTTAAAAACATGTACCACAAATAACAACATAGAAAAAACAGAATCTAGAGTAAGAGAAGATATTGTAAAAATGGATAGTTTACTCAAGAAAATAAATCAAGATTATGTCACTGAAGAAAGAATGATTGATTTAATAAAAAACACACCTAATTGGAAAACATTGGAGTTGGAGGAATTATCCGATAAAAATAGAATACCTATTAATAAGTTAAAAAACGATGAGGAATGAGAAAAATGTTAGAGTGGGTTAAAAATAACCCAAATAGAGCAATGTTCTTATTACCAATCGTATTAGTTGCTGTAATATCAATATCACACGTAGTTTCTTGGTATGAAATGACAAACCCGATTACATGGGCAATATACTTATCTATTGCTATAGAGGTTGGTGCGATTACAGCTTTGGTTGCCGCAACAAATAAGATTAAAGGTGGTATTTGGTTTATGTTTGGTGTAGTAACTTTTATACAAATGGTTGGTAATATTTTTTATTCATTTAAAGAGATTGACGCTGATGGAGAGTTATTCAATTCTTGGATAGAATTAACTGGTCCTATTTGGGAATTAATGGGTACTGATACTACAGATATTACTGGTATGAAAAGGTGGTTAGCATTCTTAGAAGGTGGTTTATTACCTATTATATCACTAACCTCACTACACTTTTTTGTTAAGTATGAAAAATCAGAAGAAGAAGTAGAGGAGGTATCAACCGATTATAACCCAATGACAGAACACCCAGAAGATGTTTATACACCAAAAGGTGAAGAAACTATTGATGTAGTTGAAAGACCGAAAAAAATAACTCCAGATGAAATCAAAAAAAAGGGACAATCCTTAAATAAGACCATCAAAAAAAATAACAATATCGGTAGGATATAATGAATATAGACAAAGAGAAATACCAACTAGAGGATACTAATTATTATAACCAAGTTTATGAAAAAACACAAATTATAATTGGACATAATAGTAGAAAGGACATGAGACACTTTGATAGTTGGTCTAGAAGGGATTTTGGTAATTATAAAAAAACAGCTCCTTATAGTATTGATAGAGAGGGGTTAGTATATGAACATTTTGATCCTAAATATTATTCAGATTTTGTTGGTCACGAACAAGATAAATGTGCCATCCCAATATGTCTAGTCAATGTCGGTTGGCTAAAGTATAATGATTTTTTAAAAAACTATACTGATTGGTTGGGTCATACATATAGTCCTAAAAATAAATTAATTAAAAAGTCTTGGAGAAATAAAGATTACTGGTTTCCATATACTAAAAAACAAGAAAAATCTTTATTTAAGTTAGTTGATAAATTGTGTACTGAATTCGATATCGAAAGAGATTTTATTGGTAACAATGTTTATAACGAAAATGTTGATATTTATAAAGGAATAGTGTTTAGGAGTAATTATGACACTAGATTAACGGATATTAGTCCAGCCTTCAACATGGACTCATTAAAAACAATATAAAATGGACGAAAGAGAATTCTTAAAAAAGATTAGAACATTACAAGAGAGTAATAATAAAATTAGTCTCACAGACTTCCCAGTCAATAGAGTAAAAAATAAGAAAAATAATATAACTTTATTAATGGAATCAGAAGCTTCTTTATTGTTAAAAGAAGATGTTCAAACACTAGAAGCTCAAGAACAAAAAGAAGAAGAGAATAAATTTAAAGAGATAGTCTCAAAACTAGTCAAGTTCGAACCTATTAAAGTCTATCCAGAAAATGTTGAGTGGTCTGGTCATTTGATTAGAGAAAAGGTTGATTGGACTTTTTCACTAGATGATACAACTGGTTGTTATATTTACACCACAGAACTAATACAACTAAGGGATGAAACATTAGAAGTACTTAAAAAATTAAGGGGTTATTATGATGTTTGGGCGGATGATTGGTCTTCTAGATTAACTGGTTTACCCACAGAAGATTCAGAAGACACTGAAGAATTGGAGTTGGATTCTGAGGAAATTAGTGATTTCGGATCAGAAGAAACTGAAGGTGAAGAAGAAAGTAATTTCTAATGAATAGGAATAAAATTAAAGATACTATATTATATGGTTTAATAATTGTTTTAATATTATTTTTAATATTCGGTGCTTGGAAATCTAATAAGGATAGGAGGGAATTAGAAAAAATAATACAAGAAGGTAATAAGATGGTTATTGAACTAGATAAAACCACAAAAGAGAGTGATGGGCAATATTCTAAATTAGTTAATTATTTTAATAGTGAGAAAGATTTAAATCAGGAGTTAAAAAAACAAAATAAAGATTTATACAATTTAATAAAAGAACAAGACGAAAAATTATTGGTTTTAAATAATAGTATTCTTTCTTTGAAAGGTCAATTAGATGAAGGTTTTGGGGTTGTTAATGAAGAAGACACCAATAAAATAGATATCAAACTAAAATACCCAAACGATGAAGATAATTTTATAACTTGGGATGGTTATGTTAATAGGGAAAACGCTTTTTACAAAGGGGAGTGGAAATTTGGTGAGTTACCCTTACAAGTCATAATGACAGAAACAAATAGAGGGTTATGGAAATCTAGATTAGTGGGACCAAAATGGTTAAAAGTAGATTCTATAGAAGTTAACAGCTTACCATTACCAATAAAAAAAGAAGAGAGTAATCTTAGTTTAATTCTAGGTGGTGGGTATATAAACTCATTTAATAATACAATACCTAACGCTGTAACAATAGGTGCTGGTTTAAGATTTAAGGATCACAAAATTATTATAAATGGTACCACAAACCAATCTATAGGCTTTAGTTATTATTATAATATACTTAATTTTAATAAAAAGAGGTGAAATGGATAAAAGTAAAATTTTTAAACTTTTAAAAGAAATAAAAGAAAATAGTCACAAAAATGTTTTAATATACGCTCTTGATGGTTGTCCAGCTTGTGAAGAGTTAAAGAAAAAGTTAAATAATATAGGTATCACATACGAAGAAATTACTATGAATGGTAATGATGAAATGTGGACACAATTAGAGGAGTGGGGTGGTAGTGATTTCGCACCACAAGTTAAGGTTGAGGATTATTTAATAAAAGAATCTGAATATGATAGTGTGAATGAGTTAATCAGTAGGACTGTTTCACTTATGATAGATAGAAGAGTTGTATTAAAATAATTTTACCATATTACCACATATTTATATAGGTAATGTCTCCACTAAAGTTAAGTACAATCCTAGAAAAAAACAATTCCTTTTTTGAGAAGGACATAGACGCCGACCAAGATAAAAAAATCTCAACCAACAACCAAGAATTAAAAAATTTAAAGAAAGATGTCTTAGATTTAAAATATGACATTAAAAAACTAAGAAAGGATCTAGAAGACCTAGGGGATGACGTAGAGGATGACGTTGACCGTATGTCTTACGTTAGACAAATAAGTGGTGAGTTTTTAGAATATTTAAATACATTAGATACTGAGTTACAGGGACAAGTAAAAACCCCAGAATCCAACGAACTAATGAATAAAATAATGGGTAGGTCTGAGAGAAAAAAATATTATATGAGTAAGTTTAGACTCTAATTTGATTTTTTTTCGTACTAACATATATTTATTATAAAATAATCGATTATTAAAATAAAAAAAAATGGCTAAAAAAGTATTAAAATACAGTGAAGAAGAATTTGTAACTTTGTTAGAAAACATAGTAAAAAGAGTAAAAAAAGAAAATAGGTTAGAAGAATCTACAAAAGGAAGAGTTAGAAAACCTAGAAATAAGAACTTACGATCTAAGAAATAGTTTTAATTTTTTATTTTTTAAAAGAGAGAGGGGTTAACTCCTCTTTTTTTTGCTTATACCTTATATTTATATAATAAAATAGGTTATGAAACAAACCATCAAAAAGATAATAAAAGAAGAATTAACTAGAGACGATAAGTCAGAAATCAAAAAACTAGCCCGAAAAGAGTTTGAGGATATGTTGAAAACAACAGATATTAAAACTAAGATAGAAAATTTAGTTAAAAAACAAATGAAAAACGATAAACCCACACAAAAAGAAATTGCTAAAATATCAGAAAAAGTGTTGGTACAATTCTATAAAACTTTATGGACCAGAAGAAGTTTTTGGTCTAATAAATTAGATAACATATAACCATGGAAAGGAACATCGACCCAGTAGCTAAACAAGGTATGAGAATCCGTATGCAAATGATGGATGACGATAGACCAATATCTTTAGGTATGGAAGGCACAATCAAATGGATTGATAGTTTAGGTACTCTACATGTTAAGTGGGACAATGGTAGAACATTAGGTGTTATACCCAATGAAGATAAATACGAATTACTTCCAGCTGAAAAAGATCAAATAGATTTAGATATATTCGAAGACTCTGCTGAAAGGCTAATGAAAAAAATTTCTAAAAAACCTATGAGTGGTTCCATTGATAAAACTTTTAAAAAGTCTTACACAAAAAATAATTTAAAAGCTGAATCAGAAAATGATTCTGAAATAGATTATGATGAAGTTTTAGGATTGATGAAAAGCAAAGGATGGGGGGGTAATATATCTAACCATATAGAAGATTTCGAATCTTCAGATTATTATTCAGCGAGGTCAATCTACTCCACTAACGAAGACCCAACTATGAACTATGTAGAGACTTTCCATAAATACATGTACGACCTATCAACAGGGAGTAATGAAATAGAAGGTGGTGTTGCTGATGGAATGACCATAAAAGATATCGCTAAAAAACATAATGTTCCTATTGGAGACATAAAGAAAGAATTAAAAATAGGTACTAAAATAGAGTTAGAACACACCGACTCTAGAAAAAAAGCTAAAGAAATAGCTATGGACCATTTAGTTGAGTTTCCAGATTATTATTCTAATGAAGAACATGGTCTAGTAGCTTCCGAGAAAAAACTTGAAAAGGATAAAGATGTGGATTTAGAAGAAACTACTACTGCTGGAGCTGCGGGAGCTTACAACGCACCTCTTTTTGGTAAACCAACAACAATAAAAAAACCAAAAACTAAAAAAACTAGTTCTAAGATTATTACTAAGGGTGATTTAAAAAATCCTTTAGGTAAAATTTATTCTTTTAAACCTAAAACAGAATCAAAAGTTTTTAAAGTAGGTGATTTATTAAGTGAGATATCATCAACCCACGCCTCAAAATTGAGAGCAGCTGAAGGTACTTATGATGGTGACCCATGGGTTGGTAAAAAAGGTTGGTTGAGAAAAGATGAACTAGTTTGGAAAGGTGGTAAGATAGCTGACATTTTAGCTAAGTTAGATATTAATTGGAATGACACTAACCTATCATTGACTGATAAAGAAACTGATGCTATCAATGAAGTATCAATCTTCAAAAGAAAAAAGAAAATAAAATCTTTCCAAGACTACAACGATTATATAAATGGTATCGACACTACAATTACTGTATATGAAAAAGGAGATAAATTTTTAGTTACAAGACGAGGAGATTATGAAGAGTATGTAATTAGAACATTCAGTAAAGATGATTATAGTGTTGAGGAGGTTTTAGATATTGTTAGTGATATGAGTAACGAAGATAAGTTTAGAAATGAACCAGAACATTTCACCTCTACTTTGGATGAATCTAAAAAGAAAAAAGAAAGTCCAATCCATAAGAAAAAATGGGAACGTTGTGTTAAAGACGTAGAAAAGAAAAATAAAGAAAATAAAACAGATTATAACCCTTACGCTGTTTGTACTAAATCAATAGGGTATGAAGGTTCTATTAAAAAACCACATAGAAGAAAAGACAAAGAAGATATTGAAGAAACAACGACTTTCTCTTCTGTCTTTGGTAGTGGTTATCCTGTGACACCATTTATGTTTGCGAAAAAAGGTAAACACATACCATCAAAAAAACCAATATGGAAAGGTGGTAAGATTGTACAGAAAGCTAATAAAGCGGATTTATTGGGTGAGTCTAATAAAAAGTTTAGTAAAGCTGACCTATTAGATGAGATAAACAAAGTTAAGTGGGTTAAAGGTGGTAAATATGTTAAGATTAAAGATAGATGTGCTAAATACAACAACAAACCATGGTGTAGTCAAGGAGCTATTGATAATCCTTTACAATTAAGTGATACAGTCTTTGAGAATATTGAAAAGGTTTCTAAGAAAACGGGTGTTTCTGAAGAAAAAATTTATGATAAAATAAAGGCTAAACTAAAAGGTGTTAGTAAAGAACAAATGAAATATAATAAAGAACACGGACTACCAATATGGTGGCAGGGTAGTAAGGAAGGTTTTTACGAAAAAATGGAACCTAGTAAGAATAATGTAGGTAGTAATTAATTTTATCGAATAAACTGATATTTATTAAAAAAGATTGATATGTCAAAAAACATTAAAAGAATATTAAAAAAGAATTTAAACACATTACTCGAAACAAAGGGGTTTGAACACATGGAGGTTGCCTTTGGTTTACAAGAAAAAAGTGATAACCTATCTGACGCTGAAAAAAACCAATTCGGTGAAATGGAAACCATTCAAAACGAAAAAGGAGTTAATCTAGGTGACGCTTCAGTCCAACCAGCTTTAAATAAAGTACATAAGGATGATGAGAAAGATGAGAAAACTTATCTTAAAGATGTTGAGAAGAAAATGAAAGATTTCCAAAAAACATCTGAATCAGAACCATCTCAAATAGGTGAATCTGTTGATGAATCCAATAGTGGTTTAGAGATGAGACTTAAAGATTGTTTAAAAAGATGTTCCAAAGACGAA
>Ga0233415_10001065_pt1 | contig 12243 bp, 22 predicted proteins | sample Na_anoxic_12_MG_FD_188631 | JGI IMG/M metagenome (GOLD analysis project Ga0233415, IMG submission 188631) | Seawater microbial communities from Saanich Inlet, British Columbia, Canada - Na_anoxic_12_MG | ecosystem: Environmental > Aquatic > Marine > Inlet | place: Canada: British Columbia... | reverse complement strand
AACCCTTATGCCATGTCGGTATAGGGGATTCTATAACACAAAAAACAACAGTGTATGTGTTTCAACAAACAGCACCAGTTGTTCTTCATCCGGAGAGCAGCATTAAAAAATGAGGAGTATTCTCCAAACCCTCAACCAAAGAAGGAGAAAAAAGAAAAAGAAACTAAGACCCCTAAAAAGAAGACGGGGTAGTCTTGGCGTGTTGCTTGAGACACGTAAAAAGGGATAGTCAAGTTGATACTGTATGAGGTAGGGAGAATCCTACATACAGGTATACAAGAGGAACTTCCAGGTGGCATCTATTGTTTAGCTGTTTACAGCCAACTATAGTATGCTACCAAAACATTTTAGTCTGACGGACTATACAACACTTCCTTCACTTTACAACAACTATATGAAAAACAGTGTTGTTAATTACCGTCATACTTACAGTTCAACTAAAACTCTACTTAGAGTACATTAGCAGGTATACCCAAGGGTTCAAAGCCTAGGTGCCAATGTATGCTCAACCGTTAAAGAGAATAGGGGAGGAGAAATCCTAGGAACCGTTTTGAACTAGGAAGTCTATAGGTCTAATTAACCTGTAGGCTTCCATTTTTATTCACTATGTCTCTGGTGAATTGGTGCAAATCCTTAAAAGGGTTGGTCTATGCTATGCATAGGTTTAGGTCTATAAGACGCTCAAACCTGAAGTGTACACATAGAGTGGACACTTAATTATTAACTTTAATTTCTAATCTTGGCCTGCGGGTCATGTAAAAACTATCAATGACCTCATCCATACAAGTCTGGTCAGCTTATGCTTATTATAGGGATGATAAATTAATAGGAAAGAAACCGTGAAGTCCTAAAGAAAAGCGGTCCTGCATGATATCTAAGAATCATTGCTTGTATTAACGGGGCTGGAAGCTCCAAAAGTCCTCAATCAGGCAGCATTTCTATTCAACCTATGCGGAGGGATAGGGATGTTGCCCAGAACAATAGGGCAGATATGACTTAGCATAGCAGAATTTGGTTACATTCTCCTTGTTAATCTTTTATAGATATAAACAAGTTCCAATGACCACCTTTTTTATCAAACCAATGCCGGTAATAGGCTGAGGTATATCAAAGGTGTAAGACTTAAGACCGTCATCTTAAGCAGTAACAAATTAAGCCTGGCAGGGCGTGAGAAAGTACACTCTCATAGATTTTTTGCAGTGATGCATTAAGGAATTACTTGTACCATTTGGGTTACACTTGTTATGCCGGCAATATTGCCAAAACTAACAGCATTGTATAACATGTAACCATTAGCAAGGTCAAACTCTTCTCCGGCAATAGGAAAGGGTGCTGAGTTATAAACAAATGAAAAGACATTCTATGTAGGGCGAAGATAGAAGAAGTGAGAATGTCTTTTACTAAGGTGAGAATCCTTGGCAAACATGTGGGGCTTATATCTTGATTTAATCAAGTATTAGTGCGTTCATGTACCTTAACAGGAGGTTATCCTGATTTATTAATCCATAAAAATAGAAGACTTATGGAAAATTACAAAATTAAGGTTGAAACTGTTGAAGTTAGATTGGGTAGATACCTGCATAACTTCAATGCCGCTAAAGAACTTGCTTGGGCATGGAATGCTCAAGAAAATATCATCCTCTTTGGACCAGGAGGATATGGCAAAAGTGATGCTGCTGTTCTGTTTGCTCAGCTCTTAAAAAGAGTGGGTGCAATTCAATCAGATCCTTTCACTATGTCCTTTGGTCAGGGCATGACGGAAGAGAAGATTTTTGGTGGCATTGACATCAAAAAGTTTCAGAACTCAGGTGAAATTGAATACCTTTTGAGAAATTCATGGATTATGCATGAGTTTGTCATTTGGGAGGAATTGTGGGATGCTAATCCTGCGGTTTTACTTATTCTTAAAGATGCTCTTCAAAGTGGGTATATTAGAATGGGCAATCAAAAGGTCAAGATTAAGACCAAGATGATTGTAGCATGTACTAACCGTTCAAGAGATGAGGTAGTCTCTGATGCTTCTACTGAAGCTCTCATGCAGAGATTTCTGTTTGAAAAAGAGGTAAAGTGGGATAGTCACCTCCCAGCTGACTATAACAAGGCATTTTTCTGTGCTACAGGTGTACAGAATGATATTTCTTCAGCAGTTGCTAATATCTGCTATGAAGTTAATTCTGATGAGTACACTGTTAGCCCACGTACTGCAGGTAAAGCACTGAAAAGTGCACGTTTGAACGGTGTTGAAAGTCTTGCAGGAATGCATGGCTTTGCTGACGCTGTTAAAAAGTGGGAGGCAAAGAAAATTGAACTTGACAAGGAAGCAGACCTTGTTCTTAAGTTCAAAAACTTTGCAAACACCTGCAACGTCACTAAGGTAGAATTTTTTGACACCAACAGCTTCGTGAAGAAGGCTGCGTGTGTAAAAAGAATTCATGAACAAGGTCAACGTGCCTATGCTACAGGTGTCACTGATGGCTTAGTTGACAGAAAGAGAATGTTTTTAGACAACACTAATTCATTAGTGCAAACACTTCTCAAAAAAACTGTTGAAGTCATTATAAACCCACCAACTGATTCTTTTCCCGCAAGGTTTAAGAGATTAGTTCAGCGTGGGGATTGGGTAGATGCCCTTAACCTTGTTAAAACAAAAGAATGAGAACACAACCGCACCCGCTGTACATCCCTTCTGATAGGAGGGGTGTGCAGCAAAGGTTCAAGGAGATTGGCTTTAAAGGAGCATACTCCCATGACCTTGTTCATGACATTGCTAATGGCTTTAGCTATATCATGCAAGGTGAACCTATAGAGAATAGTTTTGTAGAAACTGATGAACCCTACCATCAGAATATACAGAACTTCATTGCCGGAATAGATTATTCTAAGTTATCCGGCAAGTCACCATTGGAGAAAGCAAGTGCAGCAATTGCCTTGCTTTCGGGTGATGATGAAGATGCTACTGAAGAAGGAGGAGGTGAAGGTTCTCCTATCCCTATTTTCTCTAACAACTCTGCTAAAGAGTTGAATAAGAAAATGGAGAAAATGCAAGAAGATGTTGAGCAGATTAGAGAGGCAGGTGAAGCGGCTCAACATTACCTCAAGGCAAACAAATGCCCTGAAGTCAAGGTTGCATCTCTTAGTAAAGGAGATGTGAGGGTTTTAGAATACCTTGCTGTGCTTAACAGTAAAGGGAGTATAAAATCTCAGAAGATTTTGGCTACCACTAAAAATATTCAGATGGATGAATATGGACAGATTGGTAGGCTTGCAAACTTCTCTGCTATGGGGATGCCTACCTTTAACTACAAGTTTGCTACTAAGCAGCTTATAGTTAAGAAGAATAAGGTAGCTAACAAGCAATCTCTATTTCTACTCATTGATGATTCCGGTTCAATGGATGAAAGAAAGAAAGTGAGTTGGCTAAGAGCTTTGTTGTTAAACCGTTTACAAGCGGTGATTGATGGCAAGGCTGTACTGTTTATCACTACGTTCATTGGTGATATTGATGAGTCTAACACGCTTAAAGCTTCAACTAAAGAGGAAGCCTTAGCATTGTTAAAGTGGTTTCCTTGCCTTGAAGGTGGCAACACCAATGTGGAGAGAGCTGTTAAAAATGCATGCAAATGTATCAATAAGGGCTTTATTGGAAACCACAAAATCACAGGAGAGAACCCTCAAATTGTTGTTATCAATGATGGTGAGGATGAGATAGGAGATTTCAAACCTTCTATCATTACACACGGATTCATTCTTGGACAAGATAATGAGGGGATGCAAAGGATGATTGAATCCAGTAAAGGAGAGTACAAAAGGTTGCTGTAATGGCAACCTTATTTTTTATTTATAAATTATAATTCTTATGAAGGATTTAAAACGGGCATTTGAAATTGCCTTATGTAAGATTTCTGTAGCAATAATGATACAGTCATACTTAAAATTAAAGAAGGAGATGAGATAGAAGAAGTCTTCTTTGGAAAAGAAAAAAATGTAGACCCTTTCCTTAACAGGAATAGAGGGGAATACATTATTGTTAATGAAACCAGGCCATACAAAGCGGTGTCAACAGCACCATTTGAAAATGGCAGGGCTTTAAATTAAATGTTATGAGAAAAAAGATATTTATCATGAATTCATCTATGATGCCACAAGATGGATTCTATACTAAAAAGACAATATCTCCTGAAAAGTTTAGGGAGATATTTCTTTCTGCTGATGAGATAGTCAGCTCAGTGGCATACCCTGAAATAAATTCAGTAGTTGGTAGTCAACTAAGAATTACTATCCCTATTGATAGGGACAAAGGGTTAACAGTCCTTGATCCAATATCAACTATTATTTGCGTCAAGCTAAGTTACCGTGTACCTTCTGAAAGGAAAGGTCACAGACTTGGTAGCAGATACAAAGACTATGAATTCAGTCTCATACAATTTGAAGCACTATAATAACTTCACTATGTCCTGCCTCACAATGCTCAGGCAGGACATTTTAAAAAAAAAAGAATGAAACAAATAATAAAAAGAATTAGTGCAATTATGTCACAAATTGCAATATTAAAATTGGGTGCTTCTGACCCTATTGCAATCCAATGTATTTTAAACATTGGTGAGGATATTGAAAAAATAGAACAACTATTAAAAAATTTTAAAAATAACTAAAAACATGAAAAGTTTTAATAAAGAATCTATCCAAAAGAATATAGATAGATTAGCCAAGTGTTTCCCACACTTAACCAAATACCCTCATACATATGAGGTAAAACAAAAAGGGAAAAACATTTTACAGGCTATTGCAAGTAGATATGACCAACTTGCATACCCTAACCATCCTAATTGGTCATACTGTATCCCAATAATCCCTGCTTTTGAGCATAAAGGGGAGATTGTAGACATTGGTCTACATTTAGATGACAATTGGTTAATTGGGACTCACTGCAAGACTGCTATTCTTGCAGGTTTATCTTCCAACATAGTCTATTCTAACAATGGACCTGACTACGGAAGTGGTGGACCAGGGATTTGCTCTGTATATGACAAGCAACTAATGCTTGCTTTATACCAATTGGAAATCATTAGTAGACAAGATATGTTGAATCAGTTTGACTTCAATGGTCTACTAATGTCTTTTTATAACTCAGACCTCACAGGGTTTGACCTCCAAAACTTTATATCAAAATGATTGGAATCATAAATAAAAACTTCTGTCAAGATAGATTGGCAGAAGTTGCAGAAAAGGATGAGATTATCATCCTTGAGAATAATATCATAACAATGTATATAATGAATGACATTACTTTTAATGTCTTCAGTCAATACATTGGTCTTGATGAATTCTCAAACACAGACATGCAAGCTCTGTTAATATTAGATGAAGACTTGCAAAAAACCGTTGACGCCTTTTTTATTGATAAGTATGCAATGCCTGCAATGAGTAGATTTACATTTGTATATGGAAACACAAATGATAAAATTTCTATAATCCAAGGGCATTATGGCTACACAAAAACCACTAATCAATATGAAATAGGAATATTTTATAATAATAAGTGGATGAATTGTCAACAGTTTAACAAACTTGAGTTACCTGATAATATAAATACAGGTGATTATGGTGATGGCAATTGTGATTGTGAAAACTGCAGTAGCCAAATCATTCCTTACTTAGAGTTTGAAGAACTTATTGAATACATATATGCTTTAGCAAAGTTTGCTAAGCATGATTTTATAACTAAAAAAATAGAATTCTGATGAAAAAGAAAGAAGCAATGCGGTTAACCAGAGAGAAATTCACCAACCTATATGGTGGTGGTATACTCCCTGACACAAGCGTAACAGAAATCTTGAAATACTACAATGCTCTTTTAAAAGGAAAGAACCCTGTAGTAAAACCTTCCATCTCTAATATAGAAAGAAGATTTATGGAGAAAAGAATCCAAGAAATTGGAGACTTGGAAGACTTAGACAACCACTAAAATATAATTATGAAAAAGTTTCTTAGAACATACGGAATAAACCTCATTGGTTTATTCCTTTTTACCTCCATACTTTGGGGGTTTGACTTATTTCCTGCTGATTTACATGCAGCTTGTACTGTAATGGGTGCAATCATGATTTCAGTACAGGAATAAAAAAATTACTACCTCATCTTAAAAAATAAATATTATGAAAATTGTTGGGCTTAGAGTAGAGAAATATATAGGACAAAAAGTCTCAGGTCACAATTGTGACTTTGAATACACGGATGCTGAATTTGAAAAGCATATCATATGCTGTACAGATAAAGTATCTAACGGAGAAACTGAATTCACAACTAAATTTGAGATTGAACTTTCTCATGATGAAGGCGAATGTGGTTCAGGATGGTGTGCTGCTTCTTATGGTAGCATGAAAGTTAATCAGGTTGAGAAGTTTAATGGTTTCACCCATTTACCTATCAACCCATTAACAATACCACAATTTAGTGCTAATGATGATGACGTTGATAATGATGTCTTCCATTACAGTTGTGATGGAGGTTGTGGGTATTATCCAAATGGTGGTTACAGTGTTAGAATGGAGTTGTTTGAAGCAACTCCAAGAGCTAAAACTCTAAGACCTACCTATGTATTCATTGGTGAAAGTGGTATAGGTAAAAGTTTCTTAGCTTCTAAGCTTGGAAATACTATTGTCTTTGAAACAGATGCCTATGAAGAATTACCCAATAAGATTATTGCTGATGTAATAGTCTTGGGTAATAGGTATCCCCACACCATTGATGATATACATCAAAGAGTACGTGAAACAGAACTTGTTATCTGTTCTTTTAATCATCATGATATAAAAGATCAGGTAATACAGTTCTAATTAATTAACCATCTAACCTAATTAATATGAAATTAGTATTCATCTTAATAACAATATTGGTACCAACCCTTCTATGCTTAGCAGTAATAGAAGGGTTGCAATTTTTTATATACTTGGGAATCATACTTAATGTCTTATGGACAGCTTTGTTAGTATGCTTATCCTATGAAGAAATTAGTAAACTATAGGATATAGTAATTCACTATGTCCTATCTCATTCACATTCAAAAACCATTATTATGTTAAACGCTTATTTAGCTTACCTAATATCTGCATTAGTTGTTTGTATAGCACACCTATTGCATTTGAAATTTTACAGAACTACATTGCTATACTCCATATTACCACATTTTTTCTTTCTAACCTATGCGTGTAATACCAAGCAGGTTATTAAACCATATCCTGAATATTCAGAATTCATTTCTTTTGACACCATAGAATACGGTGATGAAAGATTTGATTATTGTGAGGATTTAGTAGATATAGTTTTTGGAATCACGCATGATTATGACACCCTTAGGGTTAAGGTCATGCCAAGATATAACTGTACCAGCTATGACGACCATACATGGCAAGATTAAACATTTTTTTAAATATTAAAAACCAACAATTATGATTACATTTCTATTAGGGTTATTCATGTCACTAAACTTCCAGTCTACTATAGTACCGGAAGGCATATTAGTTCTTGATATTGAAGGAACAACGGTTATACACAGAACAAAATCTTCACGGATTATCATCTGTACTAAGGTATACACCAATTTTGCTCCTGAAATAGCAAAACATCTTAAATCAAGATGGAAACATGACAAGCTTATTAAAAAAGGTGAGTACATTAGGGTTACCATGCATAGAAACAACTCTGTTGTTATATGCAAAGGTCAAACCCTGAAGGAAAACTTTATTACTCACGTATATATACCGGAAGGAATCAGATATTATGAAGACAATACTGCTAATCCTCCTACTCCTTTGGCTATTTATAGCAAGTAGCCTTGCTCAAACTTTCTCTGATTTGGATGTAATTGTGAATAACAAATTATATTCTTCAGAGAAAGTTAAGAGCGTTTTTAAAGTAGGAAAAAAAAATATTAAACTATATTCAGAGATAAACTCATCTTTTAAAATTTATGCAAAAAAGATGGTATCTAAAGATGTATGTAGATATCTCATTTATGATGATTTTTATATATATGTTTCATCTGATATAATAGTTATTTCATTTACAGATCCTGATACTAAGGATTTTATAGAACTCATTTACTATGAGAATACAAAATGCAAACCTCTTCAGAGGTCATAGCCAAGAAATCTATCAATATGATGGAGCTGTTATATTTCACAACAGATATTTTAATGCCAGCGTAAACCAACGTTTTAATGGTCTTGCAAACATCATTACCATTATGTTAGATGGTAATACACCAAAGTATATATGGAAAGCTTTTAAAAAGTATTACATTCAAGCAATGCATGGTGAAATTGATATCAATATTGCTAATGAATACACACTCCATTTTACTTGCTTCAATTGGAGACTGATGAAAGAAGGCTCTATGAAAAAAATACTCAGTCACAAACAGAGTATTGATGAAATTAAAAAATTACAAGATGTCAAAAGAGCATTCTTTCATTTTTTAAAAACTGAAGATTTAGAATCAGCAATTATAAAAGCAGATAAAAATAAATTATTCTTATCTGAAAAAGCCATATTCAATGAATAAAGACTTAGTCAGTGCTATACTTATGAATGGAGTTAAAAATATAACACCTAAACGTCTTCAAACCTTTTGTGATATCATTGCACAAAATGTAGAAGGTAACGTTAGAGAAATGATTCTAACTTCTTTACTCACAGATAGAATACAACCTATCTGCATAGATTCATGGTATGTAGTACCATACGCTAAACATTGGTCTGCTGATATATATACAGCAACAGCAGATGCAGGTTTAGCACAGAATGAACATATATATATTCAAATTATAGACAATAGTTACAGGTCTTATACACAATTAGATTTCAACCCTTTTGGTGAAGGATTTAAAGGTGAAGTTGTAACTATCAGTGATGCCGGACCTATTATAACTACACTTAATGTAAATATATTAGAACTAACAGAAGTAGAAGACTTTGATTTTATATCAGGGATATTAAGTATGAAAGCTGAACTTGAAAATATTTAGCTATATAATGCACAATCTAAAAAATTTTAATAATTTTAACAAAAACCAACAACATGAAAAGTTCAATTAGTATTAAACTAGACGCTAACGGAAATGCTATCAGACAATCTTCCAATCCTGAGTATGGATACATTATCCTTGCTCAAGAAAGAATAACCATTAAAACCAATGGTTGGGTTGACAAAAAAACATTTACCACTCTAATCAGAGGTAAGATTGAAGACCTGCAAAATTCAGGGCTTACTGAGATGAAGTATCTACCAGGTAACATAATTGTTATTGAACAAACAGAACCCTTTGACAATTTTGACCCTAATAAAGCTTTAAAAGTAGCCGGTGATACAGGTATAATTCTTTGTACAGAAGATGGTGAACCTATCTATAGAAAAACTATCTATGATGGATCAGGAATTATGCATGATATTCTTATCCCTCATGCCAATGGTGATGAAATCAAAGCTGCTAATGCAAAAAAAGCACCTAAGAAAGTAAAAACACCTAAAAAAGCTAAAAAAGTTGTTACTCCACCTGCTGTTGAAATGGAAGAAGCAGAAGAAGTAATAGAAGATGCAGAAGAAATCATTGACTTTGATGATGTAATCATTGAAGAAGATATTGATACTGATGACATAACTTTTGAACTATAAAATATTTTCATAACAAGATAGCCTGCATTATACAGGCTATCTTTATAAAACCAATACCATGCTTACTAACAATCAGAAAAAATTAATTGAAAAGACTAATCAAATCAAACAACTACAGGAAAGAGAAGAAAGGTATGCATATCTAGGAATCTTATCAGAATATCAATTGAACATTGGTAAGAAACTTCAATATAAAAGTCTGAATCCATATCAACACTTTCTATTTAAGAGAGTATTGCATGGTTATAAACTATATACAAAAGAAGAACTGTCTCAGCTTCATTGGGACAAAAAGAGGAGAATCAAAAAGGTATGGTCACGTGGACAAAAGGTATTGAATCACTGGAAACAAACCATTTGCAATCAAGCAGTCAACAATTGGATGAAAACTACATTTGGTAATGACGCTAAAGGCATGTGGTCTATACCTGCTGATGAAATAATACCTAACTATAATAACATACTCACCCTAAAAGATTTAGGTATCACCTATGAAGATGTTATATTAAAGTTCATATCAGAGGGATTATTACCTAAAAACTTCTTAAGTTTACAGAATGAAAAATTCAAAAAAACTACAGAAAGAAGAAAGGGAGTACAAAAAGTTAAGGTTTAAATTCTTAAGTGATAAATCTGTGTGCCATGCAAAGATACATGAATGTTCTTTGCGGGCCACAGAAATTCATCATAAGAAAGGTAGAGGTAAATATCTATTAGATATTACTACCTGGCTACCTGTATGCAGAAATTGCCACAATTGGATTGAAAATAACCCGGAAGATAGCTATGAATTAGGTCTTTCACAAAAAAGAAATTATGGAGATTAACCATGAAAATAAACTGTTAAAAAATGCAGTTGGATTAACTGAAGATGAGCTTGACAAATTATCAAAATATTGTGAAGATATTCTTGATTTTATAGATGACAAGAAAGATGTTAAAACATCACACATATATGAAAAAGTTTTAAAACAACTATCATATAGAGATTTAGTATTCTTAGCCACTCAGTATATACTTATGGAACATAAGAGAAGAAGTATATCTAAAGTAGATATGGCAGACCTCTTTAAAGAAATAGATGCCATGATAAAAAAACATAAAGATGAATAAAAATACAGTGCAAAAAGAAGCACTTGATGAAATAAATAAACACCAGAGATGTGGTGTTGCTATTTCTATGGGTGTAGGTAAAACAAGATTAGCTATTAAGCATCTACAACAGTTTGATGCTAAAACTATAGCCCTGGTAGTTATACCTAAGCTATCTGTAAAAGAATCTTGGTTATCAGAACTAAAGAAACTTAACTTACAGATTGAATTAGAATTTGTAACATACCTTTCTCTTAATAAGAAGGAACCTGATGATTATGACGTTGTATATTTAGATGAATGTCACAATCTCTTATATAAACACCATGACTTTCTAATAAACTTCAATGGAAAAATATTAGGATTAACAGGAACTCCGCCTAAAAATGCAGTATCTGAAAAATATAACATGGTGTATAAATACTGCCCTATTATATATACTTACACAGTAGATGATGCTACAGAAGATAAAATCCTGAATGATTACAGGATATATATACATACACTATCTCTTTCTAATAAGAGAGACTTCTTGAAAAAGAAAAGAGATGGTGGCACATGGTATACATCTGAAGTTAAGGACTATGAATACCTATGTGGTAGAGTAGCAGAAGCAAGTACAGGAAAACAAAGACAACATTCTGCTATCATGAGAATGCGTGGCTTAATGGATTATACCACAAAAGAAAAATATACAAAAAAACTTTTGAGGAATATTAATTCTAAGTGCTTAGTATTTTGTAATACTGTTGCTCAAGCTGATAGAATATGTAGTAACAGCTACCATTCTAAAAATAAAAACTCTAAAGATAACTTAGAATTATTTTCTAATGGCTCTATAAATAAGCTGTCTTGCGTCTTACAGTTAAGTGAGGGTATAAGTATACCCGGTCTTAAACAAGGCATTATACTGCATTCTTACGGTAATGAAAGAAAGTCTGCTCAACGTATTGGCAGGCTACTAAGACTTAACCCTAATGATACAGCTACATGTCACATACTATGTTATAAAAACACAGTAGATGAAACTTGGGTAAACAAAGCTTTAGAAGGCTTTGACCAAAACAAAATAGAATTTTTTAACCCACTAAAATAATTTATCATGGGAAGAATGAAAGAAGTATTCATGAAAATGAGAGAAGAAAATTGGGAAGGTACACCAGAAGAATACCTTCAGCATTATGTAGCCAGAGAAGGGCTTATAGAAACAAAGGATTCACTATGTCCGTCTTGCTTTGACAACATGATTACCCACAAACCTAATGATGAGGTATCATGTAGTAGTTGTAATCAGCAATACAATATTAAAAATAACAGATTAAAATTTACTTAAACCAAAACAAAGATGAGTGAAAAAGAATTAGAAAATATGCGTGAAGTATTATTAGCGTATCATAAATACTTAGAAGGATTTAATGACCCTACCATTTTCAATGTTCCCATTGAGTGGATAGATAACTTCTTAGTTCATGTTAAAA
>Ga0233415_10001064_pt1 | contig 12251 bp, 27 predicted proteins | sample Na_anoxic_12_MG_FD_188631 | JGI IMG/M metagenome (GOLD analysis project Ga0233415, IMG submission 188631) | Seawater microbial communities from Saanich Inlet, British Columbia, Canada - Na_anoxic_12_MG | ecosystem: Environmental > Aquatic > Marine > Inlet | place: Canada: British Columbia... | reverse complement strand
CCAGGATTTCAACAAGAAAAGGCAATGTAAACTTACTTAACTTACCTGCAAATCAACGTACTAGAGACTGTTTTAGAGCCAAAGAAGGCTATAAAATGATTGTATCAGATTATGAAGGACAAGAAAATGCTGTTTTAGCAGGAAAAAGTCTTGACTCAGTGATGATTGACAGCGTGGTTAACGGAGCAGACCTACACTGTGCGTTTGCAAGAATGATTTTTCCTTTATTACGTGATTTGTCGGATGATGAAGTCAAAAATAACCACAAGGATAAGAGAAATTTTGCAAAACCTAGTAGATTTGCCCTGGCTTACGGTGGAAATGGTTACACAATAGCCATGAATCAGAATTTACCTATAGAAGAGGGAGAAAGAATTGAAAAACTTTACAAAGAATTACACAGCGGAGTTTACGAATGGGGTGAGAGAGTATTACAAGATTCTATAGAAAAGGGTTACATTGATTCTTGCATGGGTTTCAGACTTTACCTACCATTTTTTGACGATTTTAAGAAATCTGAGTACTGGATTAAGAAAAAAGACTCCATATTTTGGGAACAATACCGAAAAGGTAAGGAAGAATACAAGAAAAAAGCTGAAAATACAGATTACTTGGTCAAAGATGACAAAAGCTACAAGCATTACATAAAAAATAAGGGTATGGTATCCGATTTTTTTAGACAAAAAAGCAAATACTTCCGACTTTGTCTAAATAATCCTATCCAAACCACAGCAGCACACCAAACCAAACTAGCCGTAGCAATGCTATTTGAGGAAATACTAAAAAACAATGACATAGGAAACGTTAAGATTTGTGTAGTACCGCACGATGAGATTGTCTTAGAGGTGAAGGAAGAATTAGCTGAGAAGTATAAATTAATATTAGAAAACTGTATGAGACAAGGCGGAGATGAAGTTTTAGGGTCAGAAGTCATTAAGATGAAAGCTGATGCGAACATAGGGGACAGTTGGTATGAAGCAAAATAATTACCAAATAGAAATTGTACCTGTTAGTCAAAAACCTCGCTATCTTAAAAAATTTAGACACTGCCTTACCGAAGAAATATTAGACAGCTCTGTCCTGTTCTATTACTACAAAGGAAAGGTAATATACAGCAAACTTATATTTAACACATTCAACATACCAGAAAATGTTAAATTCTCCGCAGAGTTCTTTACAGTATTTGAACACCAAGAAATATTAAATAACTTTCCAGTAATTAAAAAATGAAATATAAAAGTAATTTTAGGTTTGACCTTGAGATGGGGCAAATAAAGGAAAAAAAGTTAGGTGAAATTTTTGAAAACAAAACAATTGAAATTAAACATGACTTACAAGCACTTCAAACTAATAATGTTTATGTTGAGTATTATAGCAGGGGTAAGTTAAGTGGCATATCTACCACAAAGGCTGATTATTATTGTTTTTGTTTTGGTAACTCATACCATTTAATAGATACTGAATCATTAAAAGTACGTTGTAGAAAGTACTTAAATACAGAAAGAGATAAAAAAGGTGGTGATAATAATACATCTAAAGGAATACTATTACCTTTGGAAGAACTTTTTTAAGCAAAAATTTGGAAAACTCAAATATTCTCATTATATTTATAAAAAATAAAACATGGACTTAAGCCCAATCAAATGGTTATTCTACATACTAACCCACCCATCAGAAATGACAGATGAAGTAAAGGTATTCTTTATGATTTTAGCCTTTATGTTTTCAACAATAACCAAGATAGTATTTTTATTATTAGTTTCTTTGCATTTTCTTGGCAAATAATTTGGAAATGTCAAATATTCTTTTTATATTTACAAAAAATTAAACAGTATGATAAAATTTTTAGAAAAAATCGGAGTAATTGGAACATTTTTATTCACCGTATTGGTCACTGTAGCCCCACCACTGGTAGTAGGCTATATGATTGACGGTGTAAACCCCACCCTACAGTCAGTAGCACAAGTAGTCTTCTACATTATGCTAATGTTGCTGACCTTAGGATGGGCAGCATTCATAATCGGTACTTCTCCATATCCTAAAACCAACAACGAGCCAATCAGAAATGCCGTAATGGACCTTTTTGGTAAGTTAGGATTGAGAAATGATTAGTGTAGTTTCTTTTTATGTATTGACAATAGCCTTGGGAATCACTAAGGCTATAGTCGATACCCTGTCCTTCCGTAGAAAAGACTTCAGCCAAAGTAATATCCTGCCAGATTCATGGCAAATAGAAAACAGCTGGAGAAACAAATGGAAAAATGGCGACCCAGCACAAGGAGAAAAATTCTGGGGTAGCAGCAGATGGCTAGTACCACTCACTGACGCATTCCACCTATTCGGTATGCTGAACCACATTTTAATCTTCGCCGCAATACTAACCTATAGCCACATTGATACAACATCACATTGGTACCTACCCCCTATTTACCTATCCACCTCCTATATACTATCAAGAACCTCCTTCCATATACTATATACCCACCTACTAGTAAAATAATCCCCCACCCTCCATATAAATACCCCCCTACCCAATAAGTAGGGGTTTTTTGTTTAAAGGAAATAAATTTGTCTTTAGGCGGTAATTTGTTTTTAGCTGGAATTTTTCTTTAGGGTTTTTATCTTTAGGGTAGAGCACGTACATGATATATGGTATAAATTCCCCCCCAAAATTTTTCGGGGTGTACCCCCCTATCGAACCCAGGAACGTGTTTCCTGGTGAAGTTTTTTTTTCCGCTCCAGCTAAAAAACAAATGTTCACAAGTACTACCTATGTAGTTGAATGAATGTACCTTGAAACAATGTAGTTTCAATTTTAACCTATCTTATTTTAATTCTAAGACACTTTTATACCTTTGTAGTATATTACTACCATAAATTTATTTTAGCTTATTAGAAGCGACTTAAACACTATTTTAAATAAGATAAAATAAATATTGCCTAATGCTTTGTATTTTAAATAAGATTATTTAACTTCGTTACGGCTTAGCACCCTCCCCCCACTTGCTAAGACGTTCTTTGACATATTGTAAAACTTTGAGCCTTGTTAGGGCGCAGCAGCGCATAAGAAACACCTAACAAGTACAAAGATAGCAAAGGGCTGAAAATGCTATTAAAACAATAAGGTAGGCAAAATTTCATTTAAACTATTAAATTTATTCTTATGAATACTTCAGAAAATGTATTGGAAAACTTAGGTAACGAATTCGAAAACATCGAAAACATCAAGTCTCAGCTATTTGAGGTAATTGATGCAAAAGTACCAGCGCCAAGAAACAATAACGGCGTAGAATTCGAGGACCCTAAAACACAATTAATTTACACGAATGATGGGCGTTATTTAGGCACAACGGGTGAACAATACCAAAGTATACAGCCTTTAACGTTTTTAAATTCAATTGTTAATAGTGTTGATGCATGTAGCTTAGATTTAGATTTAGGTAAATTAAATTACTCCGAATCTAAAAACGGCGCAGTAATTGATTTCAAAGTACCTACGGAAGTAATTGCTTTCAAAAACCGATTAGGTAAAGATGAGGAAATTCCAACTTTCCTCAATTTATCTACGGGCTTCGGAGGTAAACAACGTACCGAAATTGGTTTATATACCAAGCGGTTAGTATGTTCAAACGGCTTGCGTATTGTTGCGAGCGAAGTTGAGCTAAAGGTTAAACATACCGCCAATATGAACCACAAAGCATTAATATTTTGTGATGAACTTTACAAGGTAGTTACAAAGGTTCAAGAAACTAAAAAGTTCTGGCAAGCGGCGGATAGCGTAGAGGTTAATACCAATATGGTTGAATCATTTGCTCGCAAAATTGCGGGAATCAAAGAAAGGGAAAAATTTGCGGACTTAAGCAGTCGCAAAAAGAACATCTTTGAAAACGTTCACGAAGCCATTGCGATTGAATTCGCTCGAACGGGAACCACCGCATACGGATTACTTCAAGGTGCAACGTATTACACCAACCACCTCGCAAGCGGTAGCGGTGACGAATACGTAGAACATGCAAGCGGTCGTAAAACTAATGACCTTGCTCAGAAGTTAGTCGCTGACCTAATCTTAAGTTAGGTAAATTAAAAGAACCTCGGCAGAAATGTCGGGGTTTTTTTATGTCAAAAATTAAGATAAAATAAATTAATAGCCCAGAAGTTATCAACAAAATGTAAATAACTTTATTTGCATAGTCCAAATTCCCTTCTAAGGCAAAAACTCTAGGTACCTAGTATGATTGCCCCATAAAGGGGGTATAAACGCTTAGAACGTACGTTTCAGATACCTGTAAAATATTTGACAATTCCAAACTAATTAATAGAAAGTTACTAACATCATGTGGATAACTTTATTTGTTAAACAAGTAAAACTTTTGTAACTTTACTGGGTAGTAATTAAAGTTACTGCTTATTGTTCATTAAATTTTAACTCTTATGGAAATTATTAGAGAAACGCCAAAGGCAAAAGATGTCATTTATTTAGATGGCGAACCGAATTTACCTGTAGTAGGCAACTTATCTTTGGAGTCAGTTTATAACTACTCACAGGATAAACCAACGGAATTAGGTAAACTTATTTTAAGCGAGGCGCAAATAAGCAAATTGGCTAAATTTGACTACCTTACCATAGGCGTAGAAGTTTACGTTTGTCTAGGCTAAATTGTTTTAAACATAGGGAGTTATTTCCTCCCTATGTTATTTTATTTAATTATTAAATTTATAACTATGTTAAGTACTATGGAAATTGATACGCTAATTGAACTATCGGATGCAGATAGTGTTTATTGTGAATTACGTGATATGGGCGATATAGATGGTATGGCTTATATAGAGTATAACTATATGTAAGCTAAGATAAAAGCACTCCAAATAAGGGGTGCTTTTTTTTGTTTTAAATAAGATAAATTAAAGCATCCTTAAAAAGGGTGCTTTTTTATTTTAGATAAAATAAAAGATTGTGGATAAAAATGTGGATAACTTTATTTGCATAGTCCAATTAATATGCTTATCTTTATAACTCATTAAACAATTAAATATTATGAAAAACGTAAAGCAATTTATTGAAAACTACAAATCGGGAACATTTGTTTCAGTTGTTACTGAAAGACCTGCAAAGGTAAAACAATCGGCAAAAGATATGGTAATAATTAAACGTGCTGAGATGGTTGCGAGGCTTGGGGTTAATTACGATAACTTAAAGCAAACTAACGAAAAACGTGATAACGGCGAATTGCCTCAAGAAAATGCGGGATTGCCTTGGGGCGAATGGGATGTTTATCCTTACTTAATTAAACACAAAAACGCTGAATACATTAGAATGTACGCAAACAAAGCGCAAATCAAAAATAAGTTTTTCTTGAATGGCGCAGAAGTTAAGAAAGCCGACATTGAACAATATCTTTTGGCAAGTGAAAAAAGCAAACCTACCGAAGACAGTGTTTTAACCTTAAGCATTAAAGCGGATAACGTAATTGAAATTAAATAGTTTAAATTGAAAAGAAAGGGGAGTAAAAAAAACTCCCCCTTTTTTTGGATTACTCAAAATAAATAATTACCTTTATACTTCATTAAACAATTAAATATTATGACAAATTTTAAAGATTTAAAGTTTACAAAGCGATTCGATGGTGTAGGTAGCCTACACAAATTCGATAACGGAATCACGCTAAGCGTTGTAGCTGGTGTTGGTAGGTATTGCACTCCACGAGAAGAACATCCATCTGCGGATAGTTACGCATCCTTTGAGGTTGGTATATGGGGCAAAGATGGGCGCTGGCTGACCCGAGACATAGTGCCTAATCAAAATAACGATGTCATAGGTTGGCAAACTCGTGATGAAATAGATGAAATAATATCATTAATAAAACTAAAATAAATTAAAATGAGAAACACGAAAATTATGTTAGGAACAATTGCTACGGCGGTTATAACTTGGGCAAGCGTAGGATTAATAGCTTACCTATTAAATGACTTATCACTAAAAGAAACGCTAACATCGGGGCAAGTTATATTACCTTGTTCGTTAGTTGGTTGGCTTCCTCCGTTAATTGTTTGGGTGGACCTTACCGAATAAGTTTAAATAAGATAAGATAAAAGCCTTGCATATTTGTAAGGCTTTTTTTATTTTAGATAAAATAAAATAGCTATTTTAAATAAGATAAAATAAAAGATTGTGGATAAAAATGTGGATAACTTTATTTGTATAGTCCAATTAATATGCTTACCTTTATAACTCATTAAACGTAATAACTATGAAAAATACAGAGTACATCTTTAAGCACAATAACGTGATTAACGTTATACAATTGAAGCCTTCCGCAAATAGTAAGATTGGCTTCGGTTATATAGTGCAAACGTATCATTTCTCACCCGAGCAATTTAATGACTTCAAAGCAGATAGTTTAAATTGCTTAGGCTGCCCTTTCTCATTTTCAAGTAAAACTGAGTTGAGCGGTAAATGTTATACCCATAAAGGTATGCAAAGGTGGGGCTTGAATAGCATGCTTAAAAGACTATCTAAATTAGACATCGAAGAGTTTAATAAGGATAAGTTTAATAAGTTGCTGAGTAAGGTAAAAATCGTAAATCCCAGCTTAGTTAGATTCGGGGCTTATGGTGAGCCTACCTTATTACCTATGTACGTAGTAGAGCAATTGACAAAGTATAAGCATACGGGATATACCCACGCTTGGCGAAAGTTCCCACAATTTTCGGGGATATTCCAAGCGTCAGTACATAGCTTGGTTGAATTGGCTGAAGCTAATCAGTTAGGATATAAGACCTTTCGAATAGCTGAAGTAAAGGAACGAAGCGAAGCCATTTGTCCTGCAAGTAAAGAAGCTGGCAAGAAAAAAACTTGCGTAGAATGTAGAATGTGTAACGGAGCAATGAAAAACGTAGTAATTGCACAACATTAAAATAGTAGTTTAGTGACTTTCAAAGCCTCAATCCGTAAATGGGTTGAGGCATTGGGGGTAAAAAAATTAATTTAAAATGGATATTTACAATCAAATAAGGTACAAGGTACAATCCGTAGACATAAGAAGCGGAGCAGAAAAGGACGCATCCCCTTACTTAGAGGATTACGATTTAGCAGATTACATAGCCAGAAAGTTAAGCGGTTATACTGATACGAAAGCATATTACGTAAAAGTATGCAAGCCGTTGTTATCATTAGCAGACTTTAACTTAAATTAGATAAGATAAAAATGTGGATAACTTTGTTTGGCAGATTAAAAATTTATAACTATATTTACACCATATTATTAAACAAAAAAAATTAAAAAACTATGGAACAATTTATTAAAAGCTTAGAAAATTTAGACCAAAAACCATCGGTAAAAATTGAAGAAGATGGCTACCAATTAGGCATAACCTTTATTGCAAAAGTTAGTAAGGGGAGTTTTACACAAAACTTTCGTTGGCATTGTGATGTATACACTTCAATATATGAGGGTTATTATAACGTAGAAATTGTTGATTGTTACCCCGAAGAATCATTCATTGGGGGGTTGAAAGTAGATGATTTAGGTAAACTAAAAAGCAAGTTGGTTGAGTGGGGTTTTAAGGGAGTCGCTGACAAATTAGATATTGACGATAAAGATGTTGATAAAGCACTTTATGAAAAGGTAAAGGAATCACCTACAACGAAACATTTATTCAAAGGCTTGAAGTTATTTAGTGCCTCACCCTTAAAAGAAAGAGTAATTGCTCAGTTAAAGTATAACATTAAGGGGGATAAAACAAGCATGTGGTTTTCGGAAGAGGAAAAAAAACTTATGCCTACTGATTTTGCAAAGAAGTATAACGAGAAAACTCTCAGTATCCAAGACATCAAGGATTGGCTGAATGAATTAGAGGGTTAATTTAAATTACCTCAAATAAAAGCCTCACTTCGTAAATGGAGTGGGGCATCTGGGGTAAAAAAAACTTTTTAAATGAGATACTACATACTTAAAAATCATGCTACTGGCATAGACTTGGAAACCAATAGAACTAAATACGAATACATTATTTTTGATACGCACGAGCGTACCCTTTACAGGGTTAATAATACATTTGATAAAGCTATTGGGCTAGCAGATATACTGCAAGCACAAAGGTTGTCTCCGATTGAAGCAAATAGAAAAGGTTATTTTAATTTTAAAGAGAAAAAAAGTTTAGATATTCCTTTGCCTTTTTAAAATTATTTATTATCTTTGAAGTACACTAAATTAAAAAATTAAAACTATGAAATATTACGAATTTAAAGTATCAGTAAACGTATCGGATGACATTAATACCGATGTATTGGATAGTATTATATCCGATGTTGAAAGTGAAAAAAAGGAATCACAAATAACTCACTCAATCAACATAGAAACCAAAAAAACTCACCGAAAAGTAATGGAATCTTTTTGTGAAGAATTAAATCTAAAGTTAGATAAAATAGGTTTAGGAAATTTTGGTGACATAAGACAAGATTTAGGTTGGGCAACGAACTCCTATTCAAATACTTTTGCAAGACTGACAACGGGTATTAACAATAGGGGAGTTATTCTTAGGTTGAAAGGGGAGGAGGATAGAAGTTTTAAAGACTCAAAATACACCACTTATACGGGGAAGTATAGGCTTTATGTTACTTATAACAATAGCTATATTTCCTATAAAGCTAATCAAGAAAATGATACGTTCACATTGGCAGAAACAACTGATGATGTTATAAGATATATGGAGAGTAGTATCAAGAAGTTTTTACATAATAAAAAATAGGATAATTAAAAAATTAAAAGTTATGAAGTATCAAGTAAAATGTATGCACACGGATGAAGTTTTATTCGAGGCGTTCAGTCGCTATGAATGTGGTGAGTGGATGGAGTATGAGCAATTAGGTATGGGTGATGCTTGGATTCAGCAAAATGAAACCCACGGCTATGGCGAAAGATTGTCGGATGATTATTAGGATAAGTAAAATATTATTATTAAATTAGTAAAAAATTAAAATTATGGATTTCAAAGAATGGATGAATAGTGACCAAGTAATCACGAGAACGGACAAGTTTGGCAATAAGTTTTTCAGTACTCAAGATGCTAACTACCACAATAAGATATACGGAGTGAATAACCTCCTAACCTATTACAAAAAAGAATTTTTAATCACACAATATTTTTAAACACGATGAAAAAGATAACATACGATGACACAAGGGATGTAAGCATACGAATAATCGAAGCACTATTCAAGTTAGGTTATTTGGAAGATAATAATGACACGTACTTTGACATACAAGACACTATCCACGATGAGATAAATGACTTGCTTGGGTTGGATATAGATGAAAACTTTGAAACAAATTTATTTAAAAAATAATCCATTTAGATTTGGATAATAACTAAAAAATACTTAACTTTACATTAAACAAAATTAAAAACTATGAAAACATTACAAATTAACAAAGATGGCAGTTTAAATATTGCCGACCTTCAGGACAAAGTATTACTTGTGTTAGGCACTATTACCTTTGAATACTTTACTGAGGATGAACTTACCTTATTTAAACTTGACAAAGAACGCAAAGCATTAGTGCATAAAATTGATACCCTTATTGCTTGTGACAGCGAAGAAGATGCACTTGATATGGGGGAAGAAGCTATTGGAATGGGGATTGATTCCTATTTGGTTCCTTCGGTTTTCCTTAAACCAAACAATGCAGAAATTGTTTATGAACAATCATTAGTAATTAATTAAATAAAATAAAATAAAATAAAATGGGAAGATATTATTTCGGAGATATAGAAGGAAAGTTTATGTTTGCAGTACAATCAAGTAATGCAGCAGATAGGTTTGGTAGCGTGGGGTATGCGCCCGATGTTATTGAGTATCACTTTAACGAGGAACACTTACCTAAAATAAACGAGGAGTTAGAGAAGTTAAAAGATGCACACGAAAAAGTCACAAAGTTTTTTGAACAAGTAGATGGGTGGAATGATGAAATGATGGAGGATTATGGTCTTACTCAGCAGGATATGAGTGACTATGCTGACTATAACTTAGGTAAAAACATTAAGGATTACGTGGAAGAAAATGGAGATTGCTACTTTACTGCTGAACTTTAAATAAGATAAAATAAAAACTTTAGGTATGTTAATTAAATATAAGATAGGGGAAGAAGAATTGGTTTTAGAAACTGATTACTACTACATGAAAGATAGTGATGATTTGTATAAAGCTTTAGGCATAAACTTTGGTCCAACCAAAATGTGGGTTATTAAAGATAGTAACTTAGTTATTGCCGACCACGAGATACAACCACTTACAAAAAAAGATTTAGAAAATTTGGTTATTAACAAAAATAGTATTATCTTAGAGTAAACAAAACATAGAAATAATGGAAGCAAAATTTTTATTCAAAGACGAATTAGTAAGAACTGAATTGGATAAGTTAGAGATTTTTCAGTTAGAGAAAAACGGATTGAAATCAATGATAGGCAGACTTAGAAACAAAGTTTGGATTGGGTTAAAACTTAGAGGTGAAAAAGTTACATTGAGCGAACTGAAATTTAAAGGAGTAGAATTTATTCAAGGGTATAATCAAAAAAATTAATAACACAATAAAATTAAACACAATGGGACAATTTAGTTGGATAACACAAGACACAAGAGAGAGTATTAGAAATAATGGCTCACCATACAAAAGAGTAGCCTACATGCACGACAATAAAGGCAATGTTTGGGAAGAAGATGATTACGAGGGCTATGGTGTATTCGGTGGCAAAGACTTCTACGTACTATTAGCAGAGATGAATGGACTCCAGGTTACAGAGGATGAGGTCGATGAGAGGTTTGCAAAAGGCTTTGATGATACTAAGGATGAAAGCGAACAAGACGTACTCCGAAGCAAGGCAATAGACTTATACTATAGCGACAAACCTTTCATTTCCCCTAACCTAACAAGGAATAAAAGATGGAGTTGGGTTAATAGACCACCAGAAAAATGCCCTAACCAAGGATGGGAAGACTATAGATAATTAATTAACACAATAAAATTAAATTATGGGCTATAAATTAATATGTAAAGACAATTGTTACCCAACACAATATTTTCCAAATAGAAAAGATGCACGTAGTTGGCTTTATCAACACGCAAGAAATCAAATAGATGTTCAAGGAGATTTAAGAGATAAAAAAGACATAGGGCATGACATAAACCTTAAAAAATCAGATACCTATGATTTAGCAGATTATTTTGACTTTATACTAACGAGACATTAATGTTTGCTAACGATTTGGCTATGTGCTGAACGAGGAACGAGTATGGCATATAGCTGTTGTTATATGCTTTTTATTAACAGATTAAAATAAATTATTATGTTGACAAACGAAGAGATTGCAGAAAATATGCTTAGTGATATACAAGCATACAGAGAAAATATTAAAGAAATTATAATTGGTAGGTTAATGGATTCTTCTTGCCAAAGAACTTATTGGGATGCTTGGTTCAGAGGTGCAAAAGGAAAGGATTTAGAGGATGCTGATAAAGGAAAAGTATATAAAGAGACTAATTGCATATAGCTGATGTTACATGCTTTTTATTAACTAATTAAAATTAAATTATTATGACATTAGAATTAAACATTAATGGATATTTCGATTTTACTGTATGCGGCTTAGGTACTGAAACGCCAGTAGACAATGAAACAGCTCAAGGAGTTTTAGATAACCTCCAACAAGGTGAATATATTATTGGTATGCGTAGTCGTACTATATCTGATATTAACGATTTACAAAACCCTATTTATAGTTTTGTACTTGAAGCGACAAGTAATACTGAATATGAATTTGACGAATTGTAATTGCATATAACTTGCGAATAACATATATCTATAACAATAAAATTAGGATAAGTAAATAATTAGTATTAGATTAGCAATCAATTAATTAACACAATAAAATTAAACACGATGAGAAATATAACTAAAAACAACAAAATGATAGCAGAATTTATGGGGGGTAAGTTATCCGCCCATAGTCAAAACTTAATCAATATGCCTCAAACAATAGGAGATGCCAAAATACATTGTGTAAAAGGAAGTGAGCTTTTACCTAATGGCACATACAGCTTGTGTTATTTACACGAACTCAAATTTCACTCCTCTTGGGATTGGCTGATGCCCGTAGTGGAGAAGATAAATAACACAACGGATGAATTTGGGAATGAAATGGATTTTCAAATAGGTAACGGATTTGTGTGGGTTGACCCTCCTATTGGAAATAG
>Ga0233415_10001063_pt1 | contig 12259 bp, 27 predicted proteins | sample Na_anoxic_12_MG_FD_188631 | JGI IMG/M metagenome (GOLD analysis project Ga0233415, IMG submission 188631) | Seawater microbial communities from Saanich Inlet, British Columbia, Canada - Na_anoxic_12_MG | ecosystem: Environmental > Aquatic > Marine > Inlet | place: Canada: British Columbia... | reverse complement strand
GGCCGAGTGTTAAAAAGTAAAGAAAGCATTGCTAAAGGTTATGGCACTACTTGTTATAAAAAGTTTCTTGAATCTAAAAAAATCACTTTAGATTTATTTGATTTGGAAGAATAAAATGACTTGGAAAAATGTTCCTAAAGATATTTCACCATATTTTGGTTTTGTGTATATGATTACTAATTTAAAAACTAATAGAAAATATATTGGTAAAAAATTTTTTAAAACTCCTATTGTTCGCCCTCCTCTTAAAGGTAAAAAAAATCAACGACATGATTGGAAGGAATCAGATTGGAAAGATTATTTTGGAAGTAGTAAACAATTACTTGAAGATGTTGAAAAATTTGGCGCAGACAATTTTAAACAAGAAATTATACAATGTTATAAAACTAAATGGGAATGCGCATATTATGAAGTTTTTTGGCAGGTTGAATATAAGGTATTGTTTAGCGATAATTTTTATAATGGGATAATTAATTGTCGTCTTCCTAAAGCACCAAAAGATTTGAAATTATAATAAAAATGGTAAATAAAAATGGATAAATTTATTAACTATCTTGAACAATTAGAACATGTTTCTGGTCGTTTAGAAAAAGAGGAAATTCTATATCAAATGCTTATTAATGCTCCTGATTCGGCACAATATTTACAATATGTTTTTGATGGAACAATTTATGGTATTAGTGAAAAAAGCATAGAGAAAGCAGCGTCGTATGACCCATTATTTAATGGGATATTTGAAGATTCTGGAAAATTAGTTAATAAATGTTGCAATGGTCAAGAAGACATAATTTTTAATTCATTTTCGCAATTATTAGATAAAATTAAGCAATCATCTGGAAATCAACAAATTGGAATGTTAACAGGCATTTTTAATACATATAAACCCCTTCATTGTAAATGGTTTGTTAATTGCCTTTTAAAAAATATGCATAATGGAGTTAGTTTAAAAACTGTAAATAATGCTCTAAAAAAAGCCTCCTATAATATAGTGGAGAAATTTGAAGTTCAATTATGTGGCTCAGTTTCTGATATTAAGAAATTTGATAAACCATTTCCAGTAATTGGTGGAATTAAATATGATGGATTTAGGGCAATTATTGAAAAGATAGGTAATAATGTAGTTATTACCTCTCGTCAAGGCAAAGAAGTAACATTTGTTCCTGAAATAACTGAATCTATGAAAAAGATAAATTTTGACTTTATTATTGATGGAGAAATAATGGCTGATAATTTTAATCTTATTCAAAAACGAATTGGACGAAAAGCAGAAAATATTGAACCAGTTACAGGGTTACATTTTAGAGTTTTTGATATTCTTAGTTTAAGAGGAGAATCTGTTAAGGATAAAGCTCAAGAACAACGAATGGCTATATTAACACAAGAATTTGACTCAAATGATTTATTTCAATTTGAAGAAAGTAAACTTATCTCTAATCAAGTAGAATTAGAATCATTTTATAAATTGGCTTGTGATAGAGAGGAGGAAGGAATTATCATTAAAATTTTAGGTTCATCTTATGATTATGGTAGTCGGAAAAATTGGCTAAAGGTTAAACCAATTTTTGAAAATACTTTTAAAATTATTGGTTTTGAATTAGGAAAAGGTAAACATACTTATACAATTGGCGCAGTTACGATAGTTGATGAATCAGGTGTTGTTAGTTCAAATGTTGGAAGCGGATTAACCGATGATAATAGAGCTCATTTACTGAATTTATCAAAAGAGGATAATCTTATAGGACGCTTTGTAGACATCCAATATAACGAGATTACGCAGAATTCTAAGGGAGAATATAGCCTTAGATTTCCCCGATTTCTTAAACTTCGTGATGATAAAAATAAGGCGGATTCAATTAATTTAATAAAAAACATTTAAATATGTACAACTAAATGAATTAATATGGTTACACTAACAAATATCCGATTTACAACTTGGTTGGCAATTGTTAGTATTATTGGATTCGCTACAATTTTAGTAGCAAGTGTAACAGGGCTTAATTTAAAGGCATGGGCCGATTCCTTGTTATTTATGGTAATAGGATTTGCTTTATTTGTTCAAGGTGGCGCAAAGTTCTTTGTATATTTTAAAGATGGTTTAACTCCTTCTGAAATTAATCGAATAGTAACAGTTGTTATAGGATTTGCTTCCATTATTACTGGAATATTGATAGCTCCGATAGTTGGTATAGAAGTTTTAGTATTAGATGGAATTAAAGCAATTATTGCAATTATTGCAATTTTAGTTATAATTATAGAAGAATTTGTAGGTGGAAAATAAAATGGGAGCGTTAAAATACAATACCTTAGTAACATATAACCGTAAACGGTGGCGGGTAATTGGAAAAAATAAATACGTTGGGTATGATTTAGCTACTATTGAAAATGGTAAAACTATTATTAAAAAACGAATTCCAGCTAACAAAATTAACAAGGTAAAATAAAATGGCGCAAAAAAGTAATGCAGGAAAGATATGGGACATGAGTCGCTATAATTATGAATTTCGTTATGATGCATTATTAAAGTTTTATAACACTGAGAAAACTGAATTTCAACTTGATAAATTGGCTCGTCGTGATTGGTTTAAATTACCACCAACATTTAAGAAGTGGATGATTAAAAATTATGGGTGAAAATGGAACAAGTATTTGTATATGCAAATAGTCAAAAAGTGGCTAGAGCAGAATTTTGGGCAACTCCAGAGTTTAAAGATTACACTCCAGTTAAAGTTGAATTTGCTGGAACAAAACATGGTGCCAAAGTTTACAGTATAACTTATCGTAAGAAAAAAACAAGAGTTAGAATACCAAAAGTTAAAATGCCAATCGTTGATGATTATGATGAATTTTCTGATGGAACAGCGTATATTGAATTAAGTGATGGACGACGTGGAATTGTTCAGCAACCATTAGAGGAAGACCCAGATGAATTTCAATCACACAGGTAGATAGTTATGTATAATGACGAAGAAAATGCAGCTGAAGTTTTTGTAGAAGAAGATGATGACCCTTTCCGAAATTATGGTGAAGGCTGGCAAGAAGAAATTGTAGGTGAATAAAATGGGAATATGGGATAATTTAACAAAGTGGCAAAATTATGTTCATTATGTAATTTTAGCAATATTACTAACAGGTGCATTTCATTTTATGGGAATTCATGCATTTCACACTGAAAACTTTTTACCTAACTTAAATTTTTTATTAATGATAGTAGCGCTATTTGTAGCTGATACAATTGTACATATATTATTTGCAGTATTACCTGAACCATTAAAATGGGAGGATTAAAGATGAAAAATAAAAGAAAAATTTTAACTGCTATATTTTTAAGTATAGCAGGAATCGCGTTCGTATTATTATTACTGGCAATATTTAATGTGATTTAAAATGGAAGAATATTTAGAAAAAAATAACTATTAGTGTATTGTTATTTGATATCATTTGGAGTAATTTTATAAAGGAGGACTAAAATGCCATTAAGCAAAATACAAATCGAAACATTACAAGCAATGAAGGGAGAAGAAATAGCTTTCCGAGATAAAGTTATCATGATTGATTTTCCATATGTTATTCAATATGGTAAAAGAACAAAATATTCCGAACGAACATGGATATCAATTTACAAAGCTTATTGGAATGATTCTAATAATGAAGGTTATTGGTTGACGAAATAAGCCGAAAAAGAATTTAAGGTTAATTAAAATGGATAAACGATTAAACCCAAAAATGAATAATGTTAGACGAATATTTAATAAGATAGGTTGGAAACCAGCATTTATTGACCCAATGACAAATGGTTATCGAGTTAATCTTGGACCTTGGTCATTTAGTAATGCAATTCAATATTTTCAAAATTCAGGAATTGATGTTAAAAAAGAAAAATTAGAATTTCGTATTCGTGGTGGTTACGGACATAAAAGTGGAACGGTTGATGTAATTGTTCCTTATAGTAATGCAAAAAAAGCAACAGCTTGGAAAGTAAGATGAAACCATTCAAACCATACGCAACAGGAACAAAAGAGACTATGAAATACATAGGTCATAATCTTAAAAACATGAAACGAATAAACAATTATAAAATTGTTAAACGAAAAGAACATTATAAATTATATGTAAAATGAAAATTCAAACATTAATAGTATCAATATTTATTTTAATAGGGTTTTACACTTTGTTACTTTTATCAGTATCCGGCAATTTATTTTCTGTAGCATCTAATAATCCAGTCATTTATATTGATGAAGACACAGGAGATGAATTTATTTGTGGCAATTATTTAAGTCATGTGGGTGTAGGATATTATGATAAGATGGCTGAGTATTGTGAAGCGCAAGATTTTAGATGTGACACATGGAAAGTTTATACAACTTCTTACTATTATGTTTCATATATTAATTGTGCAGATGGGTATGCAACCGTTCCGATTCATAGTAGAGATGTTTATTGCCCTGATGGGCTATCATTATATGGAGTTCAAACTACAGAATTTATTGATGCTATAAATTATTGTAATAGTATAGGTCCTTGGGAATGTATCAGCGGATTCACACCTTCTGGTGGTAGTTGGTATGCAAGAATGATTTGTACAGATAAACCTCCAAATAAAGTTTGTTATTCTTGTGAAAATAATGTTGTAGTTAACGATATGTTTGTAGATACTTGCCCTCAAGGATGGCATAGCGATTCAAATTTAGATTGTAGAGAAATTGTAGATTGTTTTCAATGCAGTCACGATTCATTAATAGTTGAGCAACAAAGAGAAACATGTGGCATTGGTTGGAATCCAATTAATGAAACAGTTGCAAACAATCCAGAATATTGTTTACAAGAAAATAAAGTAATAAAATATTTTAAAGATTATTGGTATCTTAATACAGGATTTGTAATTGGTTTATTATTACTATTATCAATATTTAGTTACAAAAAGGAAAGATAAAATGGGTAAAAATAGAAATTTTTCAGACAATTTAGTTACAGGCTTGAAAGCAGTAGGTGGCGGATTAGTTCATTATTTAATTATGTTCGTTATTGTTATGATATTTGCTTTCTTTGCTGGTGGGATACAACTATTAGGACCAATGGCGGTACTATTATTAATGATAATATTAATAGTAACAGGAATTTTTGTTCTTGGTTGGATATACAATAAATTCTGGGGTTGGAATTAAATAGGTGAAATTAAATGGAAAAGAAAAAAATAGGTACTGGTAAAAAAATCCTTATTGGAGTTACAGCATTGTTTGTAATTCTTTTTTTAAGTGGGGTTTTTGTTCAAACGTTTACTGACAAAGATATATTAATAACAGGCCATGCTATTAATGTTAAACCGATTGGATATGAAGCATTTTCAGATACAACAAATATTTGCGGTGCAAGCATTCAAGGTTACAAAGATTTAGGAGCTAGCATTAATAGTGCACAACAACAAGTTCTTGATTCGTTAATAATTCTTCAAGAAACAGAAATTGATTGCACACAAGGGTTTAATGGTTATGTAGAAAATCAATGTCATATGGAATATATTCAAAGCATTTGGCAAACTTGTTTAGATGATGGATATGATGTTCATTTTTCAGCAACGACTAGAACTACTGACGATTGGTTAGTAAGTTATAATGCAGAAGGCGAACGATTTCGTTTGGTTTATTAATTTTTTTATTTTTTATTTTTTTTATTTTTTAAAAAGAAAAGAAAAAAATAAAATTAACGATTGTTTAGCTTATTAATACTATTGTTTAGCTTATTAACACTTTCCTTTAAATTTGCCATATAGTTTATTGGTGGAGGAAGGCGATTAATATTATTTTCTTTTGCTAAATAATCTACCATAGCAGTTTCATAACTATTCAGTGTTTCGCCAACTTTGTTTCTATCATAATCTTTCAGATGACTTAAGCAACCATTTTCATCTTCATGAATATGTAATTGAACTTTTGTTTCTGGAAAATCGTATCCACCAGCATACTTTATTTCTGGCCCTTGAAGACCATGAGTTGGTGGTTTAAGGTTATTTAATGTTCCATTATTAATATCGCCACCCATTCCACCACCAATTCCACTACCAGCAGTACCTGGCCCAGCATTTTGGTTATTAAAATTAGGTCCACTAAATAAAGGCGCTTGAATGCGCTCGGTTGGTGTTATTTTAACTATTTGTTCTAACATTTTTTAGTACCTCGTTTTTTGTTAAATATTTATGCCCAGTTGCTAACGCTTGAGCATTTTTTGTAAAAGTATCAATATAACTTAAAGATACTTTTAAATTTCGTTCTGACTGATTTTCTAATAAAGCTTCATTGTTTGCTGAAATTAAATTTCTATTTATTGCGTCATTAGTTATTGGAGCATTTAATACTTTATTTTTTGCTAAATAAAATTCTTTTTTTCCGCTTATTACTTCTCCTGTGAATAATGGGTCTGTAATATTTATTAGTAAATTATCTATACCGTCTTGAAATTCTTTTGGAGTTAATGCATAAATATCAAGCCAAGATGTTACTTGCGATTTTATTGTATCACTTACAATAAATAAATCAACATCTGATTCTGGTTTTTTACTTCCATAAAGTACGCTAATTTGTATATCATTGGCATTATATAATCCATTAAGAATTTCTTTTGCTTTTTCTATAGTTGGTGATTCTGGAAATCCATATTCTCGTTTGAAAAAGAAATCACTTATTAATTCACAATCATTTGCATAAATTAATTTTGAATCATTAATAGGGTTATTTATTCCTAATTGTTTACAAAAATAATTTTCTACCCATAATGCAAACCCTTCGTTATGAAAATGTGTATTCGCATATGTTTCTTGAACATTAATATTTTCTTTTGTTGCGTTTACCAATTCTTTTCCTTTTGTTGAATGCTCGCAAAATATTCCATGCCCATAATATTCATGTATTTTAGTTTGAATTTCTGCATGTTTATTAATATGTGCGCTATATGTTTTTGGGTCATATACTCCTTTTGTTTCTATTGGAAATTTTTGCTCTTGCAAAAATGTATTCCATAATGTATGTTTGTATAAATGTATTATACTTTTTTCAGGAATAAATCCAAGTTTTTCTTGGGCAATTTCATCTAGCTGATTCAATTTGATATGCCTCTAGTTTTTTAAGTGCTTCATCAATTTCGCTATCTGTCATTTCTGGAATTCTTGTTTCTGCAAATAAATCTATCAGTTTTGTTACTAATACTGAAATAAATGATTCTAAAAAAATATCAGCACCTGCATAGGTTGCATTTAGTTTTTGAGCTTCTCGTTTTAGCATTTCTCGTTCGTTTTTATTTGCATTTCTCCATTTACTATAAAATTTATGTAAGTCATGCGCTGTGTCTTGGCTAAACATTGTTGTTTTCATTTTTACCTCTTTATTTTAATTCATAATCTTTGTCATACATATTTCTTGGCCTATCATGTTTTAATTCAATACGGTTAAGGGCATTTTCTACATAAATAATAGGTTTAATATTAGCCTTTGTAAATGCAGTGTAAAATTCATTTTGAAACGATGGGTTTTGAATGTTTAAATGTTTGAACGTAAATGGATTATATAGTTTGTAAGTTTCTATATTATGTTCATTTAGTTCTTCATCTTTGAAAAATTTAATATACCCTTCAACTAAAGGAGATATTTTATCAGTTACATCTTTTTGTTGTTTAACTAATTCTATTTCGCTTTCATGAACTCCAGGTGAATACCCTTCAACTACTTGCAAATACAACGTATCAAATATTTCTTGATTTTCATGTTTTAATTCTTTTAATTTGTCTGCTAATTCATGATAATTATTATTATATGCTCCATTAGCAGAAAGTAATGGTTGCCCTTTACCTTTGGTTTCATTTCCAATAACTTTCAAATAATGTCCAATATCTGTTGCCAAATCATTTAAATTTTGCGTCATTATATTACCTCTTTTTAGGCACTTTGCCTTTATTTAATATATATAACCACTTAGACTATATAAAGGTTAGTATTATATAATATATATTTATTAGAAAACATAAGGTACTATGTTTATAAATAAAAACATTTATAAACTAATACTCCGATTCTATAGTATTATGTGGAAAGGTATGGTTTTAGCGCTAATTGTACCATTAATTCTCTTCACCGGATGCGATGGAATTGCTCCAGATTTAGGTATAGAATTTAAAGATTATTCTGCGCCAGTAATAATAAATAATAGTAATTTAATAGTAAATAATAGTAATGTTAGTATTATCATTGATGAAGATATTTATATTCCTGTTGAAAATAAAACGTTTACCATAGCAAGTTTCAATGTTCAAATTTTTGGAGTATCAAAAGCTAACAATAATTATGTTGTTGAAGCACTTGGAGATATTATTGAAGATTACGATATTATAGCGTTTCAAGAAATAAGAGATAAAAGTGAAGCGTCCTTTCCTCAATTAATGTTTAGAGAACTAAATTCATATGATTATTTAGTAAGTGACCGACTTGGAAGAAGCACGAGCAAAGAACAAGCTGCATTCATATATGATTCATCTAAATTTCGCAATGTTGAAGCGGTAGTATATCCTGACGTTAATGATGTTTTTGAACGAGAACCATATATTGGTTATTTTCAATATGGAGGATTTAGTTTTGTAATTATTCAAATACATGTTAAACCAACTGATGCGCAAGAAGAAATTAAGCATTTAGAAGATGTTGTTGAATGGGCAAAACAACATTATAATGATAATGATGTTTTTATTATCGGAGATTTAAATGCTGATTGTGCATATTATAAAGAAGGAACAGAATTAAAAGATTACTATTGGATAATTCCTGACAGTGCTGATACTACAGTTGGTAAAAATGTTTGTGCATATGATAGAATTATTACAAATAATGATTATTCACATATGATAAAAGATTGGGGTGTTGATAGATATAGCAATGATGGCATTGATGATGAAGATTTAATTTCAGCAATTAGTGACCATTATCCTGTGTATGTTAAACTAGAAATATGAACGTTAATCAAATAAAGCGAAGTTTACACAATGAGCAACTAAATAAAAAATATGCAGAAAAAAATCGTTGGATTCCTAATCACATTTACACAGAACTTAAACGTCAAAAACGTTGTTGGAAATGTAATAAAGTAGCAAAAGGCAAATTTTTAGAAATTCACCATATAGTTTCAGTACGAGATGGTGGAACAAATGCTAAGAAAAATTTAGTTGCAGTATGCCATAGTTGCCATAAAATTTTAGACAATGAACAAAAAGATAAAAATGAGCAAAAATAATAAAAATGTTAGATTATATGAATTAATATGTCATAAATGTAATAGAGTTATTTATCGTGAAAAATATAGAGTGAAAAATACATGCTTATTTTGTCAAGTAAAACATAATCTTAATGAAGATAAAGTAAATAAAAAGTTTGAAATGCCTAAATCTAAAAAGAAACCAAGCAAAAGAAAAAAGAGAACGTTACCCCTCAAGGTAAAACCAAAACCAATATCACCTAAAAAAATCAAGGCAGAAAAATCAATTAAGGATATATTTAGCGATATGAAAAAAAGAGAAATGGAAAAACTTGGCAAATGACTCTTAACATAATGAATGCTATTGAAGCTGAAAAACGAAAAAGGCAGAACAAACAATGGAAGATATTACGGAGAACGATTTAGAATGAAGAAACAATGTATATACTGTGGGTCAGTTAATATTTCACGGCAATGCAATATTTGTGAAGTTTGCATTGAACGACTTAATTTAATAAATAAGCTTAAATTAGGATTTCCAACCATTGTTCATGGAAAACCAGATGATGACGGAATGCATGAAATTCAATGCCCTAATTGTCATTCTAAGCATAAAATAAAATTGGTGCATAAATAATGGATGACGAAATGCTTTACCCAAGAATATTTGATAACATGGATGGTATTCGTATAGAAATACCTATCGCTGATGGAATAACTATTAATTTTACAATGGATGATAAAGAAGCTCAAGATATGGTTGATATCATTCAAAATAAATTAAATGCTAGAAAATATTTAGATGATTATAACAATTAAAAAAATGGCAAAAGATTTATTAATAAACTATTTTGACGAACACTCATCGTTTACAGTATCTGTCAATCTGTTAACATCTGGTGCTAGAAAATATATAGTTTTTAAACCAATGATTTCGTTCGTTAGTACTAATAAAAAAATCATTCAAGCAGTTATGGTACATTTAGAAATGAAGAACCCAATTACTGTAGTTAAGCAAAATAACAATATTGGTTATCAAGTTCGTGTTCAAGATTTCAAAGAAATAAATCATGTTATTAATACTTTAAATAAAGACAAATTACAATATAAGCGACGAGTTAATAGCATAGAACAATTTATTACATTGTTTACTAAGATACAAAATATCGGGCATATTCATAAAGAATGGAAACCAGAGTTTGTTGAGATATTAGAATTGAAAGAACAATTGAATATTAAGACAAGAACTCGAAAAGGATTCACTAAAACTCAATGGATTGATAAAATCAAAAATCATTTTTAATAATGGCAGTACAAGAGGCATAATTTTATTTACGAAACCTTATTGATTCCTCCTAGAACCAAATTGTAACGTAAATGCATTACCTCACATTGTACTGCCATTTACACTCATTCTATAATAGCAACGTTTAAGCGCATGTTTCTATATATGGATTAGTTTACAGTAAAAGATATTTATGTTCTAGATTATAAATATAATCGGTTGAAGCTAAACCTGTCACTTTTTAATATAGAATTAAAAAGTAAAATACTTTAAATGGGGGATAGGGTTCTATAGAATATCGATAACACCCAAAAACAACGGTAAAACCATGTATTCGGAGAAATGTAACTATTTTAGATTGCGGAATCCATTATACATTGATTAGAACAATAAAATAGCTATACTTGAAAATGTTAGAAAGTAAAGAATGAACGGTTTAGGAAGAATACGGAGTAAGGATGACTAATCCAAAGAATATCTTCCACCTAAACACCGAAAGGTACACGAGTGTTATTATAATTAACTTAGTGTTAATTTTGCACCTTATTTCTTATAATTAATGCTAAATGCATTAAAGAAAAACAATGAGGTTGAGATTTCTCATTACCCATGTGACGTCGCAATTCATTTATACGATTTTTGATTGTAATAATAGGGTCTTCGTTTTTATGATATCCACTTTTAAAATACCCTTGCTCAAATGAATCTAAATCAAAGTTCTTTAACATTTCTTGTAGGTCAGTTGTTTTTGATTCCATTTCTTTATCGTTTTTTCGTTTAATAATATCATATGCAACTAATAATGCATTTTCAGATGCAGGCATTTTAGTTACGCCGTTGTTTTTTAAATAATCTTGTGCTTGACCAACTGTCAAACCTTCTAAAAGTTCTTGGTTTTTATTCATTCTTGCACCTCATCAGCATAAATTTCTCTTAAGTATTCAGCTTCTGCACAATAGCCACAATGACCACTATAATATTTATCATTTGGTGCAAGATATGGTTTGTATCTTTTATCAATCTTTTCTTCAGGTTTAGCACCTACTTGTACTCTCAGAATTTTTAAGAATTGTTTGCATGTTTCGTTAGTCATTTTTCATCTCCAAAAGGAACTTTTCCTTTTTCTTAATATAATATTCTTTCTAACATATATAAAGGTTGTTATTCTCTAGAATATATATTAAAATCTATAAATGTTTATATAGTTCAGCAGGTTTATAGTACTATGGAGGAATCAGAATTTAGACTAAGGGCTAATATTCTAATGGAACGATACATACCTGATTGGACGCTTCTTATATCTAGAGGAGTCCGGCTTATGGGGTCTTGTGAATATAGACGTAAATATATTAGGATTTCTAAATATCACATTAAAGCGAATGAATGGCAGGAAATAGAGGATACTATGTTGCATGAAATTGCTCATGCTTTGACTCCAGATGATGCTGGTCATGGAAGAGCATGGAAACAAATGTGTGTCAAAATAGGTGCAAGACCAAATCGAGTTGTATCTAATGAAACTATGATTAAGATTAAAGAAATTGCAAAACCTAAGTATATGTATGCTTGTCCGAATTGCAATCATAAACGGCCAGCTTATAGAAAATTAAAACGAGAAATGGCATGCAGTGCATGTTGCAATAAATATAATGGCGGAAAATATCATGCAGATTATAAACTGGTGAAACAATGATAAACGGCTTAAATAGTGAGTTAAACGCTAAACGACATGAGCTTATTAGA
>Ga0233415_10001062_pt1 | contig 12259 bp, 13 predicted proteins | sample Na_anoxic_12_MG_FD_188631 | JGI IMG/M metagenome (GOLD analysis project Ga0233415, IMG submission 188631) | Seawater microbial communities from Saanich Inlet, British Columbia, Canada - Na_anoxic_12_MG | ecosystem: Environmental > Aquatic > Marine > Inlet | place: Canada: British Columbia... | reverse complement strand
AACCCTCTTCAAGTGTTATAAGAGGTGAGGATATAAAACTAGAAAAAGATGGTAAATTTTTGGGTCAATCTTTTCCAAAATATCAGAGAGGAGAAATGATAAGGTCATATTCAAATGAATATTTAGTACCTAAAGACTTTGATTATACATCTTTATAATATTATTACTAATTTTATTGTATGAGAAAACAAAATTTAACAGAGGAAATATATAGAATGAGGAAGTTAATGAACTTCGACTCAAAAGAATATAGGGATAATACTACATCTTATGACAAAATATTCGAAGAAAAGTTAAGAACCAAACGTTTATTAAAAGAAGAAATTAATTATGAAAATTTACCAGAATGGTCCAAAGGTGGTAAGAAAAAGTGGTCTAATGCGAACTATAAAGACATTATACAATATGTAGAAGAATATGATAAACTTTTAGGTGGTGCATTTTTAACAAATAAATGGTATATTCTTATGATGAAATGGTTTAAGAATAATGACACATCACAATCTAGAAGTTCATTAAAAAATTGGGTTTTCGGTGACATATATAAAGGACCTAATAAACCTTCTACAGATCCTACAAAAAAAGAAAAAAAACAAATAAAAAAAGGTAAAATTAATCCTAAAATTTTTGATGGTTTTAGTAATATTTTAAGCAAGTTTTTAGAGATAGAATCTGTTAACACTTTAGTAAATAGTAATACATTAAAAAAGATAAACTTTTTAATTAATACTGAGTTACCTGAATTTAAAAATAAAGGTATAAGTTTTGTGAACACTGAAAGTGTTACTGAATTTAAAAATGAACTAATTTGTAATCTTATAATTTTAGAATGGTGGAGTAAAAATATAAAAACTCATACTGATAATCCTAATTGGTATGATGAAAAAGGTGAAGAAGAACTAAACAAGTACATAAAAAGTAAATCTAATTTTAAAACAGGATTTTGTGAATCTATAATGTTAGAAGATGTAGATAGTTACTTTGAGGGGTTAACAGATAGTGGTCAAGGGATAATGTACGATTTGTTAGATTTAGATTATTCAGAAAGAGGTGATGATGTTGATAGTGGTGCAGATATTGAGGTAAAGGTTGAACCTTCTAAAGCGAATGGAATTAAAAAGACATTAATGTATGATTTAGGTGAAAAGTTTAGTCAAGAATGGTCAAAAAAAACAGGTAAAAAGTTAGATAGTAAAGTTTTAAACCGAATAGGTGATATAACTATTGGTTATGAAGATACAGAAATAAAAACAGTTTCATCTACTGAATCAGGTGGTAGTGATTTCACTATAAAACAAGTGGGTTATTCCCCAATGTTTCAATACCCACCTAAAGTTAGCCCTGAAGAAAGAACAAAAATGGGTATGGGGTTTTTTCCTGACAATGGTACAAATTTAAGTGCTAAGGTAATGAGTCAATTAAATTCCCTTATTGATGACGCAAAAAAAGAAATAGATGAATATGTTAAAGAAATTAATAAATCTAGAGAGGAATATAATAAAAGAAAAAAAGAAGGTGATGTCTTAGGGGATGATATTTTAGATGAAATTGTTTTAGATATTGGTAATTTTAACCTATACGCTTTTTCCTCAACTAGTAAAGTTAGAACTAACTATAAAGAGAAAAGTAAGAATAGCGTTGGGACTTATTTATCTAAAAAAAGTTTTAAGGATGGTAAACTCGTTAATCCATCGTGGACATTCAAAGTAGAAAATGCTGCAAAAGATAAGGAAGGAGAACCTATAGAATTTACATTGTTAAATGGTAAATACAGTACAGATAAAAACGCAGAACAACATGAAGCATTTAAGAATGTAACTGCGGGTAGAACTAGTGAAGAAAATAATAAACCTTTAGCAAAAGACAGATATTATGTAATAATAAATTATTTAAAGGATAGTATAGAAAATAGGGTTATTGGGACTTATGGGGATTCTGTAAATTTTGTAGGGGAAATAGTGATAAAAAGTACTGAAGAAAATCAAGTAAAACCAAATAGAGGTCCTGAATGGGCAAAAAAAGTTACAGATATAAACGCTAAAGATCCTAGAGATGGAGTACCTTTTTATTATGAATTGTATAAAATGGCGTATAGTAAAAATAAAAATTTAAGACCAGTAGACTTTTATATGAACCGAAGTAAAGTAGATGCAGAAAATGCATCAAAAGCTGCGGGTACAAATATAACTGAAGATATGTTGAGGGGGGAGTATGAAAAAACATATTCAGTATTTAGAAATTCTTCTGCAGGATTTGATTTTGTTTTAAGAATGCCTGAAGTAACATACAAACCTAAACCAGATGTCGATAAGTTTATAGTCGCCAAAAGTGAAGGACTTTCAATTAGTATATTTACAAATAAAGATTTAAGGGGTATAAAAAAACAAGATAGGAAAGATAAGAGGAAAAGAAGAAAGACTCCGAAGTGGAATTGGTATCCCGGAAAATTCCTTATAAACTGGATTATAAACCAACCTGGTGGTGGATCAAATATACAAATGGATGGTAAATGTGATGCCTACGGTTAATATAAAAATGGTTGACAATTAATTACCAACCATTGTAGAAACCACTTTATAATTTTCAGAGTATTTTATATTTATCGATACCCCAATATTTTTTATATTAGGTGACAACATATTTTCTCTGTGTTTTGTCGATGTAAACCAATTATCATATATTTCTTTAGGTAATGATTCCATTCTTTCATCAGTAAATGGTATAGTACCAAAAGAACTTATTAAAAATAGGTTTTCTACTCTTATATTATTACCTTCAATATCAGAGTGTTTAAACTCTTTACTATGTAATAATTGTTCACCTAAATTAAAAGAATAGTCTCCCAAAGAATTTTCTTTAACAACTTTATTTAAACCTTTTTGAGTTCTTAAGTTGTTGATTAAAATAATTACTTCGTTTTCTATGGAGTCTATGTCGTATTTGGTGAATGTTTTCTCATTCATCTCTTTTACCTCTATCGCCCAAAAGTTACGATTTCCTTGATAAATGTACCCATCTTGAGATAAAGATGTTAAACTAATAAATACTAATAGTGTTGTGATTAAATTTTTCATATATTTTATTTTTATACTACAAATATAAGGCAAATAATTCGATTAAACAAATTTTTTAAGAGATTTTTATCACAATTTCTTCTTTTGACTTAGAATAACTAACTTTTATTGTTTGACCTTCTTCTACCCTACCACTTAGAATTTCTTCAGAAACAGGATCTTCAATATGTTTTTGTATTGCCCTATTTAAAGGTCTTGCACCATACTCTTCATCATAACCAACTTCCACTAAATGATCTTTAGCGGTTTTATTGATTTGTAATGTATATCCTATTTCAGAAACTCTACTAACTAATTTATTAATTTCTAACTCAACTATTTTACCTATTTGATCTTTGGTAAGTGATTTAAATATAATAACGTCATCTAATCTATTTAAGAATTCTGGTGGGAATTGTTTTTTAAGTTCATCAGTTAATAAACTTTCTTTTATCTCATCTTCTCTTTCCATTTTAGACTTTGTACCAAAACCAACACCCGTACCAAAATCACTTAGTTTCTTAACACCAACATTAGATGTCATAATAACCATACAGTTTTTAAAGTTTACCTTTCTACCCGCACTATCGGTTAATTGTCCATCATCTAACATCTGTAATAGTGTATTGTAAATGTCTTTGTTGGCTTTCTCTATTTCGTCAAACAATACAATAGAGTAAGGTTTTCTTCTTACCTTTTCAGTTAGTTGTCCACCTTCTTCGTGTCCAACATAACCTGGAGGAGAACCAATTAATCTGGATATAGAATGTTTTTCTTGAAATTCTGACATATCCATTCTAATAAGAGAATCTTCATCACCGAACATAAACTCCGCCAATTTCTTTGCAATGTGTGTTTTACCGACACCTGTGGGACCTAAGAACATAAATGAACCAATAGGTTTTTTTGGGTTTCTTATACCCACTCTATTCCTTCTAATAGATTTGGCAATCTTTTCTAACGCCATTTCCTGTCCTATTATGGTTTTTTCCATATCTTTTTCCATATCTAACATTCTCTTACCCTGATCACCACTAATTCTCTTTAAAGGTATACCTGTCATAGATGCAACAACTTCATTAACATCTTCAGTAGTTATTAGTGTTCTATCTTTTGATAAACTTTCTATCCATTTATCTTTTTCAATATCTAATTTTTCATTTACGATTCTTTCTTCATCTCTAAGTCTCGCAGCTTCTTCGTATTTTTGTTTTTTAACTACCTCACCCTTTTTTTCTTTTATCTTTAAGATATCACCTTCTAATTTACTAATAGATTTAGGTGGTTTAATATTAATTTGACTTTTAGAACCTACCTCATCCATAATATCAATTGCCTTATCAGGGAATTCTCTATCAGTAATGTATCTGTCTGCCATTTTAACACATTGTTCAATGGTTTCTTGTGGATAGTCTACTTTATGGTATGACTCATATGAATCTTTTATTTTGTTCAAAATCTTAATGGTGTCTTCTACAGAAGGTGGTTCAATAATTACTTGTTGAAACCTTCTTGTTAGAGCACCATCCTTTTCAATGTGTTCTCTAAACTCATCTAAAGTAGTTGCCCCAATTAATTGTAAATCACCTCTCGCTAATGCGGGTTTCAATACATTCGCAGCGTCCATAGAACCACTACTATTACCTGCACCAACTACATTGTGAACTTCATCTATGAATAATATTACATTATCTACCTCCATAAGTTCATCAACCACACCTTTAATTCTTTCCTCAAATTGTCCCCTATACTTAGTACCTGCAACTAAAGAGGTTAAATCTAAAGAGACAATTCTTTTATCTAATAATGTTCTAGGTGCTTCACCTTGTACAATTTTAAGTGCTAAACCTTCTACTATTGTAGTTTTACCAACACCTGGGTCACCAATAATAACAGGATTATTCTTTTTCTTTCTCGCTAATATCTGTGCAACTCTTCTAATAGAATCATCTCTACCAATTACAGGATCAATTTTACCTTCTGACGCTCTTTTAGTTACGTCTATTGAAAAATTATCTAATATGGGAGTTTCAGTATTCTTACTTTTGATTTTTTTCTTTTTGTAACTACTACCTTCACCTTCAGTTTCTGCAGGTTCTATAGAACTGACTACATTACTTTTACATTTCCTATAACTCACTTTCATATTTTTAAAAATATTACTAATATCACTTTTAACTTTTATAGATGCCAATAATATGTGTTGAGTATCTAAATATTTATTTTTAAGATCATCACATTCCTTTTCCGCACCTTTTAATATATTTTCAGTAACATCATCTAATGGTATATCTTTAGAGTTAGTTTTAACTTCAACGAAGTCATCTTTCTCTAACATAAGTTTTTTCTCAATTTTCTTATGTAGTTTATCCACATCAACACCCATTTTTAATAACGTCTTAATTGCGTTATTATTATAATCATTTATTAACGATATTATAATATGTTCTATTCTAACTACATCATCACCATAATATTTCGCCTGTTTTAACGACATATTTATGATTCTCCTCACTTTTGGTAACACATTCCTCATAATAAATTTGTTTTTTTATATAAATATCATTATCTTTGTTTCAAAGTTAATTATAAAATTATGGAAAGTCAATACAAATTACAATTAGGTGATACAAAAATCGTACTAAAAGATATGATTGAAAAAGGTGAGAAAGTAGATATGATATTTACATCACCACCTTACTTCTCGATGAGGAAAAATTATAGTGGTAACGATGATGGAGAAATAGGTTCCATTCACGTTGATGATTACGCAGATTGGTTTTTAGAATTTACAGAACTATTTTTACAAGTATTAAAACCTAATGGTAGTTTCTTCCTAAATATTAATGATAAGATTGATAAGGGTGTTGTTCATCCTGTTATTGATGAATTAAAATATAAGATGCGAAAACAAGGTTGGCATATGGTTGCAAAACCTTATATATGGTTTAAGAAAAACGCCATACCAACAAACTGTAAGTATAGAGCGATAGACAGATATGAGTACGTATTCCATTTCTCTAATTCTAACAAACCTAAATTTAGGGCAGACAATTGTAGAACAGAACACTCTGAGGTAACTAAAAAACGTTTTGAGAAACCAGTAACTACAATTAATTCTAGAGATGGTGTATATGATTCACAAATGAGAGAGTTAAATTCTAAAGGTTCATTACCACATAATGTGGTTATTGCGGCTTCAGAAACAAATCCGGGTATTTTACACCCCGCACCTTTTAGTGTCGAATTGGCAGAGTGGTTTGTAAAAATAGGTTGTGATGAAAATGACATTGTTTTAGATCCGTTTGCGGGTTCTTCCACCACAGGTGTTGCATCACTTAAAAACAATAGAAAGTTTATAGGTATAGACTTAGTGGAGTTTAATATTAATTTCGGTAGGAATAGAATGAACCATTATTTAGAAACTGGTGAGTCATATATTCCTAAAAATATGTTAGATGGAAAAGGGATTGATGTCAATTATTATAAAATAAAAGGTAAACATATTAACAACCCTTGATAAAACAACACTTTTATGTTCTTATCGTTGACTATCTAAAAAAAAATCTTTATATTTGTGAATATGATACCAAGTGCACCGACATTTAGAAAAATAGTAATACTTCTCAAAGACGAAGAAGGTAAACCTACAGATAAAGTAGAATATGAAGATTCTGCTATGGTTATAACAGGTAATTATGTTTTAATTACGGAAGAAAAAAGAGTTTCATTTAGTGATCCCTCAGAAATAAAAGGGGACGTTTACGAACTTAAAAATATACATTCATATAAACTTTTAAAAGATTAATTATGGTTTTAATAAAACACGAAGAAAAAGGATCTATAGAGTGTCTTTATGACTCATCTAATATTTTAGGTTCTAAGTACATCGTCAACCAAAAAAAATTAGCAATAATTTTTAATTCTGGTAGACAATATGTTTATGAAGGTGTCACCTTTACAGATTACTCAAAATTTGAAAAAAGTGAAAGTCAAGGTAAGATACTACATAGTATAATAAAAAAATATTCCTATTCACAATCAAAAGAACTGGTAGATGTTTTACCTTTGGTTGAGCAAATAGAACAAATAAAAAGTACGTTATGAAAAAACATTCTTATCAAATAAAAAAAATTATGGTTAATAGTGGTAAACCACAACACGTAATTTTATTAGACTCTACAGGTGTGGTATTTGAGACTAATAAATTTGATCGAGCTACTAAGTTATGTGAAATACTAAACACAAATTCTGATAGTGGGTGGAGGTATGAAATTATCACAATAGTAAATAAATAGAAACGGGCGTTTCGATTAATAATAATAAATAAATAAAAAAAGAAAGTTATGGGATACGAATCAGCAGTAATTTTAGTGACGGTCTTGTCTACAATAAGTGTATGTGCAGTAGTACTGAGTATTATTAATATATTCGGTAAATTGGGAGGTAAGGTCGATGTTATAAATTTAATGAAAATTCAACGAAAAATAGATGAAAAAATAGAAGTCAACTATAGATTAATAGATAGAAGTGTAGAAGATATACACAACACATACGACAACAAATATGAAAAGTTGTATGATTACATAAGTAAGGTTGACAAAAGGATAGATTCTAGGTCTGATAAATTAGTCGATCATATGTGTAGGGAGATGAATGTCCTACACGACAAAATAGATAAAAAAGAAGAAAAAAAGTTACTTAACGATTAAATAGTAATACGCCCGTTTCTATTTTTTATGATATTTATCCATAAAGAGAAATATTTATTATTATGGATATAAAAAAAATCACAGAACAAGAGGTTAGTGACATAATACAAAAAGAGAATATTGACTTATCTTCTTTTGAAGTTCAGTCAACACTTAACCCAAAAATATTCGATAAAGAACAACATATGCATGAAGACGTAAGGAGAAGACTTCTTATGATTGCAGACGATTTCTTTGAAACTTTAAATGTAGGTTGGGTAGATATCGATGATATTATACTAACAGGTAGTTTAGCCAATTTTAATTGGTCTAAATTCTCAGATGTAGATTTACATATATTAGTTAATTTTAGTGATGTAGACGAAAACGAAGAATTAGTAAAAGAATACTTCAACTCCAAAAAGAACTTATGGAATGAAAAACACGATATAACAATAAAAGGTTATGATGTGGAGCTATATATGCAAGATACTGAGGAACCTCACGTATCCAGTGGAGTATATTCAATTATGTGGGATGGTTGGGTTGTTAAACCAGATATCACTAAAAAAGAAATAGATTCTAAAAAAGTAGAACAAAAAGTTAATAATATAATTGACGCAATACATGACATATATTATATGTACAAACACGAAGACTACGACAAAACCATAAGAATGATTAAAAATCTTAAAGAAAAGATTAAGAAAATGAGACAAACTGGTTTAGATCGAGAAGGGGAGTATTCCTTTGAAAATATTGCATTTAAGGTATTGAGGAGAACTATGTATTTAGATAAATTAAGTGAGATTGAAACTAAGGCATATGACAAATCACTTACTTTAGATGAATCCAAAATAAGACTTAAGAATATATTATAATTTAATTTGCGTTTTTTTATAAAAAATGCAATATTTATTTAATAAAACATAATTATGGGAACATATTTAACAGGTGAAGTAGCAGTAATACACAACGAAACTACTGCGGATTTTGATAATTACGTATATAGTGCAATATTTTGTAATGTAGGTGGTACTTACACAATAAATGGGGCTTCTGTTATTTTAGTCGCAGGAGAAACTTTAGAAGTGGTTGTAGATGGTAGTAATACTACACTATCAGCTAACAACTTTTTACTATTAGGTAACCCTAAAACAAAAGGAATTTTTAAAACTGGCTTAATAAGTTCTACTGGTGGTACTGAACAATATCAATTTGTAAACATAAAAACTGGTTTACCAACTAACGGATAAAAAATATAAAAATATAAAAATGAGAAGAAATATAAATCCAAAAACATTAAAAGGTCAAGACAAACTTAATAGGATGTTAGATCTTATGGGAAAAATGAATACTTTAAATGAAAGTAAATCTTATTCTGAATTAGAATTAGTTAAAAAAGGTCCTAATGGTATCGTTTATGGTATAGTTAGAGAAAATCATGATTATTTTATTAAGACATCTAATAAAACTTCGGGTAAATTCTTAGCGGAAGACTTTAGTTATGTAGGTGGACTCCAAAATAAATATGATGAGAGGTATAATTCATACGCAGAATCAATTAAACATTTAAATATGAAGTTTGATATGTTGAATGAGTCATATGGTATTGATTCGAATACAAACATTTTTGAATCTGATGGTGTTGCCTTTGGTGGTGGTACTGGTTTTGGGTTCGTTATGGAAGAAGACGATGAAGACGATGAAAAAAATGAAGAAAAGAAAGAAATTATTTCTGACGCAGACGCAGACTTAGAAGAACAAAAGAAAGTTCTTAAAGTTGATACACCTAAAGCGGAAGAACCTGTAGAGGATGAAGTTGATGTAGATATGGGTGGTGATATCGCAGATGTTGAGTTTGACGAAGAAACTGAAGAAGGTGGAGATGAGTTCGGTGACGAAGGTATGGAAGATGAAGAAGGTGACGAAGACGGAGACACTAAAAAGATTCAAAAATATACTGGTAAAATCGGACAGATGTTAAGAGATATGGGCGAAGCTGATTTAGATTTAGAAAAATATGTTATCAACTCAATTATATCGGCAATGCATTTAGATGAAATGGATGAAGAAGATAAAGAAGACATTATCGAAAAAATAGAAAGTGGTGACGAAGAAGAGGGTGATGACTTTGATATGGAAGGTGGTGACGAAGAAGTGGATGTAGATTTAGACGCTGAAGAAACTACTGAAGAAACGCCAGAAGAAGGTGGGGAGGAAGAATTATCTGAAGGTGAAGATAAAGAAGATGATGACGATGATGATGAAAAAGAAGTTGTTAAAGTTAAAAAAGAACAACTTAAAATGTTAGAGGAAGAAGGTATTTGTACCTGTGGAGATAAATGTTTAATTTATCCAGGTGCGGAAGATGTGGATGCGGAAGACTTATTAAAACAAGGTTCTAAAAGTGGTAAAGAATGTATTATATTGACAGACGATAACATGTCAGATTTAAAATCTGAAGGTGAATGTAAGTGTGGTGGTGTAAAACTTAAATGTAAAAAAGATAAAGAAGAAAAAAACGAAGGTAGAGTTTTTTCTAAAAAACAATTAATGGAATCTTTTTTAAGAAATACTACAAAAAAATCACTTAAAAGAGTTTTAAGAGAGAGAAGAGAACTATGTGAAGAGTGTGGTAGTAGATTGACTGAAGGAATGTGTATGGAATGTGGTCCAAACGAACACCATATGGGTAAAAGTTCACCAGGACAATACGATAGAGGAGCATACATTATGGGTGAAGAAGATATAATGAATGAAAAACTTGTGGGTAAACAACACAAATTAGATAGAAACAAAAATGGTAAGATAGATGCGGAAGACTTCAAAATGTTACGTAAAGGTAGAAAAGATAGAAGACGTAATATAGATGAAGAAGAAATGGGTGTTATGGACGCAATTGCGACAGGACAAGGATACTTAGACGCTACAGGTGATTTAGATAGAGACTTCGATGGTATTCCTAATCGTTTAGATATGGATAACAACGATGATGGTGAATTAGACTTTTCAATGAATTCTGATAAAGGAGAAGATTTTATCGAATTAGATATTGATTTTTTAAGAAACTCTGAAGCACCAGTTAAAGAACCAGGAATTAAAGAACCTACAACTAAGCCAGGTAAAGGAGATAAGTGGAGAACTATTAAAAGACCTAAAGTTGACCCTAGACCTAAAGCAGATAAAAGAATGGATAGAAGTGATAAACCTCGTCCATCTTATAGAAGAAGAGGTATGTTTAGATAATGAACTTAGTCTATATAAATAAAATAGGACAAAACTGGAAGGGGAATTACATTTATGAGTTCCTCTTTTCGGATATATTAAAAGACATAGACGGAGAAGGATGGGACTCTTATCCATCATCGGGTAATCCAGAACCACCAGAAGGAAAATTTATAAAAAAGTCAGGTACATTAAATACTGATATGAGATTAGATTTAGTACAAGAATCTGACTCATTCGCAATGTGGGACGCAGTTGACGGAATAGTTGCAATGGCTTGGGAAAATATGGAAGGGTATGATGAGTATCCTGATAAAAGATTATATTTTTCATTTGGGGAAGAAATTTCTTCAGTAGAAGATAAACTTTATGAAAAAGATATGATAATAATGTATGAAAAAGAAACAATAAACACATAAGTTATGGGAAAGAAAATAAAAATTTACGAATCAGAAATTAAAAGAGCAACTAGACGTAAGTTGATGGAAAATTATTTAGATGAAGACTATGAGATGAGAGACACTTATAGTAAAAGAGATTTTAAACCGACACCAAGAGAAAAAGGTATTGAAGGGGTATTTGGTAAGTATGGTGATGATATGGATCCTGCAGTTATTAGGTATATGAGAAAAAATCCAGACGCAATCTTAAGAAGAATGGCGAAACAATATCCTGAGATTTATATGAGACACGCACCAGTACAACCTGATTATAGAGACTATACAGAACCAATAGATGTTAGTGATCAATATGACGAAGAGGGTTACTATATTGATGAGGCGGAAGAAACAACTGTTAAACAAACCAAATACACCTCAGACGATGTAAAAAGAGCAGAACAAGAGGGTGCAGGTATAGATGTTGATGGTTCAGTTATGTTAAATAAAGATGGTGGTATGACAGTAACTAGTAAAAATGAATCAACAAAAGACTTATTCAAAAAATTCTTAAATAGAAAGTAATGAAAAAAAGGGACATAATAAAAAAAATAATGACTGAGAATTTTTTAAATAAAAATCAAAGTAAATATTATTTTAATATTAACGAGTCCAAAAAAGAAAAAGAAAGTCCTATTCATAAAAAAAAGTGGGAACGTTGCGTTAAAGATGTAAAAAAACAAAATAAAGAAAGGGGTGAAGATTATAACCCATACGCAGTTTGTACCGCATCTATAGGTTATGAAGGTTCTATAAAGAAACCACATAGAAGAAAAGAATCTATTAACCCTAAAATGAAAAAAGGTGAGTTAATAGAATACGTAAATACTAAGAAACCAATGAATGAGTC
>Ga0233415_10001061_pt1 | contig 12261 bp, 9 predicted proteins | sample Na_anoxic_12_MG_FD_188631 | JGI IMG/M metagenome (GOLD analysis project Ga0233415, IMG submission 188631) | Seawater microbial communities from Saanich Inlet, British Columbia, Canada - Na_anoxic_12_MG | ecosystem: Environmental > Aquatic > Marine > Inlet | place: Canada: British Columbia... | reverse complement strand
GAAAAGAAAACGAATTAGATGATACTCCAGGATGGGCAGATTTTGGTGGAGGGGCAGAAGATGGTGAATCACATTTCGATACAGCTCTTCGTGAAGGGTCAGAAGAAATAAATGGTTTTCTAGGTTCCGCGGAACAATTAAGAAAACGAGTCAAAAAAAATAAAGTAATAAATATAAAATTCAAAGAATATTCAACTTATATATTTAAAATGGATTATGATGAGAATCTCCCTTTTTATTATAAAAATAATTATGAGTTTTTCTCAAGATATTTGCCTCATGTCAAACATAAAAAAGATAATGGACTACTAGAAAAGGCCAAAATTAAATGGTTTTCTTATGATGAATTAAAAAAACAAAAGGGAGATTTTCGTAGTTTTTATCAAAATATAGTAGATTTAATAATTAAAGAAGAAAGTTTTATTACCAATAAGATGAGAAAATCGTGTAAAACAAAAAAATGTAGAGAGATTCTTAAAAAGAAATTAAAAACTACTCTTAAAAATAAGAAATAATCAAGAGTAAATCTTTATGTTTGATTATCTTATTTTAAAAATAAATTAATATTAATGTCAGTGGTTAATATTAATGAAAATACTATTTTAGAAGATAATTTCTCTCAACACTTAGATTATAATTTCGAATTGAAAGAATTATATGGAGAGATTAATACTCCATTTAATTTCATTAACAAAATGTTGTCTATTATTCCAAAAGAATATTTTGAAAATAAAACATTAAAATGGTTAGACCCAGGATCAGGTCATGGAAACTATAGTTTGTGTTTATTTTATATTTTATTTAAATCTCTCATTAAATCATTTCCAAATCCCGATGAAAGAAAGAAACATATAATAGAAAATATGATTTATATGATTGAACTGAATAAAGATAATATACCTTTCCTTAGAGAGAAATTCGGAGAAAAAGGAAACATTATAGAGGAAAATTATTTAGAATGGGAAACAGATTTAAAATTTGATTTTATTATAGGTAATCCACCCTATAATTTTAATGGTGTTAAAAAGGTGCCAACTAAAAATAATATAAATAAAAAGGAAGATGGTAAAACAATATGGTGCGAATTCGTTAAAAAGAATATTTCTCTCTTAAAAGATGATGGAATAATGAATATATTAATTCCTTCTATTTGGATGAAACCAGATAAGGCGGGTATGTATGATTTATTTTCAAAATATGATATTCAAAAACTACATACATTGAGTTCGAGTCAAACAAATAAAACCTTTGCATTTCATGTTCAAACACCTACTTGTTATTTTTTATTGACAAAGAGAGAAAATCAAGGAAAAATAGAATTATATGATTCATTACCCAATAAATATATAACATTTAAATTACATAAGAACATACCTATACCATTAGATTTTAGTTCAATTATTAATAAGTTTTTAAAACTAACAAATAAATATGGTAGATTAGATGTTATCAAAACCAATTTACCAAAAAAAGGAGTAAAAATAATTGAACATCCTAATGTAAAGTTCCCATTTAAGAATGTTAAAACAACTACCCTTAATAAAAATAAAGCTCCCGAATTACAAATAAGATATAGTAATGAGGAATTACCATTCAATAACCAACCTAAAATAATTATGGGTCACAAAATGTATGGCTTTCCATATATTGATAAGGAAGGATCCTATGGAATATGTTCAAGAGATAATTATGTAATAATTAATAAAGAATTAAAAGAGATGGAATTAATTAAAGAATTTCTCTCTACTGAAGTAATATTATTTGTTTTTGAGACAACAAGATATAGAATGCGTTATTTGGAAAAATATGTTTTTGAGTTTATTCCAGATTTCAGTAAAATAGATGACTGTTGGAATATGTTTGATAATAATAATGTAGACATCTATAAGCTATTTGGTATAACAAAAGAAGAAAAAGAATTTATTAAAAACTATTATAAAATTAAATATAAATATTTTTAATTAAATATAATATCATAATAAGAATAATGGAACAAATAACATTATTATTTATGGCAGCAGGACTATCTTCTAGATTCGGAGGAAGTCCGAAAATGTTAAGTAAGATAGGACCAAATAATGAATCTTTATTTGAAATGTCTATAAGACAACTCAAGGATAGGATTAAAGTATGTCATATTCATCTTGTGGTAAATTCATTTAACCAAAAAGATATTATAAATGAAGTAATATCTGTCTCTAAAAAATATAATATTTGTGAAAAAATTACTCATAATATACAAATAATTCCTGCGTTCAGAGAAAAGCCCTTTGGAACAGCAGACGCATTAGCATCAGCATATACATATATAAAAACACCTTTTCTATTGATGAATAGTGATGATTTGTATGATTTTAAAACATTTGATTTAATATCAAATGAATGTATTATAACAAAAAATTATTTGATAGGATTTAAATTAGGCTCTACATTATTAGGTAATAAAAAAGCAAATAGAGGATTTATAAACAATGATAAATCAGGAAATATTTTATCACTCCAAGAAAAACTAAATATTGAAAGAGCATATTATTCACAATTAGAGTTAGATAATACCTATGTAAGTGTAAATTTATTATTACTCCAACCAAAAATATTGAAAGATTTAACTTTAATGATATCAGATTTTAAAGAAGAATGTGAGGACAGATATGATAGAACAAGTGAAGCATTATTACCTGATTTTTTAAATAAATTAATAAAAGATGATTTGTTAACTTTGGAAATATTAAAATCTCCAGGAGATTGGAATGGTATAACTTATCAGGATGATGTTAATTCAATTAGAAAATCAATTAGAAAATCAATAAAAAATTAGTATAATATATACTAATGAGTTGGCGTAATAGAAATAACAAGAATAAGAATATGAATTTAATAGAAATGTTTAATAAACAAATATTACTAGATAAAACACCATTATGGAAAGACCATTTGATACCTTTCTATCCAATCGATCAAAATTATTTTAAAATTAACAATAATAAATATGATATTGATTCATTAAAAAATGATTTATTAAAATTAGAAACAAATAGTTGGATAAGTAAAGATGGAAAGACAGATGAATGGACATCTATTACCTTAAAGAGTTACGACGGATGTGATCAATCATTTATTAAAAATACCGAATTTGGTAGAGGGAACAATAATAAATACCAATATACACCCTATATAGAAAACTGTAATTATTTCAAGAAAGTATTAGATGAAATACCATCAGATGTTTATCTAGTTCGAATATTAAAATTAAAAAAAAATGGTAGGATAAAATTTCATACGGATGAAGATGTTTTTAAAGATAGAAAAATAATTCGAATACATTTACCTATTATTACCAATCCAAATGTAAAATTTCAAATAGGTTATCCAGTTCAAAAACCGGCTCCTGGATACAATATTTGGAATGCTCAAATATTACATGAAAAATATTTGGAACCAGGATATTTATGGTTTACTAATGTGAATACTTTACATGGAGTGGAAAACAAAGGAACTACCGATAGATATCATATGGTTATAGACATAAGAAATCCATTTTTAAAATAACTATATAAAGATATAATTTATTAATTAGTAATGAACTTTGTAAGTTTAATGTTAACTGTTATTGCTATGGTCTCTGTATCTTCTGGTCTTCCTCAAATTACACCACAGAATAATTGTGTATCATTTAGTGTCGGACCTGGAACTGGATGTTCATGGATGTGTTCTTATTGTGCTGATCAATTAGGAACAAATAATTATTATTTTACAGATGGTGTATGTAGTTATCAACAAGGAGGTTGTGCTGGAAATCCTATTGCTGGACATACATACACTTGTTGTTCAGCATCTGATAGTTACACAACTTGTCAATAAAAAAGGAATTGTGATATATTAATAATAAATAAATTTATTATTAATTTAAAATACATATCAGTATCCGTATCTGGATCCGTATCTGTATCCGGATCCGGTGTATCCGTATCCGGATTGTTGAAGTGTGTTACGATGCATATCTTCATAATTAGTCAGGTTCGCTCTCCCGCTCGGTCCAGTATTTAAATCTCCTTCATCAGATGCACAAAAATGACCACCACCCGAACATTGCCATACTGTTATTCCCTTCTGACCTGTTCTGATATTTGTTACATTTCTCTTAAATACTTTCCAACTGAAATTTTGGGGACAACTACCACCACATAATTGTTGGATTTTAACTGGATCTGTTAAGTTTGCTGCATCACTAGCTCTTTGTGATTGGTCCCATTTAGCCTGTGCTTGAGCCGCAGATTCAGCTTGTTGAGTAGCCAACGCATTCATAGCAGCAGAACTAGCAATAGCACCATTTCTAATAGCCGCAGCTATATCTGCAAAACCTTGATCCATTTTTGCGCTTTGTTCTGCTTGTTGTTGTAGATACTGTGCTGCTGTGTTAGCTTGTTGCCGCGCTATATCATTTTGTTGTTTTATCATATCTTGAGAAATTTGTGCTGCTTGTGCTCGTGCTAGGTTTTGTTGATCCATTAAGTCTGAATGTTGTCGTTGTCCTTGTATCATTGACTCTCTATGTTGTCGTTGTCCTTGTATCATTGACTCTCTATGTTGATCCATTAAGTCTGAATGTTGTCGTTGTCCTTGTATCATTGACTCTCTATGTTGTTGTTGTTGTTGCTCTATTTGTTGTATTTGAATATTAATTTCTTTTTCTTTAGATATCTGTGTATCTATCCTATATGTGGCTGTATCTCGATCTCGTTCAAGAGCTAAATAATTTTCCACTCTGTTTTGTCCTGAAACCATTTGTTGTTCCGCTGCTTTTGACTCGAGTTTATATACATATTTTTTATGTTCTAGCATCTCTTTATCTAATTTCAGAATATCTTCTTTTATTTTTCCTATTTTGTCTTGGCGTTTTTCTATACCCTCACCTAGTTGTCGTGTTGTTTCTAATTTATCATTTATGTTTTGATAGCTAGAATTCCTTTGACTCGTAATTCTTTGTCTATTTCTTTTAAACTCGGTCTTTTTTTTGTTTCGTTCTTTAAATGTTTTAATATATTCAGGGGTTGCAAGCTTTTCTGTTTGATCTTTTACTGACTTCCTCAATTCAGCAACTGTAAACTGACCATCATATATCCCGTTTTCATTTTCATGAAAAAACATTTGTGCGTCTTCATTCCATACTAGCTTCTTCTTCATCTTGTCCATAGTTTTTTTATAAAGTAGATCTTTAACTTCCTGATCAGAATATTCTTTATCTTGTGAAGATTGTACAGTAGTCTTGCTGTCTATTAAGTTTTTTCGAGCATCGGTACTGGTACTGGCACTAGTCGTTCTTTTTTTTGTTTGTTCTTGTTGTCGTGACATAAATATAATATAATATTATATTATATTTATGTCACAGGGACCAGAAGATGCTTTAGTGAAATTATATAAGGAAAATGAAATAGAAGAATCACAATTTAATGACACATGGTTACAAAATAAAAATGATATAGAAAATTTTATATATAATAAAGAATTAGATATAAACACTTTAAATAATTATTCACAAAATTTAATTACTTACTATAAAAATAAGATTAAACAGGTTAACGATTTAAAATCAACTCGTTCGAATGACACTGAAAAAAATTTAGAAGGTGATGCTACTATACAGATACTTCAAGAGGAAAATATTCCTAAAATAATAGAAAAATACGGAGAAAAATATGATTCGTCTTCTGCTGCTGAAGTATTAATTCCACAGTATAAAGATTTAATAGGAAAAGATACAACAAAAGATGTTATTCAAGCAGATTATGATGAAAGATTTAAAGTTATTCGGTATGATTTATTAATAAAAGAATATGAAAAAAATATTAGTGACATAGAAATTGATTTGGAAACAGTGATAGAATTCGATAAATTAATGAAAGATAAATTAATGAAAGAAAAAGCATCAATTATTATTCAAAAGAATTGGAAAAAAAGACAACAATGGTTGTATGATAACCAATTAATTCCATATGTAGGTAGTGAAGTTGTTGAACCATCAGAATCACGATATATAATAGCTGGTTGTAAAGACACAGTTGTAGAGATTCCAGCTGATTGTGATGGCGCTATATTAAAAAAAGAAATAGCAAAAAAAATGCGTGATGATAATTCTGAAAATCCAGCATGTTTAACCAAAGTAAATGAAAAAATAGAAAAAATAAATGATAAATGTCCCGTACCAATTGCTGCTTATCCTCCAATGGGTTCTTATGGTGGCACCCGAACAAGAAAAGGTGGAAAAAGAACAAAAAAGGACAGGAAAAAAACAAAAAAGAAAGGTAATACAGTAAAAAATAAACAAATTATTATTGGTGGAGCAATTGAAAAGATGATAGATTATGTAGAATTATTTGATGTATATAAGGACACATTATCATATGGATTATTACAGGATAAATTATACATAAATTTATCTGTCCTAACAAGTAAATTCTTTAATTCATTAGATAATCCATCATCACTATATACTGGCTATTTTGATAATGAAATATATAATATAAAATCGAACATAACTGATATCAGATCATTAATTAATAGTGAGTCTAGTGTAATGATGGGGGGCGGGGGTAATATGAGCGCACCGTTAGCAGAAGCTCTTAACCCCTTTCCGAACGACTATGACTCGGAGTCAGAGGGTGATGTCGCCCAGGATGATGAGAAGGCTGCCAAGAAGGATGCTGAGGAGGAGGAGGAGGAGATGTCGCCAGGGGAGAAGGCGACTATCGCTAGAGCGGCCAAGGATGCTGAGGAGGCTGCCAAGAAGGAGACCAAGGATGCTGGGGATGCTCTCGCCAATGAGGCCAAGGATTCTGAGATGGCTCTCGCCCAGGATGCCAAGGAGGCTGATGAAGACATACCAGCTGTTCCTGGTAATGATTTTGATGCTGCCTCCGCCACTAGCCAAGAAAAAACAGATGCTAACCCAGAGTCAGCTGTTGTCAATCAGAGATTAACTGATTTGGAAAATAGAACTAATGAGATAAAAGATATCTTCGAGAGATATCTATTGAACCTCCAGGCCGAAAAACAACGCGAAAAAAAAGGTGCTGTCCAAGATGCTGACCCAGATGCTGTCCCAGATGCTGACCAAGGTACTGTCTCAGATGCTGTCCAAGGTGCCTCTGGCCAAGATGCCTCCTCCGCCGCCCAAGGTGAAAAAGAAAAAGACAAAATTAGAGAAGAAACAACAAGTCGTATTGACATTATCTCAAAGCAAAACGAAGAAGAAGTAAAAAAAATAACAGAGTCATTAACTAAAATGGTAGATGAAATAAAACAGATAACTGATGCCATTGTAGAACGACAAAAACAATTAGATGAAGCTCTTAAGACGGAAGAAACGGAATTAACAGATGATATGAATAAAGTATTGACCATTAATGAAGAAATCCAAGAAGAAAATAAAAAAATAGAGGAATATAATGAGGAATTAGAAAAAATTAACGAAGGAGAGAGAAAAATAGAAAAAGAAGAAAAAGAAGAAGAAGAAAAAGAAGAAGAAATGGTTTATCAAGCTATAAAAAAGACAATGACAGCCATAACAGAATATAATTTAAAATTAGCAAACAATATAAAATATGCCAGTCGTTCAATGTTAACAAAAAATTTAATGAACTTTTTAAAAGATTGTGATATTTTAAATTCTGTTCCGGAATGGAGAGCTGAAATTTCAACAGCTGTGTTAGCATTTGTTACAGGCAGCGCAGAAAATCCTAATAATTTACAACGAATAGTGTTAGATTTATCTTACAAGTATTTTAACTTAATTTTATTAGGAACCCCAGGTGTCGGTAAAACATATACAGCAGGAATAATAGGCAAAGCTTTACATAATTGTGGATTTTTGACGGTTGGTAAAAAAATAGATATTAAAAAACCAGACTTAATCGGTGAATATACAGGTCAAACTGCCCCCAAAGTATATAAAGAATTGACACGCGGATTAGGAAATGTAATATTTATAGATGAGGCGTATTCTATTGCAGGAGCAAAAGATGAAAATACGAATAAGTATGATTCATATGGACAAGAAGCATTAGATGCCCTTACAGATTACACATCTGAACATATTGGATTATTCTCTGTAATTGCTGCCGGATACGAATATGAAATGAATAAACAATTTTTAGATGTAAATACTGGTTTAAGACGACGATTTCCAACACGATTAACCCTACCTCGTTACGAGTTAAAAAGTTTCTGGAAAATATTAGAACTTTACTTGAAAAAATTTGTTGAACAAGGAGACACGATGAATAAACATAAAGCCTGTTTTGAATTACAAAATTTAATGTTTAATTATCAATGTAATCCTAACCCAACAATTAAATTATCAAAAGACTGGAAAGACTTATCACCAAATATGGATATAAATAAATTAACCAAAATTTCTATTGTTTTAACAGATAGTCAAAACCAAGATTTTGAATTATCTTCGATAGACAAATTTAAGGAATTAATAGAGTCAGATACAGACATAGATAGTAACAAAGTTCTTCTATTTAATGAAGACTTAAGGACTAAATTACCTGATGATTCTCAGAATATTACATATACTTATATTAAATCGTATATAATATATACATTATGTAGTCCGACTTTATATAACGGAGACTTTTATAGAAGTCAATCTGATAATTTAAAAAAGTTCGCAAGTAGTATATTAGAGTATATATTATTACAAAACATAGAAAATCCAACTAATCAAGAAATAGAAGATTTTTATTTTGGATTATTTTTCAGAGAAAATCCAAATACAAAAATAGAGAATCTAAAATATGTGATAGAGAATGATAAACTTAAATTTAAGATATTCGCTAATCCTCAAGATATTTATATTGAAGATAAGGACAGTTTAACAGATATTGTTGATTATAATGAAGAAATAATAAACATGTTTATTTCACTCGGTAAAAATCTTACACCTGAAACCCAATTAGAGTATATATATATCTCAATAATATGTAGAGCATATCAAACAGCAAAATTTCAATCTCAAAGGAAGGATGGTCCCGATGAAACAGATAGTTGGTGGTTTTTTGATAAAAGAGGTTTTCAAATAATAGTAGACCAAATTGGTAAAAAATTGTCTGTGATAATTAAGGATTTTACGGAAAAAATTCCTGATAATCCCAATTCCTCGACTGATTTAGATCCCAGTTCAGTTAATGGTTCTACGCAGTTAACTACTCCAGATCCAGATACTGTTCCTGGTGTTTCTACTGTTGACCGTGATTCATCTGGAACAGTAGAAGCACCAGGAACGAGTGAGAGTGACCAACAACCGTCATTGTTAGCGAACAGTTCCCTCGCCAGTATTGTTTCTACTCCCAATCCTAGTGGTGGAGGCAAAAAAGGTGGTTCCATTAAAAATAAACAAAAAAGTAAAAGGCGTAGAAAGAAAAACAAAAAGAAAAACAAAAAAATAACCTTTAAAAATGAACTAAAAAAAAGGCACTAAGGCTTAAAATATGTTAATAATGAATAATTAAATTCATTATTAATTATAATGGTAAAATACTTGGAGGAATCCTATAGAAAAGATTGTAGAAAGAAATTAGTTAATTTTATATACAATTATCTAGTTCAAACAAAATATTCCAATGAAATTTTAGCATTTATGATAAAGGCATGGCATTTTACATTTGCTTATATGACAATATTTGTTTTTTTATTTGCTCCTTTATGGATGGGAGCTATATTATCGTTTATATTATTGACTTTCTTAGGATTATACATCTATTTAAAAGGATGTTTCATCTCACATTTAGAATATAAATTGTGTAAAAAAGATTTTATCAATATTGTCGATCCATATTTAATTGCTATGGATTACGATATAACAGATAATAACCGTTATACAGGAACTATTATTATTGGTGTTATATATTTCTGTATAACACTTCCTATTTTATTTTATAGAATTAATAATTTAAAAAATTGAAATAGTATATTTCTATCATTATTATGATAATAATATGATTAAAACTATTGCGACAACACGATTTAATGACGATACTTATAAACAAAATATAAATTATAAAGTAAAAATGAATCATAATGGAGCCTTATACGGCAGTCCTGTTAAAATAAAAGATAATATTCCATTACATACAGCTATATATGTAATTGAAATGAATAATTCTACAAATATAATCGAAGGAATCGGAATGATAAAAAATGAAAATGTTTTAGACAAACATTATAGAATTTATAATGATATTCCTAGTCTAATAGTGGAACTTGACCAAAATTCCGATGACGAAGAAGACGAGACAAATATGAAACGATTAACACGAATAGAAAGTGGAAATTGTAGAGATTATAATAGTTATGTCTACAAAGGTAGCAAACATATATCGAGATGCGAAATCAAAGATGAATATTTTATAAAAGTAATTGAGGTATTAGAAAATTGTTGTTTTAAAGGAGCAACACACTGTAAAAGAAGTCAGGGAATAACTCAGTTATCGGATTGGATTTTAGAGAACAAGCATAATGTAGATTTTATAAAAATATTTGATAAAATGTTTAAAACAAAATATAGTAAAAAATAAAAATAATATTAAACTTTTAAATTAATTAAACCTAAGTATTAAATATATACAATATGAGTAATTCAGACGATATGAATTTGAATGTTCAAGATTATGATCAAGAAGATTTATTAACATTATTAAATATTCAAGATAAAGACCCTATTAATTATGATGACATTGTAAATGCCTCTCAACCCTATATTGAAAAATATACTTCTGAAGATAATTATGATTTAGCTAACTTTTTTCAACAAGTTCAAAATCAATTATTAGAAGATATTGATTATGATGAACCTGAAAATATCCAAAAAAAAGAATCATCACAACTAGGAAGTTTATGGCAGAATCAAAATGTTTCGCAACAACAAACAGATCCTACGCAAGCCGATAGAGTCACTGATAGAAAACAACAAGTTCAAGTATTCAATGAAAATGATAATTTTGTTATGAATCGTAATCAATTAGGTATCAGTAATAATTACCAACTACCTGTAGCTCAAGGCCAACTAAATCCTAATTTAAAAAACACAACTACCCGGGTGATAAATATAGATAGTCAATATAGAGAGAATATAATACCATATACTTCTAATCCTGACGGACCATCATCAGCTACAAATTTTACTTTAGATCTAAGTGATCCTATTCATAATGCTATTGAAATCAAAGTAACATCGTATCAAATACCATTTAGTTGGTATCTTATAGATGGGGATTGGAAAAGTAATAACTGTTTTTATGTTTGTAAAAAGGATACTACTGATTGCTCTATGATTGATATTTCATCGGGTAATTATACTCAAGTCGAATTAGTAGAGGCTGTTAACAATTCATTATCAGATGTATCAGGTTTGGACATTTCTTATAATCCAGTTAATGGAAAATCGTTTATTCAAAATACTTCAACAAGTGATAGTTATACAATTACTTTTTTTGATCCAACTGGAACAAAAAGCTGTAATAATAACTGTAGATCTACACAAAAATTTAATACAAATTTAGGATGGATCTTAGGATTCAGAGGAAATACTGGTATTAGTGAGAATGACCTATATTATGGTCAAATGATTTATGATATTTCTGGTGTGGAGACAATATACTCAGAATCATTAGTGGATGTTTTTGGTTCGAAATACTTTTTATTAATGTTAGATGATTATCAACAGAATCATTTGAACAAGGGATTGGTGGGTATTACACCTACGCAAAAAAATGTAGAAATACCATCTTATTGGAATGCAAATCTTCAACTAGCCATTGATAGTAGTGGAGAAATAGCTTGTACTGTCCCGACAGACCCAGTTGGAGCATCAAGCACCCGGGTTTCAACATTTGTTCAAAATTCTCCCAGACAGTTAACACAAGCCCAACTCTATACTTTAAATTCCACTACTCGAGCTAGAGCACAAACACAACGAAATAGACTGACTGCGCCTACAACATCAAATGTTCTCGCATTAATTCCATTAAAAGGGAGTAATTCATTAAATGTAGGTGATGTATTAATAGATGATTTTAATCTAGATGATGCTGAAAGAGTATATTTTGGACCCGTAGATTTGGAACGATTTAGAGTGAGATTAGTAGATGACCAAGGATATACATTAAACTTAAATGGAAACAATTGGTCTTTTACTATGGTAGCTACATCATTATACCAATATTAATTATTTATATTCATTTATAATTAATATTAATT
>Ga0233415_10001059_pt1 | contig 12273 bp, 25 predicted proteins | sample Na_anoxic_12_MG_FD_188631 | JGI IMG/M metagenome (GOLD analysis project Ga0233415, IMG submission 188631) | Seawater microbial communities from Saanich Inlet, British Columbia, Canada - Na_anoxic_12_MG | ecosystem: Environmental > Aquatic > Marine > Inlet | place: Canada: British Columbia... | reverse complement strand
CCACCACAAACTGGAATAAAGGCAGAATATCAAAGGAGGTGTACCTATTAAAGGAAAGTAATGCAAGCGTTATTGATTATATGGTGCCAGAAAAAAAAGGTGTTTGGGACGGCTATTTAAAAAAAAATAAAAAAATACCCTAGTTATTAAAAAATTTTAATATATTTGCTTTATAAATAACTATTAAAAGACAAAAAATGAGAACTATTTTATCAGTACTAAAAATTGAAAACAACAAAGTAACGCTTAAAACTAGGCCACAAATTACTGTGCCACTATCAAGGTGCAAATTTGTAGACAGAGAAAAAAGACATTTTGTAACATTAAAATAATATAAACCTTAAAAGACAAAATTATGAATGAAAGTTTAATCACAATTATAGAGAAAGAGTTAAAAGACGCAAGGTGGGATTTAGATTACCATACTCAAAAAGTAGAAAAGGCAAAATGCTTGATAGAGCTGTTTGAAAAAAAGCTGCAGGAGGCAAAGGGGGAGCAGGAACTTTTAGAAGACTACACAGATGTTCGCTAAAATTGACTTATTAAAAGATATGGAGTACTTGACAGATATTGAAATGTTGAGTACTCTTATTCTTGACCAATGTAAGAAAAAGGAAACTCCTACCTTAACAGAAATGTCAAAGTCTATTGCGAGAATATTTTTTTATGTAAATAGCCTACAACAGGATCGTAAAATGTATGACAAAGCGATGAGTCAATATAGAGCAGATAAAAATAGAGCCGTATTAAGATCCAGAAAAGCAGAAGAAGAAATGGAAGGATTAAGAAAAGAGTTAAAACTTTTAAAAAACTTACAATAATATAATTTAATAAATGAAAACAGTTAACAGTTTAAGCGGAGGAAAAACATCTAGTTATATCGCTGCTAATTATAAGGCTGATTACAATGTGTTTTCTTTGGTTAGAACAGATGATAAAAATTGTATGTTCCCAGACAAAAAGATAAGACAAGAAGTATCTGACAGATTAGGAGTTGAGTTTATAGGAACACTTGAAGAAGATATGATTATCTACACTATGTTAGATTTAGAGCAGTATATAGGCTCTAAAATTGATTGGGTTACTGGTAAAACTTTTGATGAAGTTATTGATAGGAATGGTAAAAAATACTTGCCGAATGCAACAATAAGATTCTGCACAACCGAAATGAAACTAAAACCCATTTTTAATTGGTGGCATAAAGAAATAAATCAAGTTGTAAAAATGCGTATAGGGTTTAGAGCAAACGAACAAAGCAGAGCAAAAACAATGTTAAATAAAACAAATAAAAATGGTTTTTTAGAAATGAAAACTATTGTAGGTAAAAGGAAAACACGAAACAAATGGGCGGATATAGAATGGCAAAAACCTGTATTCCCTTTAATTAAAGATAATATATATAAAGACCAAGTAGAAAAATACTGGAAAGATAAAAATGTTAGGTTTGCTTATATGAATAATTGCGTAGGTTGTTTTCATAGAAACGAAGTGTTGCTTAAATTAATGAGTGATAAGCACCCAAATAAATTTAATTGGTTTATAGAAGCAGAACAGGAAACAGGTTATAATGTTAGAACCTTTAAAAACGGAATTAACTATAAACAAATAAAAAACAGTTTTAAACAAATAGAACTATTTGATGATGACTTTAACGAATGTGATAGTGGGTATTGTGGTTTGTAAAAAAAAAATTAACAAAACCTTGTGTTATTGAAATATTTTAATATCTTTACAGTATTAATAACAATAAAAGACAAAATTATGACATCAAAACAAGAAAGCACCGTAAACAGATTAAAGGGACAAGGATTTGAATTTGTATATAAAACTGGAGACCTTGTATTACTAGAAAAACAAGATATGGCACTTTACGTGCAACCTAACGGACTTTATTTTAAAGAATAACTATAACTATTAATAACCATTAAAAGACAAAATTATGACAACATTACCAAAGTACAAGCAAAATTTAAGAATAGACGGAAGCAACGTTTGGAGTTATTCAACTATTGTAGCTAAAAAAGACGGAAACGATTTGATCCAATTAGGGTGCTGGTCTATGACAACCCAGAAGCACATTAATTATGTAGCAAATTATTATAACCTAACTTTAATAAAAAACTAGAATTATGGAAATAGTAGATTATGGAAACCCTGCATATGATATGGACGGAGAATTTGAATGCACTGAATGTGGAACACCTGTTGAGAGAGAGGGATCTGTATGTTCTGGAACTTGTTTTGAAGCATCAATGTTATGAGATTAGGCCAATTATCAAACCATTGTTTAGCAATGATACAAGAGTTTCCTGGAATAGAAAACGAGATAAAAGATTTGTTTCAATTAGCACTAGATGAAATTGAACAAGGAGAATCAGAGCCACACGAATGTGAAATGTGCTATATGGCTATCGAGGGAGAGATACACGAACATTTATACAAAAAAGATAATGAAGAGATTTAATAAATTAGAAACAGGAATATGGACGCATATAGACAAAAAAGGACACGTCCACGTATTTTCGCAAGAAGAATTTATAAGACTTAATAGACTACAATCTTGGTGGTCTAATGTAAAAGACAAATATTTTAAATTATGAAGATAACACTATTAGATAATAAGCAGCACGATTACTGTGACATTAAAAACAAAATGTATGATGACGAATTTTACTATGGCGAATTAAACCAATTAGCGTTAAGTAGTAGCAGTATTAAGCTGCTTGTAGATAGTCCAAAGAAATACTATTTTATTAATAAATACGGACACGCAGAAAGTCAAGGATTAAGAGACGGAACTTTATTGCATACGTTAATACTAGAGCCAGAAAAATGGGATCAATTTCATTTTGTTGACGTATTGAGTAAAAACTCAAAAGCGTATAAAGATGCAAAAGCAGAATTTGGAACTGTTTATACTAAAAAAGAAAAGCAAGATGCTGAAAGAGTAGCAGATGCAATACTAAAAAACGAGTATGCACTTCAATTAATGGCGGATTGTGAATTTGAAGTACCTGTGTTGGGAGAAGTGTTAGGTATGCCATTTCGTGGTAAGGCAGACATTTTAGGCGATAACAGGATTTGCGACATTAAGACTACCAGTGATATAAAAGGGTTTGCTTATTCAGCACGAAAATACGGCTATGACGTTCAAGTGTTTCTATATTGCAATTTGTTTAATGTAGACTATAAAGATTTTAAGTTTCTAGTTGTAGACAAAGGATCACTTGACATTGGGATATGGGACGTAAGCGAACAGTTTTATTTGCAGGGTAAACAAAAAGTAGAGTTGGGAATTGAAACGTATAAAGAATATTTCTATCAGCAACCAGAGCCAGAATTAAACAATTATATAATTAAAGGTACATTGTAATGATAAAAGATTTTGAAAAAATAGCAAACGAATTTAAACAGGAATTTGGTTTTGACTTTTTTAAGCAGACCAGAAAGCGAGAGTATATTGAGGCAAGGTCGGTTTTAATAAACTACTTTTACAACTATCGAAATATGGGCCTAACAGAAATTGCCAGGAAAATAGGATCCGTTTCAGATTGGAAACCAAACCACGCAACAATATATCACGCGCTGCAGCAGTACGACGTTTATACAAGGTACAATAAAAGGCTAGATGCTATTTTAAAAAAAGTAATAGGTGTTTCTAGTGTATCAGATATGAAGACGTACATACAGCATACTATTGCGAATTTAGACGATAGAACAGTAAATGAAATGTTTAAAACCGCTGCCGAAACGTACGCTAAAAAGCTAGACAAAATTGAGGAGGCTAAACTGGAGGAAATAAAAACTTTTGAAAATAAGTAAATAAAATCGTTATGCAAATACAAAAAGTAAAAATAAGTAAAATTAGAAACAATAGTGAAAACCCTAGAATAATTAAGGACCACAAGTTTCACAAGCTGGTAAAAAGCTTAAAGGAGTTCCCGGAAATGCTACAGTTGAGGCCTATTATTGTTGATGAAAATATGATGATATTAGGAGGTAATATGAGGCACAAGGCCTGCGTTGAAATTGGAATGAAAGACGTTTATATTATTAAGGCAAGCGACTTAACGCCGGAGCAGCAAAAGGAGTTTATAGTAAAGGATAACGTTGCCTTTGGAGAGTGGGACTGGGACGTTTTGGGTAACGAGTGGGAGTCGGAACTTTTAAACGAATGGGGAATGGACGTGTGGGAGGCCGCAGAAGATAGTGTCGAGCCATACGAGCCAACGCCAGATTTTAACGACGAGGGCGTGGGGTATAAGTCGCAGTACGGGGTTATTACAGAATGTAAGGACGAGGCCGAGCAGGAGCGCGTTTTTAAAGATTTAACGGGCCAAGGGCTAAAATGTAAAATTGTTGTAACATAAAAAAATATGAAGGTAAATATTAGAAATAAAACGGACAACTTTAATAGCTACAGAGCCGCAAGGGTTAAGTCACTATTTAACGCTGAAAGAGGGGACGAGTTTAACCTTGATATAGATGTGCCGGTTGAGGGCGACGACTGGAAAATAGGAGTAATAGTTGGGCCAAGTGGATCTGGTAAAACATCTATTGGAAAGCAGCTGTTTGGCGGTGGTAAGATTGCGGACTTATATTCCGGCTGGAGTAGAGATAAGCCAATAGTTGACGATATATCCCCGGAGGGAGATTTTAACTCTGTTACGGGGCTACTTGCTAGCGTTGGGCTGGGTGACGTTCCCAGCTGGTTAAGGCCTTTCCACGCGTTGAGTAACGGGCAGCAGTTTAGAGCCGGCCTTGCGCGTATAGTTTCTGACGGAGAAAGTAAAGTTATTGTTGATGAGTTTACGTCAGTTGTGGATAGGCAAATTGCAAAAATTGGTGCTCTTGCATTTTCAAAGGCTTTTAAAAGAACAAAGGACAGGCAGATTGTTTTACTATCTTGCCACTATGATATTTTAGAATGGGTGCAGCCGGACTGGGTTTTAGATACTGCCTCCGGGGAGGTTAAAAAAAAAACGAAATTGGAGAGCGACCAAGGATCAAGCTGGACGTTTGGAAGGTCGACAGAAGTTACTGGAAGTATTTTAAAGAGCATTATTATTTAGACTTAAATTATCCTCCGGCGGCGGAGTACTTTATTGGAACGGTTGACGGGGAGCTCGTATCTCATATAGCGGTTTGCCCTATGTTTACGGCGGGAGCCTACAGGGCCACAAGATTGGTTGTTATGCCGGAGTGGCAGGGGGCAGGAGTTGGTACAAAATTTTTAGAACTAGTTATGGAATATCATAAGCAAGGTAATGGTAGAAGAGGTCACAAGCTACCCACAATATTTCACACAAGTCACCCGCAGCTAATAGGGTTTTTAAATAGAAGTGAAAACTGGGTGCTTAAAAGCCAGGTGCTTTTTGGTGGAGATAAAAAAAAGTCCGGGGCCTCAATAGCAAAGTCAAACAAGGGTAAGCCAAAGAGTATTGCGTCGGGTGGCACATCCGGATACGGCGGGCATTTTAGAGCGGTGCAGGGGTTTAAGTATGTAGGTAATAAAAGTAAGTAAATATGATTAGAGTTTTTATTAGCGGCCAAAAGTACTACGGCGCTGAAATACTAGATTTATGTATTAAAATGGAGGGCGTTGAGGTTGTAGGAGTTTGCTACCCGTTTGGCGATAAGTATATTTCTGCTATTGCTAAAAGGTGGGATATACCCTCTGTTACGTCCGGGGCCTTATCCGCCGATTTAATGCCAAAAAACGTTGACCTTGGTATTACCGCTCATAGCTTTGACTATATAGGAAAACGGACGCGCTATATTCCCAAGCTGGGCTGGATAGGATATCACCCAAGCCTACTACCGAGGCACAGAGGTAGGTCGTCTATTGAGTGGGCAATAAAAATGAAGGAGGCAATAACCGGGGGGACAGTGTTTTGGTTAAACGCCGGTATAGATAGGGGCGACATCGCGTACCAGGAGTTTTGTTTTATACAGCCAGCTTTGCTATCTATGAACTCAAAAGAGGCGGCTGTTAAGCTGTGGAGGAACGAGCTGCAGCCAATGGGCGTAAGGCTTATGCAAAAGGCGTTAGAAGACATTAAAAAGGGTGTTATCATAAGATCGCCGCAGGACGCTAGGCTTTCAACTTGGGAGCCGTCAACAGACGTTAAGGATATTTATAGGCCGGACTCTTTGATGCTAAACGCGCCAGGTGAAAATATTCCGGACTCTTGGCACTAAAACTTAAAACACCTATACTTAAATAATTTAAAAATAAAATAAAAAAATGGCCGAACAAACCGAACATAATAAAAAGAAAGTAATTGAGGCGCTGGAGAAGTCCTTTGGTATTGTAACAACCGCCTGTAAGTCTGTTGGAGTAGGGAGGACGCAATTTTATCAATGGCTAAAAGATGACGTAGATTTTAAGAGGCAGGTCAACGACCTACAAAACGTAACCTTGGATATGGCGGAGAGCCAGCTACATAAGCAAATACTGAAAGGAAATACTACCGCAACTATATTCTACTTAAAAACAAAAGGAAAGAAACGAGGGTACGTTGAAAGGCAGGAAATCACGGGCGCAGACGGAGAGAACGTGTTTAGCATTAAAATTATAGATGAAGGAGATACTAACAAATAAGGTCTACAGGCATTTAGATAACTCTAAAAAAAAGATTGTAGTAGAGCAGGGCGGCACGAGGTCCGGTAAAACTTACAATATTTTAATGTGGCTTATATTTTCTTACTCTTATAATAATAAACAAAAAACTATTACAATATGCCGCAAGACGTTTCCAGCTGTAAGGGCCACGTCAATGAGGGACTTTTTTGAAATATTAAAAGACCACGGAATTTATAACCAGGAGTTCCATAACAAATCAAGCAGCGAGTATTTTCTAAACGGCAATAGGTTTGAGTTTATTTCTTTGGACCAACCGCAAAAAATTAGGGGGCGTAAAAGGGACCTGCTATTTATTAACGAGGCAAACGAGTTAAACTTTGAGGATTGGCAGCAGCTGGTATTTAGGACGTCAGAAAAAATTGTAATTGACTTTAACCCAAGTGAGGAGTTTCACTGGATATATGATAAGGTGTTACCAAGGGACGATGTGGAGTTTTATCAAACCACGTATTTAGATAACCCTTTTTTAGATCAAACTATTATAGGCGAAATAGAAAGGCTAAAAGGAATTGACGAGAACTATTGGAGGGTTTATGGCTTGGGCGAGCGCGGGGCCTCACAAAGCCTTATATTTAGGTTTAACACGGTTGTTGATATACCAAGGACTGCGGCGCTGATAGGACGGGGGCTAGACTTTGGTTTTAGCAATGATCCAACCACGCTGGTAGAAACCTATATTGAGGGCGATGATATGTATTGCAGAGAAATAATTTACAGAACTGGAATGACAAACCAGGATATTGGTAACGAGTTTAAAAGAATAGGCCTTGACAGGCGCGATGAAATTTGGTGCGATAGTGCGGAGCCAAAGAGTATAGAGGAAATACACCGTATGGGCTGGAACTCAAAGCCAACATATAAGGGAGCAATTAACCAGGGTATTGATATGATAAGGCGGTATAGGCTTAACGTAACCCAGGACAGCGTTAATATGATTAAGGAGTTAAGAAACTATAAATACATAGAGGATAAAAACGGCCAGCTAACTAATAAGCCGGTGGACGCCTTTAACCACGCAATCGACGCGTTGAGGTACTCAATAGTTAATAAGCTGGGTAGGCCCAAGTACGGCACTTATGCTATACGCTAATAAAATAAATTAAAAAAAGTTATTAAAAATTTTGTATAACCGTTTATTTGTATTATTTTTACAGTGTTGTAACAAAGCAACAACTTTAAAAGACAATATTATGAATTTAAAAGTTACAAAAAGAGCATACGTTAAAATGGTAGCAACTTATGCTATGAATGGTTATGACATTTCGGATTTATTAAACCCAACCTATAAAAATATAGATGCTAAAAAATGCGTTGATATTGTTAATGAGATTTTAGAAGAGCATAATGGCAATGATTTTTGGGATTATGAGGAAAAGTTAAAATTAGAGGATTTAAAATATTAAGACAATGAGGTATAATTTAAAAGACAGAACAATGAAAACATTTAAAGACTTACATTTTAGATCACACAAAAACGTTAAAGGCGGCGTACACGCACTACTAAATTTCGACAACGGCACTTACATATCAGTAGTGGGCGGTCCAGATTTTTTGTACGGCAACGGGGTTTCAAGCTTTGAGGTTAAAAGTACGGTAACAGATAAAAGAAATGACGTTAGCGGCTGGCTATCAAAAAGCCAAGTTACTAGCAGAATGAGATATTTACAAGCACTAAATAAATAAGATATATAAGAAATTACTAACCTTTAAAAGACAAAAAAATGAGTAAATCTGAAAAAATACAAGAGGCGATTGAACTAATAGAGCAGGCCAGAGAATTAGTAAGAGAGGCCCTGGCGAGTTCCGGGGACCTTGCAAACTTTGACGCGTACGGATCTTATGGACTGGACCAGGCGCTGGGAGAGGGTAACCGATACGATAGTTCTCTTTTTACACTATTAGAAAACTAGATATGAGAACGCAGGCAGACACACTAAAAAAGGATATAAGGCGTTTAGAGGCGCTTTTAACCGCGGCAACGGTAAATAACAACGTGGCACTTGAAAGAAAAATTTACGGCAAACTAGATATCTTAAAATCAACTTTAATAAATATAATGTAATGAGCAAAGAATTTTTTATTTTGAAAACAGTAGAACTACATTCAACAAACGGAGTAGTACATTTACGAGCAATAGGATATGATCCAGAAGACGGTTATATTGATATTGAGTGGGACGCAAGGTCGTTATTGGAAGATATACCCTCACTTTATAGAATGGCAAAACAAGCAGAAAAGCAAGAGGGAAAATATTTAAAAGACAAGTACAAAGAATTTAAAAAATTATTATAAAGAGAAACAACAGACGTGTTGGAGTAGTGTATAAATGGAAAACCCAAATAAGCTACTTAAATAAACCCTTGCAGAAATGTGGGGGTTTTTTTTATTATCTTTATTTTTAAAAACTTTTATTTAAAATCGTTATAGTATTATGGAGTACGAAATTAGAATACCAACAGAACTTAAAGATATCACGTTACGGCAGTATAAGGCGTACGAGAAAGTGGTAAAGGCAAACATTGAGGACCAGAACTCTGAAAGATTTATAAGCACTAAAATGCTGGAAATTTTTTGTAATATACCCTTTGAGTATGCGGCTAAAATGAGGCTTACCGACTTTGTGGATACGGTTGATAAAATTAATGCTATGCTGCTGGAAAAGCCGGGCCTAGTTAAGTTCTTTAAAATGGGCGATAGCGAGTTTGGGTTTATACCAAATTTAGAGGAGATGACCTTTGGAGAGTATATTGATCTAGACAGTAATATTGGTAAACCAGAAAAAATAGAGTATGTAATGGCAGTTCTCTACCGGCCTGTTAAGCAGAAGGTTGGAGAGCGATATGCAATAAAAGACTACGAGCCAGAGTTATTGCGCGAGGCAATGCTAGATATGCCAATGGACGCGGTTGTTAGTTCAATACTTTTTTTTTGGAATTTAGGGATCGATTGCACGAACGCTATGATGAATTATTTGTCACCAGAGGAGAGGCAATTGATACGTCAGCGGCAGGAGGATTTGCAGGCAAATGGGGGTGGACACAATCAATATACAAACTCGCTCAAAGCGATATTACAAGATTTGAAACTATAACTAAATTGAACGTAAATTTTTGTTTAACAATGTTAGAATTTAAAAAAGAGGAAACGGAGCTAAACAGAAACCAAATAAATAAAAACTTTAAGTAATGGCGGTAAACGAATATCAAGGATCAAGAAGTTATATTGACCTAGTGGAAAGGTTAAGGGACACCTGCCTAAATAATAAAAGTATTACTACCGTATCTCTTGGGGATATTTCAGAGGTGGACCTGGACAAGCAAACCATATTTCCACTGGCACATATTATGGTTAATACCGCAGATTTTAGAAGTACAATTATAACGTATAACGTAAGTATTTTATTTATGGATATGGTGCATTCAGACACCACGGATAACGAGGCTGAAATATACAGCAACGATAACGAAATATTTGTTTTTAACACAATGCTAAACGCGGGAAACCACGTAACGGACGAGTTTAACAGTGGCGCTCTCAATGACGGTAATACAAGAATAATGAGGGAAACGGTAAAGGCAGAGCCATTTAAGGATAGGTTTGAGAATTTAGTTGCCGGCTGGGCGTTTACCTTTGATGTAGAAACACGAAATAATATAGATAGATGTCTTACTTAAAAAACTTAAATAAAGCCTTAACCGACTTTGGTAGAAATGTAATATCAAAGTCAAGGTCCAATCTAACTAGAAAAAATAAAAAAGTATCTGGGGCCTTGTATAAAAATTTAAGTTATAGGGTTGCCAATGCCGGGAATAGCGTTTATGTAATATTTGATTTAGGTAAGTATGGTAATTTTGTAGACAAGGGTGTAAAGGGATCGGACCCGAGCATAATTGACAAGTGGACGAAGGGAAGGCTAAAAGGAAAGCAGAAGGCGCCATTGAGCCCTTACAGCTATAAATACGATTACCCGCCAATGAAACCGCTATCCGACTGGGCCAAAAAAAAGAATTTTAGGTTAAGAGATGCCAAGGGTAGGTTTGTGAAGGGCAACTACCAGTCAATAGGATACGTTTTAAGCAAGTTTATATTTGCACAGGGTATAAAGCCTTCATATTTTTTTACAAACCCTTACAACGCCTCTTATAAGAAATTACCAGCAAAAGCAGCACACGCATTCGCATTTGATTTAGTAGAAGATATAAAAGAAGCGTTTAAACAAACAGAAACCAAATGAGTACAATAATTAACGCAAGGAGTCCATACTACATAAAGATAGAGCCGACCAATCCGAGTAATACGTTGGAGTATGCTAAAATGGAGTTATACATCTATACAGGAGAGTTTCAGACAACCCCAACAGAGTTAAGATATACATTAACCAAAACACCAATAGGGACAAATAATTTTGTAGTATTTGAGATTGGCGAATTAATAAAGGATTTTATTGAGTTGGAGTTTGATGACGATTACAATAGTTATGCAGTTTGGGTTCGACCTGTTTTTGAATATAAGACAACCCAAGCAGGAGTAGTTAACCCTACACCTATTGATTACGTAGGTTTAGACGGCTACGGATATTTTGAGGAGGGTGTTAACCCAAGTTTATCACAAGACTTGTTAATGTCAAACAGAACATTATATGTGTTAAATGGAAATGATTTGCACGTACCAATTTATGCACAAACAAATACATCGGTTGATTTTTATTGTGGAGACGAGTTAGTAAATACTGACAATCTTACAACACCAACCAATACAGATAATATGATAATTTATGCTCAACTTGAAAATATTGAGGATTACCAAAGTAGGGTTGAAACGGCAGGAGGGACTTTTGTTGGAAGTAGTTGTTTAACATCTTTTATGGAGGAGTTGGAGAGTTGTGTTACCAAAGTGGTAATTAATACACCAACAACTACCAAGACAGTGAACGTTTATTATTTAGACGAGTGTAGGTATGTACCATACAAGGTTACTTTTGTTAATAAATTCGGTGCATTTCAAGACATTTGGTTTTTCAAAAAGTCGGTAGAAAACACGAGGGTAAAAGGAGAGGAGTATAAGGCGAGTATATTTAGCCAAGCAGATTTATCATACAAGACATATCAACATCAACAACAATCGTTTTTAGTTAATGGTAAAGATACTATTACAATGAATACAGGCTTTGTTAATGACGATTACAATGAAGTGATTAAGCAACTAATGTTAAGCGAACAAATATCGTATTTAGATAATGGACAGACAATACCTGTTAATATTAAAACAAAAAATGTCAAATACAAGACAAGTAGAAATGACAAGTTAGCAAATTATACAATAGAGTTTGAAAGGTCGTTTGACATAATAAACAATATAAGATAGTGCAGAGTATTCAATTATACATAGGAGAACAGAGGTTAGATTTTTTTAAGGACGAAAGCGTTTCTATTACACAAACTATACAAGATGTCAAAGACATTAAAAAGGTGTTTACTGAATTTACCAAAACATTTACAATCCCTGCTTCAAAAAAAAATAACAAAGTATTTAAACATTATTATAATTTCGATATTGACGGAGGTTTTGATGCAAGGATAAAAGTTGATGCTACGTTAGAATTAAATAACTTACCTTTTAAAAATGGA
>Ga0233415_10001058_pt1 | contig 12276 bp, 17 predicted proteins | sample Na_anoxic_12_MG_FD_188631 | JGI IMG/M metagenome (GOLD analysis project Ga0233415, IMG submission 188631) | Seawater microbial communities from Saanich Inlet, British Columbia, Canada - Na_anoxic_12_MG | ecosystem: Environmental > Aquatic > Marine > Inlet | place: Canada: British Columbia... | reverse complement strand
ACAAAGAATTTTTCATCAAACCGCCTGACCAACTCAACCGGCAAACTTTGGGCATCGTTGGCAGTGGCGACTACAAACACCGGCGATAACGATTCCTGCATCCATGTGAGCAGGTCAGACAGCATGTCCTTACGAGTCCCTCCGTCAAGCTCACCCCCACCGCCAAACGCTTTCTCAATCTCATCAATCCACACCACGCATGGGGCAACAGCCTCGATTGTCTTAAGAGCCTGCTGTAACTTAGCCTGACCCTGACCGACCACACCTCCCCCGCTTGCCAGTAATTCAGAGATTGATAATTTCAGCAACGGTTTCGGATACTTGCCACCAGCGCAAGCCTTCGCCACCAGACTCTTACCCGTTCCGGGAACACCCGCCGCAAGGATGCCCCGTGCTGGCTCAACGCCAAACGCTTTGGCCTCTGGCGTAAAACTTAGCTCGGCCTCCTTCAGGTATTGCTTCAGTTCGTTTAAGCCGCCAACGTCGTTGTAATCCGTTGTACTATGGAAATACTGCAACACGCCCGATTTACGGACAATCTGCTCTTTTTCGCCTAACACAATATCCAAGCATTTCCCGTTAAGCGTCCCCCCGCCAAGTATTAGAGCCTGTTTTAATGCGCTCAAACTGTCGTCTAAGGTCAAACCCTTCATGGCGTTGACCAAAGCGGTTTTGTCGTCTTCCGTTAGCTGATCATCCGGCGAAGCTTGGGCCACATTGCCCAGCACATGGCCTAATTCCGACTCATCCGGTAACGGAAAATCGACCAACGAGACATGCGCCTCCAATTCATTCGGCAGCTGCAAAACCGGAGACAGTAGGATCAGCGTGTGGCTCGTGTGGTTAAAAGCAAATGATAGGTCAAGCAAGCCCCTAACCACTCTTGGATTATTGAAAAACGCATGCATGCTTTTGGCAACAAATACCACACATTCATGGCGATTAAATTCAAGCATGGCCCCGATGGCTTGCGCTGGGTCAATGATTGGTTGCTTGCCCCTGATTAGCTCCTTTGGTAGCTCATTACCCGGCTCAAGCATCTCAAAGCCACCAAAACATCCCCAGGCGATTAGTTGCGCCTGTTTTTTGCTTTGCGGATTAACATGCTTATCCGATTTGATAACTTCCTTCAAAGCTGACATGGCCCGGTATTCTTCCGGCGTGGTCAGCCCTATCATACTCCGGTTTGCTCTTATTAGAGCGTCAATTTTGGTTAGTACTTGCATGATTTCTCCTTTTCTTATGCCAACGTTGTAGTATAATGGTCGCCCCATTTTTCATTTAAGGCTTTCCATTTTGCGTTATGCTCCTTAAAATTTTTTAATTCTTGTTTTAATTCTTGAACGCTCATGTCGTCCAAGATTTCGCCAAGTTCAACGAGTAGCTTTTCCCGTTCTGTTGGCTCGGTTTCTGTGGCAAAAAATTCATCCCGTTCGGTTTCTGTGGCAAATTCTTTATTCTCAATCACATTACCGATCCAGTATTTTCTACTGTAGAGAAGTACTCCGTTATGCCATTGGTTTTGAAATTGCCAGTTAGTCATGATATATTGTTCTCTTCTAGCAAATCCGTTAATGGTATCAAATTAGCCCCAATCAATGATAAGTAACTTTGAGTACAAGCATAATAAAGCGGGAAATCGTCATGTGTTGTATCATAAATGTACGTTAAAGCTTCCTTGTGTGTCTCTTTGAGTGAGGCATATATTAGAACTAAAAAAATCTGCTCTAATCTGCTCTTATCAATGTTATGATTCATAATCGTATATTCTCCACACCATAATCTTTCACAATGTCAGTTTCAAGCATAAGCTTCCTTATCTCCTCTTTGACCGTTTCTACAAATACCAGTTTTTCGGGCATGTCCACGGCCTCAATCTGTATCTTGACTTTCACCTGAGAGTTACCCCCTTGGCGCATTTTATAAAGCGCATAGCTTAACTCGTCAAAGAAACGAATATCGCAACAGCTTTTATAAAATCCTAGCCTAATCACTTCAAAAATAACTTGATTATGTACTTGATCGGTTCCATCAAGTTGTAAAAAAGTCTCATAATCGAATGTTTTCAACGCCGTAATCCTCCGCTACGTTGGTTTTTAATACCCGATCCGCCGACTCTTTGGTCAACCGAATCACGTCCTGCATGGCGTTGGTGAACTGTTCCGGCTCGGCCACGCCTTTACCCTTTGGGAGTTGGTTGGATAGCTGGGTTAATTTTGCCTCAAGCTCGTCATCCCCATGCGAGTTGAGCAACCTGAATCGTTCAATTAGCTCTCTGGCCTGTTTGATCTGCCTGCTGGACAGAGAGCCTTTTTTATGATAAGCCCCTGCTAAGGTGTTGACCGCCTTAAACATCTCGGCCCGGACGTTATCAAGCATCTCATTAAGCGGATTCGACACCTCGGCGATCTGCTCTCTAGCTCGTTCAATCGCCGCTTGGCGCATGGCCTCCTTTTCGCTGGCAATTTTCGTCAGTTCGAGTCGCTTCTTGGCCTGAGTAATTTCTTTTTCCGACTCGGCCTCCTCGGCCAAGGCCAGAGCTTGTTGAGCCTCCTGTTCCATCTTGGCCGCCGTCAGGTGATCGCGGGCTAAATCAACTTGAAGTAATAGAGGCACGGTTGAGTATTGCATGTTGATTTCTTCTATTTTGTCAACATCTGGCATTTTGTCGGTGGCTTTCTCAACTACATAGTCAATAAAGTTCCGTTTGCCGTCGATGGTGACAGATTTACCATAATAACTAATATACTGGTAAATGAAGTTAAGCGCGTCCGATCCTGCCTCTGGTTCTGGCAGATTCATCTCTTTATAGTTTGCCTCAACTTTCTTTCGATGCGATGCGCTCATTACGGCCCATGCTTCTTTGGCGATGTCGGAAAAATCATCTGCTAGTTTGTCTTCAAATTCCCGATGTCGCCATGTTAGATATGCTTTTATGGCCCTTAATTCGTCTTGATATTCAGTCCATTCTTTAATGAACAACGGCCATGCTCTGTGACCTATCCAGTTATAGTTTTCTAAGCCAAGAGATTCCAACTCATGACCGTAGCTGGCAATATTGCGCCGAGCTTTGCGTTCAAGGCTTGCCAAGCTCCGAATAGGATCGCATTCGATCATGCTGTCGGGAAACTCTCCCGGCTTGACCTTTAGAACGATCCAGTATGCCACATTCCCAAAATGCGGCGATGGTCGCCACCCTTCGGGAGGTTCCAAGTTGATCCACCGGCCCCGCCCTTGTTTCTCAAAGCTAATCCAATCATTGCCTATCGGATATTGAATCGCCTTGATGCTGGCTGATTTATTAAAATATATGGCTTTGGGTTGCTTTAAAGCATCATCAAAGCCTATATAGATGTTCGATTCACCATCATAATGATAATAGTGAGCCATTTTGTGCTTGAAGATTAGCCGTCGAGACTGCACACTCAAGCCACGCCCTCGCAGGTCATCGGTATTAATGCCAAGCTCACCCGGCGTGATGCTGACCCGGAACATAGCGAATTTTTCAACGTGAATCCTGATAATGTTTCCGTTGTCCCGAATCCATTGCATGATTTCAGACTTTTGAATTTTCGGTGCTGGGCCATCCAACGGCTGACCGTTTTTCCATTGGATGTTTTTGGGTGTGTTTGGCTCACTGTCGAATACCTGCCATATTATCCGGCAGGGGTCGCATTGGTACGAATATTGTGTATAGTCTGGCTCGGTAGGGTGTTTGGTTTGTTTTCTACGATTCCACCACCGAGTTTCAACCCCGCAAGTGGGGCAAGGTGAGTTATATTCTTTCATGATTTTACCTCAGTAAGTTTATTACTGCGTATATTTCAATAATTCAACTTCTAAATTGCTTCCCAAAGGAGGCAACAAAGAATTTGTTGCAAGGTAATCATTGATGTTTCTTATTAATGATTCATCAATGGATTGATTTTTTTCAAGAAATGAAATTTTCTCTTGTAATTCCTCGTTTTCTTTTCTTAAAGCCTTGATTTCGTCTCGTAAATCGTCGGGCTCGTCATGTTCCTTAATTGTTGGTATTGATGATCGTTGATACCCCGTTATTTTTTGGTTGAGAAAATCGGCAGGTAGTTGATTTTTTATACCACTTAACTGCATTTCAAACCCTGTTTTACATTCCTTACTGCTAAACAATCTTATTGACAATAAGGGACAATTTATTTGATCTTGAGGGACAAAGGCTTTTATTTCGGTATAAATCTGGTGGTGTTCCATCAGATTGACAAAATTAAACAATGACGCTGGTCTCATCTGGTGCGAGTAGATTGCTACGAATACGGCGTTTTCACGGTGATGATGGATTTTGATCGCTCCTTCCGGGACAAACAAACATAATTGTTGTATCGCATGCCTACAAAATGATGATAAAACTTTTTTTTCGATATACTGCATGATATTGCTCCTTTAATTTTCTATTACTAGCATGGTTTTAGGCCAGTTTAATCGAATCAACCGGCTTTTTAAGTTTTGCATGGCTTCTATGTCGGTTTGCCCTAAAGCAAAAATATTTTTATGGTCAGCGATTGATAATCGCCAATGTTTCAAAACGGTTAGATCATTGGCTAGTTTTTTGTCAGGTATCTGATTCAATTTTAGCCTTAATACTTTCATGATTTTTTGCCTTAGTTTATCACTGCTCAATAAACAATAGATTACCTTTTGTTTTAAGTGGAACGCTTACATAGTGCGCCTTGACCCAAGCCAAATATTCTGGCCTGTTCCGGGTAAAGCGTTGATCCCAACCAAAGATAATTACTTGAGGCTTGTATTCTTTGGTCAGGCTGATCAATTTCTGCTCGTCCAAATTACCTGCTACCAGTCGAACATTCGACACGTCCGCCAATTCGGGGATTAGCTTCTTATCAGCCACAACCGCAAGTAAAGGCTCATCGGTGATGATAAACCTATCAGTTATGTTATCTTGTAGATAACCAATGATTTCGGCATCACTGGCATGGCTCGGTGCTACGAGTGACTCCATGTTTTTGTCAAATTGGTGAGGTAAAAACAGGACAAACCACATGGTAATAGTGGCAATAGTCGCAGTAGCGAAATTTATTTTTGGCTTTTGCGATTTGATAAAAAGGGTTATTTGCTTGATAGCTATTGCTATTAGAATCGCTTGCGGAAAAGCCCAAACGATTAACAAATGTTCCCACAAAGGTTTGTAGTTAACCAAAGTTATCAAGGTAATAATCAACCAACTATCCAGCCAAATCCCATGCCGCTCGTTTTTCCACAAAAATTTTAATCCAAGCAGACTCATTGATGTATAGCCAAAATTATCTATCAAATCTTTTATGACAAACAACCAGCTTGGCAAAGCGGCAAAGGCCGAGAGTCCACTCCTTCTAATTTCGATATTTGTCGCTATAAAAGCATCAAAATCTACATGCCAGAGCATCGCCAAGCCGACCACCGCCAAGCCGACCAGAAAAGTCAGCCCGTCGATCAACCCGTCGATCAGCCCGTCGATCAATCCGTTATCTCTTTTCTGTCGTAGCGCAATCAACACCACGAACATTGGTGTTAAGAACATCGGCAAAAATTTAAGGCTAAAAGCCAACCCCATCATGATCCCGGCCAAAAATAGCCACACTCGGCCTCGATACTTAGAGCTTTGGTCGTGATACTGCCAGCCGAGCCACAAGGCCACCATAGCCACCGACATGGATGGTACATCACCGATAATCACCTTTGAATTGAGAAAGAATCGAGGATGCCAAGCCAGCACCAATACCGTCAGCAATCCAGCCCACCGCCCACCAAACTTTTGACCCATCAACCCGGTGAAGGTCAGGCCAACCATTGCAAAGCCTATAATCGTTATTCGGCCAAGTTCTACCGCAACATCAGGCCACCAAAAAGCCCACAATAAGCTATAGAAAAATAATGGTGGTTGCACGGCGAAAATTTCATCATATAGGCTATAGCCTTGGTTGAGTAAATGCGCCCCGGCCAGATAAGCCCCCTCGTCATATTCCCACCGTAAGCCGTCGATGTGTTGCAATTGCCACACTGCGAACATTAAAACGGCTATGCTCATAAGATAAATGTCTTTATTTTTCAAGTTTTGTAATTGTTTCATGGTTTAAGCTCTACAATACCAATTTTTAATTGTCCTTCAGGACGATCAAAAATTCGTATTTCATTGATTTTTGTTAATTGATTGTAAAACAAACGAGTCTCGTTGTCTGTAGTGAAATTTTCGGCATGGATGACCCAAGCCCTGCCCGTCGGTAAATCTTTTTCGTCATCAACCAGCACCGCACCGAGAGCCATTATCGACTCGTTGTTGGCGTGGAATCCGTTGGCGTTGGTCTTGTTGCGTAGCATGTAAACGTTACGGTTCGGCAGATAGTACCAAACCGCCAACACGTCTGACGTAAACAAAATTGTTTCGCCCGGTGCTGGCTGAATCTGTCCGGCCCAGCCTTTGTTATCGAATTTCACATCATGGCTATAGTAAACCAGCACATGCCCGGCGATGACCAGCACCACAACGGCCACAATCGGCCACCGGGCACGGCTCAAAAACATGGCGATCAGGATAATCAGCATGGGCATGATGATGATTAATGCCCTGGCTGTGAAAATTGGCGAGACCACCGATAACAGCCCGGCCAACAACACTGGAAACCCGGCCAGAAATAGCACGTCACGCCCCCACCGCCAACCGGCCACCATGCCCCCGGTTATCACAAAAAAAGATACCGCCATGCTAATTGACCATGCCGAGTTCACTGGCCCGTTGACCCATTGTTGCATCTGGTAAGCCACCGAGCCAACCGAGACATAAGGAATCCATACACTCGATTGTTGTCCAGCTACGTTGGCGATGTAATACCCCACCCCATAAACGGCCCAAGGAAGCCACAACAAACCGATTAAAACATAAGCCTGAACTAACCGCCGAGTCACTAAATGGTTAAGGTTAAAGCGGTATTGAATGGCATGAAAAAATGGTAAAGTCGCCAGTCCCAAGGCCGCGCTTAGGTTTTGCGAGTAAAGCAATATCACGCCACCGGCGACCATTTGGGGCAAGCCCTGCCTTTTCCAATAGTTGAGATAGCCCATAATGAGCAGGATCATGCCGAATTGCACCAACTGATACATGCGAATCTCCTGACTGTAGAACAGTTGAAACGGCAACACGGCCATGAGGATCGCCGCAACCATCGACTCTGTATCGGAGCGTTTGAACATTTTAGCCAAACGATAGACCATGTAAATGTTGGCCGTCCCGATGATGGCCGATGGCAACCTGAGCCACCAGTCGGACGGCTGACCCACCGGCAAATTGCCCCATGCCCATATTATGAGGTGAAAGCCCGGCGGATGGACTCCGTTTTTGCAGTAGGTTAGGATGTCCAACGGTGAACGGTCAACCAGTAAGGCCAAGATTGACTCATCATACCAAAGGTTGTTAGAGTCGAGCTTGAGCAATCGAAGCCCCAAGCCACCGGCCACAACGAGCCACAGCATGCGATCATCCGTATAAGCTCGGCGCGGTGAGGCATTGAAGATTAAGCCGAATTTATAGAGCAGACCAAAGGCGATCAGCCCGGCGATCAGGTTGATCAGAGCGAATTGATCGCGATATTCTAGGTTTTGTAGCCATAGGCCATACTCTGGATTATTCATGATTGCTCCTTTGATTTATAAAAGTTACCTTAGTAACTCTATGACTTAACACCTTAATTCCATCACCATCAATTTTTATCTTGACAGTGATGGAAAGCTCAAAACTAATTAACAAGTTTTAGTAACGGAAAGTCTTCAGCTTGCAAGTCTCCCAAATCCCGGTCTATGGCGTTGAGACTTATGTCTATAGCCCGGACACCAAACATAACAGCGATTTCTATCATTTTGTTATCTGTTACGCCTAGTTTTTCGGCTTGCAATTCTATATTATCCCATTGAGTTGTTGACAAACGTATAGTTCGTTGTCGTGATGGTACTTGTTTACCCATGTTGTTTCTCCTTATGAACTGTTTTAGATAATCTTTTTTGCATCTCGAATACTAACCAATCTAAAGCGGCTTGAGTATCTGCATGCTGATGCTGATATTGGTATAAGTCCCCCATGCTTGATGTTATGTGTGACGACAAGAGAGGGACAAATTGATTTAATATTAGGCGGGCCTGCGATTTGGTCAATCGTGGTTTGGTGGTCATAACAACTCCTTATGAAACGATCTTGATATTGTAACCATTGGTGTAACTAGTTAAAGTGTCCATGTACCTGTGTTCTATAATTTCCTTCTCTTGGTCATTAAAGGCAAGAATAATCATCCTCTTGTCGAAAAGACCGAGGCAAATCGAGCGTTGTAGAACACTTACATGGCTGTTTGTATCAATGATTTCGCCCCAAACGTCCGCCGCTTCCGGCTCGATTTCGGTTTGTCGTGGTCGAGGCGGTTCGACCTTTTGGTAGGGGATCGGTTGCTCGGTGAGTATGGCGTTACAGATAAAGGCCACTGGGTCATTGACTTTTTGACCTGTTGCGTCCTCGTATGTATCGCAGATAAGATCGCCATGGTCGAAATATTCCAAGATAGTTTCCTGCTTGACTGCCAGAAACCGGTCCAGCATGGAGTCTCGCAATTTGACTCCGTATCTCTCGGCCAGCAACCGGGCAAGGTAGTTCCGATCAGTCAATTCTTGCTCGTTTATGCGGGCCGTTTTAAACTTATGCCCACAATCTAAACATTTACGCCAACGGAATGTCTTCCGGGTACTTGTAGCTCTTGTTTTTCCTTGACATCTGGGACAATCCATATTGCTTTAGCTCCCCAATTCCGTATAATTAAAAAATCCGTTTAATTTACTTGGCAGTGGATTTTTCGGTGCGGGCGACTCCTTTAGTGGGGGTCGCCTTTTTGTTGTACTTCTTTTTATAATCGTTGTAGCAACTTCTACAGAGACGGCCATGCGGTTTCCCGTTGGCATACAATCCCCCTTTACACGTTTTACAAAATTTCCTCTTGGTGACAATCGTTCCATTGAGTTTGAAAGTTCCTTCGTTGTGGCGTGTGTTTGCCCCGGCAATGCAAATTTTTATTGGATGATTGAAGTCATGAAAATCAAATTGACGGCGTTGACAGTAGGCGATAAAGCCGTTAACTACTGTTGAGTAAACTTGTTGATGTTGTACTAATTCGGTAATTTTGCTATAAACATCACGCCGTTTTACCGGCATGGTTTTGCGTAGCTCAAGCACTATCTGGTACGCATTTAACGGGGTTCGTTCTACAACTTTTAAAATTCTTTTTTCTAGCATGATTAGCTCCTTGAGTTTAAAATTTCTTGACCGACAAGTTGACCGACAACACACAAGCCTTTATTGATGCGGGTTAGCGGCTAATTAGCTTTTTTGTCGGTCAACGGTGCGTCAGGCTGACCGACAACTTGACCGACAACCTGACCGACATACAAGCCTTATTTGATGCGGGTTAGCGGGTTAGTTGGCTTTTTTGTCGGTCAACTGTGTATCAGGCTGACCGACAACTTGACCGACAACCTGACGTGATTTTTTACCTTTTGGTTTCGATAATCTCCCCTCCTTTTCGAGTTCCTTAGAAATGTTCCTAACGGCATGAAGTGTCACTTCGTTTTTAAATTGCTCATAGAGCTTTTGAGACTGAAACGCTCCCTCGTTCTGTTCAACCGCAAACTTCAGCATGCGACCAATCAATTCCTCTCGGCGATTCTCTTCCGCCTCGGCTTCTTTCTCCTGGCGCTCGGTCGAGCTTTCATGCTTAAATATTACTTCACTAATGATTTTGTCTACTTGCGCCATTTCATCCCCATTAATTGGCTTAAAGTAGACTCCTCTTAGTGTAACATCTCTAACTTTTTCTGACTGATAAACAAAATCACCAATCATTAAGTTTTTGGATGCAAGGTCATTGGCAAGAATAACCCGGCTGTCAATCGGGGTTGCCATACGAAAGGCCATACGAGCTGGAAAATTCATGCGGGTATCGCCGTCAATTATTTGGACGCTTGGGCGCTGGGTAACGGCTAAAAGATGAATGCCGAATGATCTTGCCCTTTGCGCTCCATCTCGGATACAAGAAAAAGCTATCTGCTTTTGCTCTGGTGGAAACATTTGAATATTTGCGAACTCTTCAATAAGAAACACAACACGATGTATCTTTTTACCGGATCGTTTTATGTATGTTGATATATTATTCGCTCCGTAATCTCGAAACAAATCGGCTCGTTTGCTGATCTCATCGTTTAGCCACTGGAATCGCTCAAAAGCATCCTCATGCCGATAAGCCACCGGAAATAGCAAATGAGGTATCTTATTGTATCTGGAAAACTCAACACCATCCTTTAAGTCAACCATAACAAATTTGATTTGCTCTGGGTCTGTATGCGAGAGAAGCCAGCAACATATCGCATGCGACTCGAACGACTTACCGCCCCCGGTCATTCCCCCTATTAGCAGGTGTGGAAATGTTTCCATGTTGTCCCATATCTGGTTCCCCATCTCATCCCGTCCAATGGGAATCAATAAAGGCGTTTTAATCGGGTCATACCCTTTGGGCGGCTGAAGGTCAACATAGTTGAAATTTACCTTACTATTATTCATGTGCCGACGCACGATAAAAATAAAAGCATTACCCCGACTGTGCCGAAATTCGACGACACGTTTCAAGGCCGTTGACAAATTTTCGGGGACTTCCTCTTTCTTCAAGTCCTTATATGAATACCCATAAGGTAGTTTGTTCACCTCAATTTCGACCCGATCCGGGAACAAATGAATCGGCTCGGCAAACTCAACCGTTTCAAGTACATTGCCCCCGTCCTTGTATTTTCGAGTATAGCAGATACCTTTCCGGGTAAGCTCCTGTTTGATGGCCTGAGCGTAGTAATTCGCCTCTTCTACGTCAGGATCGGGAGGCGTGTATAGTCCGAGTGTTTGTAATATTCCGTTAATCATTTTTTACGCCTTCGTCCTTTTTTACGCCTTCGTTTCTTAGATTGATTAGGGTTTGACTGTTTGACTGGCTCGGTAATCGCTTCTATATCGTCAACCGCCACCGAGAGTTTAAGGTCTGTTATCTGGCATCCATTGCCCAAGTAATCGGCTAACGATTTTGATATAGATTGGATCAAGAGGGGTTTGATTTTTTCTAGCCCCGGTGCTATTTTGTCTTGCTTTGTGGCTGATGTTGCGTTAATTTCTATTTTCATGATGCTCCTTAGTTCATCGAGATAAGATGTGACCAGTAAACATGCGGGCCGCAACTTATCATAATATGATAATAATTCCTCGGTGGCTCGTTAAGCCAAACTTGATATATCTTCATTAATAACCGTCCTTGGTTTTGGTTAGTAGCATTGCCTATGCCCCTCAATGGGGTAAAGACATAAAGTTTCAAGATTGAATTGATAAGAGACCAAGCCAAACAGTGCAATCCCCAACAATCCAAATAATCCCCATATCATCGCCGGATCAGATTCTAAATTTAGTAAATCCATCTTAAACGCAATTATCATGCTGATTGCTAGACCTAGGAAAAGCATAAATCCTGATCCGGTGAGTGTGCCTAAAATAAATATGTACACATTCCCGCTCATTTCTCCTCTCCCTTTATAAGCCGATCTAAAGTGGTTCTGAGACCACGCAGACCCAGCCCTACCGAAAGCTGAAGAACCTTCGATTTACTGATCTGTAATTCCTGAGCATACTGGTCGATTTGGATCCATTGCTCTTCAGTCAGACGCATGGTTTTTGGTTTTGTCGCCGGTATGTCTTTTTCTGCCATGTGTTTTACCTCCTTGATAAAGTTCGTTTTGTAATTCATTTGTATAATACTCCAAAGATACTGTTTTGTCAAACGCATACGTTTTTATTTAAACGCATGCGTTTTCAAAAAGAGGATAGCCATTTTGACAAATAGTATTTTTGCTATAAAATAAAAAGCCGAACATTTTTGTTCGACTTTTTATATAACATCTTAAAATCTTTATTTTCAAGTGTTTACATTGGGTACTGTAAACTTTCGGCCTTGTCTAATTTTTTTTGCTTGGCTTAGGTTTACCAAATAAGCTAAATCGGCCTCGTCAACTAACTTTTTATTTTTTTCAGCTTGATAAGGTAATAACCCTTGTCTGACCCATAACATTAACGGAATATCAAGAATCATTTCAAAGTGATCACTTTCGGGCAATTGAGCCAACAAAGGTACAAGTCGTGGTATTAAATTTAGAAACATTAAACCCCCAATCTATCGGAAAATCAGC
>Ga0233415_10001057_pt1 | contig 12278 bp, 13 predicted proteins | sample Na_anoxic_12_MG_FD_188631 | JGI IMG/M metagenome (GOLD analysis project Ga0233415, IMG submission 188631) | Seawater microbial communities from Saanich Inlet, British Columbia, Canada - Na_anoxic_12_MG | ecosystem: Environmental > Aquatic > Marine > Inlet | place: Canada: British Columbia... | reverse complement strand
AGTCATCTGGGCGTTGTCGTTCTCTGATGCACCTTTGGGAAGAACTCGGTAAAGGGCATCAATGATGATAAGGTCGAACTGTTCCCCACCGATCTCGTCGAGCAACTTCTCTATCCCAGCAAGACTGATGTCCATCCCACGCACACATGAGACTGTCAGGGCATCGTGAGGGTTAGCGGCCATGTTGGCAGCAACCTGCTGAACTCTCCAAGCAAGTTCTTCCCAGTGCAACTCGTTGTCGATCAGGAGCACCTTGAGGTTCTTGCTTGCTCTGTATCCAAGGAACTCCCTTCCGCATGCGGTGCTCACAGCAAGGTTGTACACCAACCAAGATTTGCCCACCTTCGGAGCAGCAATGACGTTCATCACTTCTCCGGTCCTGATCAGCCCTTCGATGACGTAAGGTCTGCGTAATCCAGAACTGATTTCGCCTAGCTCGTCAAATGTCCTGCAAAGAACACGTTTTGCAATCTCGTAGCTTGGAAGCTGGTCAACCCTGTTTTTGGTTTCAGGAACCTTGGCAAGCCAGTCGTCAACGCTTTCCTCGATCTCACTGACATCGATCTGCGTACCAAACCCAAGGTCAGACGCATGCAATGTGACCTGATCTCTGTCCCAGTGGTTAATCAGCCTGAATGCTTCAAAGATGGTTATCGACGCATCGCTGGGAAAGACTGGGTCACTGGTGGAGAAGTTGCGAAGGATGTAGTTTCCCTGCTTACTCTTGCGTCCAAGTGTTCCAGAGATTGCAAACGAAGTGTCGGTCTTACCTGGTCGGGTGAACTCGTAGTGATCGACTTTGTGTTTAAACGAATAACCTTCCTGAGACATGTGGCTCTTGACATGCTCAAGTGCTCTGTCGCTCTTATTGAACTCGTCGCCAGGTCTATCTTCAGATGGCTCGATTACTGCCCTTGAAGTGTCAGTGTCTTGCGACCTGTCCGACAAGGATTCATGCAAGGCCGCTGTCATGACCGGAGCAATGAACTCTGACTCGCGTTCAAAGACGTAGCTACCTGCATGAGCATCGTGCGAACTCCCAGCAATGATGACCTGAGATCCGGCACTTAGGAAATCGAGTCCTGCATACTCTTTCGATGACTTTGGAAGCTTGATCTCTGGATCTTTCCAGAAATACAAGTGAGCACCACCAGATGGACTTTTGACGACAACGGTTGCTCTCTCGTAAAGATCCACTCCAAGATCGTCCGATAGTCTCTGCAACGCAGCGTACCCGTCTTTGCTTGGATCATGAGTATCAATGTCAATGACCAAATGCGTATCGTCGAGAATCCAGCCGACCTTGTTGTGGACACTCGGGTCAAACTTCTTTGACGCTTGGTCGTATCGATCCTCGATCTTTGTCCAAGCAGGAACCCCCGGTGACTTGGTTCCCTTCTTGATGCAAACAAGCCGAGCACCAATCTCTTTGTAAAACTTAGGTATCATTCTTCTCTCCATAGTTGTTGACAAAACAAGACCGTATACCTGCCAGATACTGCCAGTCAACCCGTACTTTTTGGCGAAACCTGCAAATTTGATAGAATGCAGGCTAAATCTCAAACGGGGTAAGGAAATGCCAGCAAGACGATTAGCAACAAAAGTCAAAGAAGAGAACGGTTCTTACAAGAAAGATCCGCAGAGGAAGAACCATCGCGAACCATCTTCCAGTAAATCAGAACCAACCATGCCTCGCCACCTTTGCAAGACAGCAAAGAAGGTTTGGAAGCAGACATGTGACATTCTCAGAGAAATGGGGATGCTCTCAAAAACCGACACCCACTTGCTTGAACACTACTCAATCACCTACGCAGAGTACCTCAAGTTGTATGAGATTGTTCAGCAAGAAGGTCACATTCATGAGTCAGGCAGTCGGATTACTCCAGCATCAACTGCAATGGGTCGTCTTGCGTCTGAGCACATTAAGCTTGTCACCGAGCTTGGGTTAACCCCCGCTAGTCGGGGTAAACTTTCCTTGCCTGACGGTGATGACAAAAAGAAACAAGCAGAGTCATTGGCATCGATTGTCGAGGCAATGAAACGCGATGACTCCTAACGAGCAGTACATCCAAGACGTTCTAGATGAAAAAATAACTGTCTGTCGTTCTGTACGTCAAGCTGTTGAAAGGCAAGTTCGGGATTTAGCAAACTCTGAAAATAAAGACTTCCCTTACTACTTTGACAGAGAGACTGCGAACGCAATCTGCCAGTATTTTCCAGTTGCTTTAAGGCACTCCATCGGAAAGCATGCTGGAAAACGGTTTCACCTAGAACCTTGGCAAGAGTTTTGCATTTCTGCAATCTTTGGATGGAAACGCAAGGACGATAATTGCCGCAGGTTCCGCAGGGCGTACTGGTCGATGGGACGTAAGAACGGTAAGTCATCGATTGCTGCTGGCATTGCGATGCTCATGGCATCTATCGACATCAACCCGTTCACCAACGATGCAGAAGCTAGAGCACAAGTCATCCTAGCAGCAACCAAGAAGGAACAAGCTGAGAAGGTGGTCATGGCCGAGTGCATCCGAATGCGTGAGCAGTCGCCATTGATTAAAGAAGGTTCCATCTACCAAAACAAAATCATTCGGTTCAACCACAACGGTGGCAACATATCTTGCGTAGGATCTGACCGACCTTTCGATGGACTCAATCCAGTGCTCTGTGTCTTAGACGAGACTCATGCGTGGCGTAAAGTTCATCAACCGTTTTACTCCACGATGCAGACAGGTTCTGGTTCGAGAGCACAACCACTCATTTTAACCGTGACCACCGCAGGCGATGACCGTAGTCACATATGGATTGAAGAAGTCAACTATGCCAAGCAGGTGCTTGAGCAAGCAGTTGATGACAACAGCCTATTTGTTGCTTGCTACGAAATGGACGAGAAGGATGATCCACTCGATCCAGACTTGTGGATAAAGTCCAACCCAAACATTGGCGTTTCTGTTTCAGCAGAGTTCCTTGAGCAGCAGGCGAAGCAGGCAGCGTCAAGCGTAACGGCCATGAACCGATTTAAGCGTTACCATGCAAACGTGCTTGTTAGCTCAACCGAACACATCTTTGATATGGAGCACTTTGCCAAGTGCTCCGGTGAACTGTCCGACTGGCGTGAGGCAGACGCAGTAAGTTTTGGAGTGGATCTTGGAGGCAGGGACGATCTCTGCGCGTATGCGGCAACGGCGAGGTTCCAGACAGACCAGAGCGAAACAGACGGAACGCCGATCTACAGGTACGAGTCAAAGACTCAGGCATACATCTCAGTCAACACAAAAAGAGATCTCCGAGAAAAACCGTTCTGTGACTTTATTGACGATGGGCGAATCAGGATAACCCCTGCTCCCATTGCCGACCTCCAAGCAGACTTGATGAAAGACTACTGGGATCTCAACGGAACAGACGTTGCCATCGATCCCTATCAGGCACAGCAGTTTGGAGAGCAATGCACTCAGCAGGGCCTGACCATTGCCTCTATGGCACAAACAACCGCTCACTTTAATTCCCCAATTAGCATCTTTCGACAAGCATGCGCTGACGGGAACTTTCGTCACGATGACGATGTTCTTCTCAAATGGTGCTTGTCCAACGCAGTTGCTGTGCGGGATCGAAGTGATAGATATATGCTCGACAAAGCGTCGAGTTCTCAGAAAATAGATCCGCTAATTTCGCTACTTATGTCCCTTGCGAGAGCGACTGTAGCACCTGTGCGGGGAAAAGGAGACTGGTATGTCACATGAAATTAAAATGGCCGAAAGGCTTGGCAAGAAGTTTAAAGCATTGCAAAGCAGGATCTCTGATCCGGCAGCATGGTTGATCGAAGCATTCGGTGGAGGGAAGGCTAAATCAGGAGTCAACGTAACAACGAACTCCGTACTTGGTTTGCCTGCCGTCTGGTTTGCTGCTCAGAAGATCTCTGGGCATCTTGCAGGACTTCCAATCAATGCAAGGAAAAGCAGGCCTGACGGCGGAAGCGAAGTGTCAAGGACTTCACCTGGTCACAAGCTTTTGAACGTATCACCCAATCATCTTATGACTCCGTTTCAACTCAAAGAGTTGATGATGATTCATGCGTTGATTCTTGGTAATGGGCGAGCGTTCATTGATCGCAACAGCCTTGGTCAACCAACAGCACTCATTCCAGTGCTCCCCGAAAATTGTCAGACCATTTTGGTTGATGATCAGAAGTGGCATCTGGTCACAAAGAATGCAGGTATCTCAGCAAACCTTGGTACTGCTTTCTCCGAAAACGAATACTGGAAAGTTCCAGACCGTGACATGCTTCACATCATGGGCATGTCCTACAACGGTATCTGGGGCATGCACGTTATCGATGTGCTACGCGATGCGTTTGGCCTTGGCATTGCTGGGCAAGACGGATCTGCCTCCGCACTGAAGAACTCAGGGAGGCCAGGTATGGTGATAACAGCACCTCCTGGAATGTTCCGAAGTTCCAAAGAAGCTTCTGAATTCCTAGCTAATTTCGAGACTAAGCACGAAGGTGTTGAAAACAGTGGCAAGGTTGGTTTGCTTAGAGAAGGGATGTCTCTTAACACATTGCCAATCTCTGCATCTGATGCACAGTTCATTGAGCAACGTCAATTCCAGAGAGTTGATATTGCAATGATCTTCGGCCTTGAATCAATCCTTGGCGACGAGACAGGCATCACCTACAAGTCTATCACCGAACGTAATGCTGCGTTCATTAACGGATGCCTGAGTCGGTGGTTCTGCAAGTGGGAAGAAGAGTGCAACCGGAAACTGCTTCCTGAACAACTAAGAGACAGTGGTAACGTCCACTATGAGTTTGACACCACTCCACTGCTCAAAGGCGATCCATCGACGCTAGCAGACTACACTCGCAAGATGCGTGAGCAGTTTGCACTTAGCACAAATGAAATTCGCATCATGCACGGATTTAATCCTGTCGAAGGACTTGATGACGACTTCAGTAACGAACCTGCGGGTGAGTCACCCGAGTTACCCCCCGCGACCCCAGAGGAACAAGACGATGAAACTTGAAGGAACAGACGGAAGCATCACGATGCGAGGCATGATCGGTGACTTCCAAAATGGAGTCTCCTCCGATGACTTCATGGATCTCATGGCCGAGCAGACTGGCGACCTGACTATTCACCTCGACTCTGAGGGTGGGTGCGTTACCAGTGGCATTAGCATGTACAACCAGATCCGAGCATACGAAGGTGGTGAAGTCACGATTCACATTGATTCTCAAGCATGCTCTATCGCTACTGTGGTTGCTTGTGCTGCTGACAAGGTGGTCATGAACAGCAATGCGTTGTTCTTTGTCCACAACGCTTGGACGGTCGCTGCGGAGAACGCAAAGGGTTTCCGTCAGGTTGCTGACATCCTCGACATGCTCGACGAACAGATCTCTGAGGTCTACGCAGAGCGATGCGGTAAGTCAGCAGAGGAGTGCAAAAAGATGATGGATGATGAAACTTGGATGAACGCTGAACAAGCTGTTGAAATGGGTTTTGTTGATTCTGTCTATGCACCAAAAGAACGCAAAAAGATCGTAAAGGCTGAAGTAAAGCCACTTGCACTGTGTCCTGCTGCGATTAGCAACAAGGCCGATGCATCTGCAAAACGAATGAGACTTCGCCTGAACAATTTGTCGAAATAAAAAAATCTGTTAAAATTCCCCAACTTGTGGGTTCTCCCTTGACAAAAAAGGAAAAACATGTCTCGCGTAGACGCTATCAACGCTCGCCTGTCTGACATCGCTGATGAGATGCAGGCAATTTCGGATGTTGCACTCGAAGGCGAAGGTAGCCTTACCGAGGATGACAATAAACAAATCGATGCCCTCAATTTAGAGTTTTCTGGATTGGAAAACGAAAAGGATCGGTTCGTAAAAATTCAAGCAGCGAAAGACAAGATCGCTGCTGCCAAAATCACTCCTGCTGCTGTTGCAGCAATCACCGAACCTGACATTGAGAAAGAGGATGAACCCTTGATTCCCGCAAGAGTAAAAAACCAGAAGACCACTGTCTTCAACAGTGTTGAAGATGCATACCAGTCAGGCATGTGGCTTGCTGCACTTGGTGGAAGCCCAAAGGCCAAGCAGTTCCTCGCTAGCCAAAACGAAACGGACGCAGGTCGCGGAATTGAAACCGTGCCGACTCCACTGAGCGATGCGTTGATCAACCTGCTCAATGAGTATGGTCATGCACGAAAGCTTTGTCGTCGGGTTGCGATGGGTGCTCTGACTTGGACCGTTCCAAAGGTCATCGGTCACGCATCCGTTTCGTACCCAGCCGAAGAATCGGCATTGAGTTCGAGCCACATGACTTTCGAGCAAGCCGTTTTGACAGCGAAAAAAATGGCGGGGCTTGTAAAAATCTCATCGGAACTCGTTGAAGATTCCATCGTAAATATTGTGGACGAGGTTACGCGAGACATCGCCTATGGCATGTCTCAGGCAGAGGACAATTCGCTCTTTACTGGATCTACTCTTTACACGGGTGGAATTGAAGGCGATGCAAATGTTGTTGGCAACACTGTTGTTGGCGTTGGAAACATTGCACTGACTGACCTCACTGCTTTGGTTGCACTGCTTCCAAACTTTGCAGGAATCAATCGTGAGTGGACGATGAACCGAAGCGTGTTCTACGGTCAGGTGCGTGATCTTATCAACGCATCTGGTGGAACTGCGATGGGCGACATCGAGTCCGGTCAGCGTCCTTCACTGTTCGGTTTCCCTGTAAACCTTTGCGAGGCTGTTCCAGGTGCTGCATCAAGCACATCTGGCGACCTGCTTATCACCTTCGGTGATATCGGAACTAGCCACTACTTCGGTGATCGTCGAAATCTGTCCTTCAGAATCCTCGATCAGCTTTACGCAAATACCGATCAGATCGGGGTTCAGGCAACTCAGCGAATTGCGATTGCATCGGTTAACCCAGAGGCACTGGTCAAACTGACCATCGCGTAATCGTGACCAAGGTTAAATTCATAAAACCCCACCTCAATCGCGAGGTGGGGTTTATCACAGATAAGCTTAACGAGGGGGTTGTTACAACTCTTCTCTACCTTGGGGTTTGTGAAAAAGTCGATGAAGATTCCAAACTGGACAATCGAAAGAAAAACAAGTCCCGCAAGCAATCCAGTAAGCCTCGTAGAGGCAAAGCAGCACCTAAGAGTCGGAGGGACTGCTCAGGATGCGATGATCCAGCGTCTTGTGACCGCTGCGACTGAACAACTGGAAATTGATACAGAGCGTTCTTGGATCGCTCAGACGTTTGAGCAGCGTATGCTTGGTTTCCCCGAGAAGGGAGGCAGCATCCTGATTAACATGCGTCCTGTCTATTCTGTAGAGTCTGTCAAATACAAGTATGAGAACAGCGGGGTAGCAACTGACGCAACTCTTGCAGACACTCAGTACGATGTCGATGTTGCCAGACGAAGAATCTTCCTAGCACCTGACGTTGATTCATGGCCGAGCACTGTCGAAAACAATCGGTCAGTGACCATCGCGTTCACCGCAGGTCAACCAAGTGCAGAGTGCGTCCCTGAGCTTGCGAAGCAGGCAATATTGCTAGAAGTCGGAAGGCTTTACTTCGATCCGGCTCAGGAGAATCTGGTCAACACAAACGATGGAAGAAGCTACGAGGCAATTGTCCGCAAGTTAATGCGGAGTAGCTATCCATGACAAAACTGACTGGATTTAAACGTAAGCGAGTAGGTTTCAGAAACTACCTCGCTACGTTCCAAACGCAAAACCTGCAAACTGACTCATATGGGCAGCGGACGTACACAGAGGACTCCACATGGGTCACCAGTGTTAGCGATTGGCCTTGCGAGCTAATTAGCGTATCCGGCAAAGAAACGGTCTACGGCGATGCTGTGAGCGAGGTATCGACTCATGTGATTGTTGGCGACAAGGAGCAAGCGAAGAACGTCAGTGCAATCATGCGAGTCATGATTGACGGCGAAGAATATGGGATTGTTGCAACAAGAGATGTGTCTGGGACCAATCGTGAACTTCGGGTGGAGTTGAAAAAGTCATGAATGGAAACCAATACAGGTTGCTTCAGAATGCCAAAAAAGAAGCTTTGGCGATCAAGCGTGGAAAACGGGTAAGTAAAAAAAAGCAGTCTGGTTTTCAGCACAGCAAGTCAACTGACATGCTGTTCAGAGATCTCAGTTTCTTGATCACTGAACGTGTTGCAAGACCTGCCGCTCGCGCCGCTACGACCATTGTCAGGGCAGAGGCGAAGAAGCAGGTTATGAAGACTGGCGAGCGATCTCTGGACGCAGAGGGTTCTGTAAGTCCGCAAGGGCAACCTATTGGTAGGTCGCGGAGCACTGGGACCTTTAACAAACTCAATAACAAGCAAAAGGGCAAGCGTAAAGAGAGCAAGCAACTTGCAAACTCGATCATCGCTCGCAATTGGAAGGGTCGTCGGAGGGATGGTGTTGTAGGCAGCACTGCGGGTCCATCGCACCAAGTAGCACCTCATGCACATCTGCTTGAGTATGGTGCTGTAATCATCCTCTGGGGCGGGATCAACAAAGACAAAAAAGGTGGCAACGGTAAGGTTGCCATGCGTCTTCCTCCAAGACCGTTTTTCAGGACTGCGGCGGACACCACAATGTCCAAGCAGCAGAAGAAGGTTGTGCAGATTGCAAAGCAGTGGGCTAAGAGGCTTGGTAAACCCGTGGATGTACCGGAGATTGATCGATGATGCTCCTTGAATATCTGCGTAACCAGCTTCTAACAGATGTTGATGTTGCGGCAGCAGTTGGAAGCAACGTGTTTTGCACAAACCCTCCGCAAGATGTTGCTGGGGAATATGTGGTCATTACTCAAATTAGCAGTTCTGCCTACGATGCTGTAGAATGCAACATGGTTGATTTCTTTGAGTCTCGCATTCAGTTGGAGGCTTGGAGTTACAATCAGGGAGAGTCGCAGAACACATGGAAAGCATGTAGGTCATCCTTCAAATCGTTCCCGAGGGGGTACGCACAAGACTTGGCTGTTAGGTCTATTGGTCAGAACAGCGGACCATCGACTGATGCATTCAAGCCTATTGATGGAAGCGATCTGCACATTTACCGAACAATGCAAGACTTTAATGTCTGCTTCTCATTTACTTAGAAGGATTGAAACATGGCATACGGAAGTAATTTTCTTGGAGATACTGGACAGGGAGCAGTTATTATTCTTAAGGATAATAGCAATTGTTCTGCAACCGACCCGCAAATATGCATGGGATGTCCAAGGTCGATTCAGTTACCCGAGTTGACTATGGAGGCAATTGACACAACATGCCTCGACGACACTGGGTTCATGCGGCGAATCCCAGCAGATGTTTCTGATCCAGGAACAATTGAGGCAACCTTTGTTTTTGACGCTGCGTTGACCGGACCAAACTCTTTGTTTGCAGATGGGGAGCAGTTGTGCATTACAATCATACTTCCTGAATCAAGGGATGGAACAACTGCTCCAGCAACACTTACCGGAACTGGTTTCATAAGTTCATTGGGATTGCCGTCCCTTGAGACAAGCACTCTTATGGAGATCAGCATCACGATCCAACTTGATGGTGGCACTGGGCCGATTCTAACAACTGAAGCACCAGACAAAACCAGTGTTGTCTGCCCCGCACCATAATTTCATTTTAAGTTTTTGGGAGAAAACAAATGGATGTAAAACTTCACCCTGTCGAAGGGATTAATCTTGGAACACGCAAGAAAGAGTCTCTCGACAGGTACTGGGTAATTGTTGATGGAAAGTCTGTAGGCTTCGTGGACTGGTCATCTCCAGGGCATATTTGCTTTATCAGAACTGGTATTGGACCACTTGAGAAAGAACAGATTTCTGAAGAGGTTGCTACTATGATGCAAAGCAAGACAAGAGGTTACTCTGAGCCACCAGACGTTCCAGATGAGATTTTGAACAAACCTTCCATGGGAGAAGAATTCTATGAGTTTGACGAAGAAGAAACTGCTGGAGAAGGCAGCGATTGACAAGCCTCAGAAGCTTGCCAAAAAGTTTTTCGGTGAAGATGTTTATGTAAAACTTCCTAGCGAACTGAAGCGTTGCCGCAGGGCAGCACAGATGTTCGATGCGAAGGGTAATGCGAAAGACTCTTACCGAGAGCGTCATCGCGTGTACACGATCATTGATTGTGTTTGCGATAAAGACGGGAAGCTTGTTTTCTCTGATGCTGACACAGAGGCTGTTGCTAGCCTCGACTCCATGAAACTCGATGCGTTGCACTCTGCAATTCAAGAGTGGGTGGACAGCAAGGAAAAAAACGAGGAAGCCGGATCGCAAAGCTAGAGACAGAGTTCCAAAAGAACCACCGACTTCAGTGGGTCTTTAAAATATGCTCTGACTTAAGTATTGATGATCCGGTCACATGGATGAACAACGTAGATCCAGCAGTCGTTGACAGTTGGATCGCGTATCACTTGGCAGTCCAGAAAATGGAAGAGTCTGCCACATCGGGGGAGAAGCTTGATATGGAATCTGCCCGAGATCAACTGCTAGGAATGATGTGATGGCTACTGAACGAGTCGGTGCTCTACGATACGATGTTATTCTCAACGCATCATCGATGAAGAAAGGTGCAAACGATGCACGTTCAGCGTTAAAGACATTCCGTGACGGAATGAAGGGTGCGACCACAGATGTCGAAAGATATCAGGCAGGGATCAAAAACCTTCAGAAGCTATCAGCAGATGGCAGCATCACCCGAGAGCAGGGTCTTACGATCCTCAAGCAACTGAACAAGGAGCTAGAGAAAGCTGGATACAAGAAGGTTGCCCACAACAAGTTTGAGAAGACGCACCTCAAGATTTTGCAGGACGAAGGAAAGCAACTGGCAGAAAACAATGCGATAAGAGATCAAGAGCAAAAGAATGCTGCGTTAGCTGCGAAGCATGAGACAGATCGTTCCGTCAAACGCAGGAATCGAAGTCAAGCAGATCATCGCGCTGTGATGGACCGGCAGTTGCAGATCCAAAGGGCGAACGCTAAAGGCCACAGGCTTGTGATGCTCAACATGCGTGAACGCATGCGGTCAATGAGTCAAATTCGTCCTGGTATGGCAGCAGGGATTGCAGGCAACCTTGCAGGTGCTGTAGGTGCTTCAGGAGCAACAATCGGTGCAGTTCGCAGTGCAACAATGCTGGGGGCAAAAGCTGCACTCCCTGTGGCAGGAATTATTGGCTTAGGTCTGGCTATGAAAAAAGCAATAGCCGAGGCAGACAGACTGAAGAAAATCACGCTAGACCTTTCTGTTCTTCTTGGTGGAAGTGATGAGTCTGCTAAGAAGCTTGTAGGGAGGTTTCAAGCCTTAGCGAGAGAAACGCCTCTTGCAACTGCACAGTTAGCCGAAGGTGCAAGGCAGTTGCTTTCGTTTGGGCGTGAGTCTCGTTTTGTGGAGGAAGATTTACGGAGGCTAGGGACAATTGCCGGTGGGGACACTGAGCGAATGCGTCTTCTAACAAAAGCTTTTGCAGACGTAACTGCGGCAGGAAAGTTGCAGGGGCAAGAGTTGCGTCAATTTACCAACCAAGGTTTCAACCCTCTGCGTGAGATGGTTGAGATGACTGGCAAGAGTTATGGAAAACTGCGTAAAGAGATGGAGTTGGGTCTTATTAGCGCGGACATGGTTGCCGACTCGATGGCAGCAGCAACAGAAAGATATGCTGGAAGACTCGAAGCGTCTATGAGTACAGTTGCCGCTCAGTATGAAAAGTTTAAAGGCATAATAAATGAAATTTTTGCCGAGGGAGGAGGCCCAGCACAAGAAGTTGTGGTTGATGTGCTAAAAGGCGTAAACAATATCATAATTGGCACAAAGGAAATGGCAGATGATACTGTCAACCAAATGAAGGATGTCGGTGAAGGGCTAGTCGGGATTGCGCAAGACATAGGAATCATGTTTACCCCAGATGTTTATAAAGAAGGGCCTTTTAAACGAACGAGAAAGAATTTTGCAAAAGCGTTTGGATTTGGTGAAGAAGAGGACAAAGGAAACGGCATAACAAAAGAAAGTATTTTAGCAGATCAAAAGCGGGCCGGTCTTGATGAAAAGATTGCCAAGTTAATAGTGACGCGAACAGAGTTACTTGCCGAAGAAGACGCAAAACTTTTGAAGATACAGAGAGAGTTGAATAACATAAAAGAGATAGACACAAGCATATCGGAGGCGAGGGTTGCACTGAACGCAGCTATACGTCATGGAGGTGAAACTGGCATCAGAAACGCAAGAGAAAACTTAAAGCTTGTTGAGAAAATAAAAGAA
>Ga0233415_10001056_pt1 | contig 12279 bp, 12 predicted proteins | sample Na_anoxic_12_MG_FD_188631 | JGI IMG/M metagenome (GOLD analysis project Ga0233415, IMG submission 188631) | Seawater microbial communities from Saanich Inlet, British Columbia, Canada - Na_anoxic_12_MG | ecosystem: Environmental > Aquatic > Marine > Inlet | place: Canada: British Columbia... | reverse complement strand
TAAGGCAAACATACAATTACCTGTGGAAGTGGAAAACATTATGAATTTAAGCACAAAGGATAAGAACTTAGGGGCTTCGCCCCAATTGGAATAATGGAATGATGGAGTAATAGAATGATGGGTTTGAAGGAGTTTTTTACAATTAAAATGGTTTATTTCCGCCCTTACCCCCAATATTCCAGCACTCCATTATTCCAACATTCCATGTGGGTTTGCCAAAGTATGGTGTCGCAAAACTACGTTATTTCAATTAATTATAGAATTTTCGAGATGTTAAATTATGTTTGAGCAACTGGAAATCAGATGCCCAAAACTTGGGAATCAGGTTGCTTTTGCCTACTGTTTGAGGGAAGGCGGTGATATCCCTTGCCCTCGAACTATTAAATGCTGGCATTCTTACTTTCCTGTGGAAGCCTATCTCCGGAAAAAGTTGACATCTGATGATTGGGAACGCTGTTTAAATCAAAAGCCAAAAGAAAAAATTTTGACGCTGGTTGAACTCATCGAAGCAGCCAAAAAGCAAACGGTTAAATAAAATAGGGGGTATTCGGAAAAGTAATAATATAATTTTTAAACGCAACGGACAGTTAAGGAAGGAGGGTATATGAGATATAATTATTTATTCAAACAGTTACTTTTGATAGTGGTCATTATGATAATCGGCGTTTCTCTATCGTTGGTTAGATCACCTTCCGCGTACGGCTATGAGTTGCCGTCAGTGAATCTGGGATTTACGAGTTTTCTTGACGGAGGCCCCCTGCCGGCCCCGGGTTTTACTTTACGCAATATGTCCAGTACTGGAGTTCGGATGACTTTAGAGACGACGACGGGGATAGTCTCCTGCCTTCAGTTGCCGATGAGGACCTGGAGGCCTGGATCAGTCTCTCTCAATTCATCTATCAGTCGGACAAGGCATTGCTCTTTGGAGGGAAATGGGGCCTCGACGTAATTGTACCCTATGTCTCACTCGATCTGGATCTGGATATACCGATTCCCCTTGAAGATAACGGCTCGGGGTTTGGCGATATTCTCATCGGCCCCTATTTGCAATGGGATCCCATCATGGGCAAAAACGGTCCCATCTTCATGCACCGCATCGAGTTCCAATTAATCTTCCCCACCGGTAAATATGACGATGACAAAGAACTCAATCCGGGCAGCAACTTTTTTTCCTTTAACCCGTATTGGGCGGCAACCCTGTTTATTACCCCGAAATGGACCACTTCCTGGCGCATTCACTACCTCTGGAACGATAAAAACGATGATCCCAACATCAGGAATTCCGGAGCTATCGACGACATCCAGGCCGGGCAGGCCATCCACCTGAACTTTTCAACAGCCTATGAGGTATTGGCAAAGCGGCTGCGTTTGGGAATAAACGGATACTACCTCAAGCAAATCACGGATACTGAGGTCGACGGCAAGGATGTATCAAATTCCAAGGAACAGGTGTTTGCCATAGGTCCGGGAGCGGTATACCATTTTTCCCAGGACAACCATCTTTTCTTTAACACCTATTTCGAAACATCGGCAGAGAATCGACCGGAAGGCTTTCGGTTGAATCTCCGGTGGGTGCATCATTTTTAGTTGGAATTAACCAACCCGGATATTTTATGAACCGATTGAAAGGAATCTAATATAATGCCGGGTGATAAAAGTTCTCCATTAAGAATCTCCCTGTCAAGCTGCATAAGCAATTCCCACTGCAGCGGGCAGGGAGACTTTCCGTAAATCCATATAGTGTCCATCCATAAATGGTAGATTTTGGTTTCCGGCAAGGCCCGAGCGAGTTTTCAACCGCAGGCATAGCGCGCTATTTCGAGGATTGAAAACGAGCGAGAACGCCGCCGGGGGCCGAAAGATGCCGTTTATGGATGGATACTATCTAAGGAATATCATCATACCCTTTAACAAGAACTTCCCTGGGTTTGGCGCCGTCTGAAGGGCCTACGATCCCTTCTTTCTCCATTACCTCAATAATGCGGGCCGCCCTGTTGTAGCCAATGCGTAAATGGCGCTGAATCATGGATATTGATGCCTGCCTTTTTTTTGTAATTAGTGCTACAGCATCATCATATCTCTCATCATACTCCAGGGTGTCGGATTCATCTTCTTCCTTTGGCGGTGCTTCAACTACGGCCTTATTGTATTCCGGCGTCTTTTGAGCTTTCAAAAATTCGGTGATCCTTGACAGCTCTGCTTCTGATATGAACGCCCCGTGAATTCGCTGGAGCTTTGCCGTGCCCGGAGGGAGAAAAAGCATATCCCCGTTTCCCAACAGGTTCTCGGCACCATTGGTATCGATTATAGTTCTTGAATCGGTCCTTGAAGAGACTTGGAAACTAAGACGAGTAGGAAAATTAGCCTTGATGATTCCGGTCAAGACATCCACGGAAGGCCTTTGGGTGGCAAGTATCAAATGAATACCGGCGGCCCTGGCCATCTGGGCAAGACGTGTCAACGCAACCTCCACGTCCCGTGATGCCACCAACATAAGATCGGCAAGCTCGTCAATGATAACAACGATATACGGCAGTTTTTCCGAAGCCTTACCTTCTTTGGTAATTATTTCCTTATCAATCTTCTGGTTATACTGCCTTATGTGTCTTGCTTTATTTTCCGACAGCAACTCATATCTTCTTTCCATTTCGCGTACAGTCCAGAAAAGAGAATTGGTTGCTTTTCTTGGATCTGTTACAACGGGGGATATAAGATGTGGAATCCCGTCATAATTTGAAAGTTCGATTCTTTTTGGATCGACCATAATGAGCTTTACTTCATCCGGTGTTGATTTGTATAACAGGCTGCAAATCATGGCATTTAAGGCCACGCTCTTACCGGTTCCGGTTGCGCCGGCAATTAAAAGATGCGGCATCTTGTCGAGTTCTGCCACAACAGGATCCCCTATTATATTTTTACCAAGACAGATAGTAAGTTTGGACTTTGATTTTTCGAAAACACTTGAGGCGACAATTCCTTTGAATTTTACAAGTTCTCTGGAAGTATTCGGGAGTTCAATCCCGATCACCGCTTTTCCGGGAATCGGTGCTACGACCCTGATGCTTGTGGCACGGAGCGCCAAAGCAAGGTCGTCTGTCAGGCTAACTATTTTATTGATTTTCACACCCGGAGCAGGTTCATATTCAAAGGTTGTAATGACAGGTCCGGGAGATACGGCCACCACCTTCCCCTTGACACTAAAATCGTCAAGTTTTTTTTCAAGGAGTTTTGACTGCATCCTCAAATTTTCATCATCAGCAGAAGAAGGCTTCTCCTTGGAATCATCCAAAAGATTTATAGAAGGAAGCTTAAATCCGGGTTCAGAACGCATGAACTCGAATACTTCCTGTCGAGGAACCGGAGCTTCTTTTATAGGCCTGGGTCGGGGTGTTTTGATTTTTATTTTCCGTTCCTTCTTGAATGCGCTTTCTTTTTTTATTTTTGAACTTTTTTTTGATTTTTTCCTCTGTGCTTTCCATTTGACAAACAACGTATGCAATCGATCTGCTGAAAAAACAACTGCTCGCCAGGAGCGTTTTGAAAACATTGTCAAGGAAAAGCCGGTAGCCAGAATCAAACCGATAATCCACAAAAGGATCAGTATAATTGCACCGCCCATAACATTGGAATATTTTACGAGAAATGATTTTAACGGGATTCCGACGATGCCGCCTGAAGAAAATTTATTTCCAAAAACAATAATATGGTTATGATTTATTGCCAGCAGACTTCCCGTGGTTATAACCAGGAGAATTCCACCGGTGATGGTAAAAACAATTGCCCTGGCCGGGTGGTTTCGAAAAAAGTGGATACTGGTAAGAAGCAGCAAAATCGGGATCCAAAATGCACCCAGACCGAACAGCCCTATAAGAATACCTGCCATATGGGCTCCAAACAAACCAAAGAAGTTGTGAATATGGCCTGCGGACGTGGCATTGTTAATTGAAGGGTCTGCCGGGCTGTATGACAAAAGACTGATCAGCGTTAAAATAACTAGAAAAAAGAGTAATATTCCAATAATTTCTTTACGCATAGATTTTCTGATAGGAAATTAGTTCCTTAAAATTGAATTTTGTGCATTTTGTGGCAAAACTTTTTCCATTCTGCCACTAAGGCACCAAGGCACGAAGAAAGAATAATAAATATATCCTTTGTGTCTTAGTGTCTTTGTGGCAAATATTTTTGGTTCTCTCCGAGCTGTAGGCTCTACGAGCCGGAGGCCGGCTTGTCCGGGTTAGGTTATGGATTGATGAATTCGATTTTTTACCCATTACCTGCTTTTTCTTAAATTTCCAATATAAAAGGAAGTATAACCGGACGGCGTCTTATGGTAAAGGAAAAATATTTCCTTAGATCTTTTTGCATTTTTGACCGGATTTTGTTGACCCGGTCAGGGACCTCAGGGCCGACTTCTTCTACGATCTCGAGTATAACACACTTTGCGTCTTCCAAAAGATGGCCTGTTTCCGTCTCGAATACAAAGCCACGGGAAACAATTTCAGGTCCGTATATCACAATTCCCGTCTCCTCATCAAAAGCCATGTTAACAACCACTAAGCCATCTTCTGACAGATTACGTCTCTCCTTGAGCACACTCCGCCCGACATCTCCAATACCTTTACCGTCTATGAACACCCGGCCGGTCAAAACACTCTCTCCAACTCTGCCGCCGTTTTCAGCAAATTCTATAACCTGACCATTTTCAGCAACAAGAATATTTTCCTTCGGAATACCAACCTGCTCGGCCAGACGTGCATGAAGAATCAGATGCCGGTATTCTCCGTGGATCGGAATAAAATATTTGGGCCGAGTCAGGTCTATCATCAGCTTTAATTCTTCCTGAAAAGCGTGTCCGGATACATGGATCTCCGATATTTTTTCATAAATAACGTCCGCCCCTTGTCTATAAAGATTATTGATAATCTTGGTAATTGCCTTTTCATTCCCCGGTATAAATTTCGAGGAAAAAATTACCGTGTCCTCTTCTTTGATCTTTATCTGCTTGTGGGCACCCGCAGCCATGCGGGCCAGGGCAGCCATGGGTTCTCCCTGACTTCCGGTTGTTATAATTACAATTTCGTCATCCGGAAAGTCATTGAGGTGTTTAACATCCACTTCCATCTCCTCGGAAATAGTTATGTATCCAAGTTCTTTTGCTATATTTACAGTTGTTTCTATGCTCCTTCCGTTGAAAATGACTTTCCTGTCCATTGCCCGGGCAATATCGATAACCTGTTGAATACGAGTGATATTTGAAGCAAAAAGCCCCACAATAATTCGTCCTCTTCTCCCTGCACAGATGCTTGCCAGTGTCTCACCGACCTCCTGATCGGAGATCGTATATCCTTCCTTTTCAACATTTGTGGAATCCGACAGCAGAGCGAGGACACCTTGGTCGCCGCACCGTGCAAACCGGTTGACGTCGGTTATCATTCCGTCAACAGAAGTATGGCCAATTTTAAAATCTCCGGTATGAACAACAAGTCCAAGAGGCGTTTTTATGGCAATACCGACCCCGTCCACAGCACTGTGACAGACACGGATAAATTCGAGTTCAAAAAGGTTTAATTTAAGTTTTTCCCCTGGAGAAATTTCATGCAATGAAGCGGGAGAAAAGAAACTTTGCTTTTCCAGTTTGTTCCGCACAACTCCCAGCGTAAAAGGAGTCCCAAAAATCGGAACGTTTATATCTTTCAGCAGAAAAGGGAGTGCCCCGATATGATCTTCGTGGGCATGGGTTAATACGATTCCTGAAATTTTGGACTTAATTTGTTTTAGATAACTCATATCAGGAATTACGTAATCAATACCCAACATATAGTCTTCGGGGAACATCAGGCCGGCATCAATAATAAAAGCTGAATCGGAATATTCAAAAACCATCATGTTTAGGCCTATTTCTCCAAGCCCTCCCAAGGGTATTATCTTCAGCATAACGCCCTACCCTTTTTGCCTTTCTCAAAAGATTCCAATATTACATTTCTGATTTTTTCCATAAGGTCGTCCTTGGTTTTTCTGGTGTAATCCGAAGAGTCAATAGGACTTGTAATTTCAAGAACAACATTTCCGGGTTTAACAAGAAATCGTTTTTTTGGCATAATAAACCATGTGCCATGAATTATAATCGGAATGATATAAACACCGGAATCGACCGCCAAAAAAAAGCCACCCTTTTTAAATGGCTGGATATTGTTATCCTGACTGCGGGTACCTTCAGGAAAGATTACGACGGACACCCCATTTCGGATAGTTTTTGCCGCTTTATTGATACTTTGTATGGCAGATTTGCGATCGGAACGATCGATACGTATATGACCAGCCCTTTTCATTGCATGTCCGAAAAGTGGTATTTTGAAAAGTTCGGCCTTTGCAAGCCATCTGAACTGAACAGGAAGATAAGCCATGAGAACAGGAATATCAAAATTACTTAAATGGTTGGACATGTAAATGTAAGAACCGGCAGGATCTATGTTGTGAAGGCCTTTAACAGTGACCTTGACTCCGCTTGCTACAAGTATGCATTTCGCCCAAATTCTTGTGATTTTATGCAGTGTATTGCTGTTTTTACCGATAAAGGAAGCTAATATAACTATGACAGCAAAAAAACCTGTAACCAGGACAGTCCATAAAAAAATTAACAACGTTCGTATCATAGATCGAACCAGGGCTTTTCAACCCGATATCATAGCACTAAGTTTGACGGTCTCGTAAAAAGTCACGAATTTAACTATAGATGGCTAAGTAAAAAGGTTCATATACAAGGCGTAGTATTTTTTCAGGAACGAGGCTATACATGTAGTATGCCGAGTGTCTGAAAAAATACTACAACGCAGTAGATGGGACTTTTTACGACGCCATCAAGTTTTGATCTTAAGTTTGTCGAATATGGAGTCAACAAACCCGATAAGCCAACTTCGCTGTTTTTCGGTTGCATAACCCATGCAGTTGCATCGCATTCTGTTTTTGGTGCGTACCAGTAGTTCAAAGGCCACAAGGTTTGGTTCAAGATCAACAGCAAAATAGAACGGTTGACATTCTGTATGCTCTCTTTGAACCTGGGTTAGGATGTTCTGATCGAGTTGTAGCCAGTAGATTCCATCCACGTTTGAAGAACCAAATTTCTCATCCATGAATGCCTTGATCGTTTCGTAATCTTTGGGTCTGAACTCATCAATAACATATTGTTTCATGAAAAATAGAGCTATCACAGTTTGTTTTGCCGTGCAAGATGTATGTTAGCCGGTATGTTGTCAGGTTAAAATTTTCGTCTTCCTTGATCTCAACGAAAAATCCTAGTTTTCGTTCGAGCATAAATTAGATATTGAAATTCTAAATTCCAAACCTTATGATCTTGAAGAAAGGCAAACGAATTGAAAAAGATATTTTCATCAATACTGGAAAAACCGAAATAGTTTAGGTCGTTGTTATTTGGAATTTGAGATATGATACCATTAAATATTTACTTAATAGCCTATATCTGTATCTATCTGACCAGTTTTGCACTATATATTGCCATTGAGCGAATAAATGTCAATCATCTCAAGAAATATGGGCAAAAGGTGCCTGTGGCTTTTGAGGGAATGATTGATGAAAAAGAGTTGAAAAAGATCAGCCGGTACACCGCGGATAACATCCGTTTTAAGCTTTTTCAGACCAGCATCAGTAAAATTATTTTTCTTTATATCATCCTTTCAGGCATACTTCCGTGGTTGGCTGAATCTCTTGCCCGGATGAATTTTTTAATAGCCGGCCTTATCTTTTTTGCAGTTATCGGCCTGGCAGGAGTATTAATGGGCCTTCCTTTCGATTATTATCACAGTTTTGTTATTGAAGACAGATATGGCTTTAATACAAAAACCCTGACAATATGGCTCTCTGATCTGGTAAAGTCGATGCTGGTTTTGATCATTTTAGGAACTTTTCTTCTTTCTGCACTACTTTTGATGATAAAATATGCCGGGCAGACCTGGTGGATCTGGGCCTGGGCTGTTTTTCTGTCATTCCAGTTAATTATGACCATACTCTATCCCACGGTCATTGCGCCGCTCTTTAACAAGTTCACACCGCTTGAAAATTCCGAACTTAAAGACGGAATTAAACGACTGGCTAAAGAAGAGGGTCTTAACATTGAGGAAATATACCAGATGGACGCAACCCGGAGAACCAGACATACCAATGCGTATTTTTCAGGAATGGGAAAAGCCAAGCGGATTGTGCTGTTCGATTCCCTGATCCGGTCACACAATCAGGATGAAATTCTGGCGATTCTGGCCCATGAAATCGGTCATTTGAAAAAAAATCACATTAAAAAACAACTTGTTGTCGTTAGTTTTGTATCCTTGTTCTTTTTTTTCCTGGCATCAAAGCTTTTAGCATGGGATATTATGTATAATAGTTTCGGTTTTTCAAATATGCCGTACTACGTGGGTCTCTTTTTGGCGGGCATCCTGTGGGAACCCGCAAACTTTTTTTTATCTCCCATCGGGATGGCAATTTCCAGAAAATTTGAAAGGGAGGCTGATTTTTACTCCCTTGGAATTTTAAAAACCGCAAAACCACTTTCAACAGCTCTGAAGAAAATGGCCAAAGACAATCTTTCCAACCTCAACCCTCATCCGCTTTATGTCTGTTTCAACTATTCCCATCCACCATTGCTCGAAAGGATCGAGTACCTTGAGACTCGTGAAATATCTGGTCCTCTATAAAGAATTCAGGGATAAATCGGTAAGATGCGATCTGTATTCCGCTTCCAGCTCAATCAGTTTCCTTTTCATGTCCGATCCTCCGCCGAACCGGCCAAAGGAACCGTCGCTTTGGATAACCCTGTGACAGGGTATAAGGATAGGGAAAGGGTTATTTGCTAGGGTTGTGCCTACAAATCGATAGGCACGAGGACGGCCAACCGCCACCGCAATATCTTTATACGATCTCAATTCACCGTATGGAATATCCGCAGTGCTTGTAAGGACAGATTGCTGCAGTTTTGTCAGGCTGCCCATTCCCAACCATTCCCACGGGGGTTGTATAGGCTTTCCTTTGAAATAATCGATTATCGATTCTTTTACCATGAAGGTTTTGTCATGAAAACCTGACTCTTGCCTGCCCAAAGCCTCAACGGCTTTGACAAGGCTCTCTTTGTCCTGGTTGGGGAGTAAAATTTTAATGACGGCAAACGGTGTTACACGGTATATTACCGCCATATGACCCAGAGGTGTTGTGAAAATCAAATAGCAGGTCATTGTTTAATTTTTTCTTTTAAGGAATAAAAATCTGCGGCGGAAATCATGTGGTGGGCGTCGTTCCCCGGTCCTGTGAAGAAAGAGGACCAGGGAACATGCATTTAAAGCTTGATTATATCTCCTCAACTGTAATTGCGCCGGTTTCGCAAACTTCAATACAACTTTCACAACCCAGACACTCGTCAGCATTTACCGGAACCGCTTTGTCGTCCTCTATCTCAAATACTTCAGTAGGACAAACATCTACACATTCTTCGCAACCTTCACATTTGTCTGCATCAACTTCAACAACAAAAGCCATTTTAAAAGCCTCCTTTCACAATAAAATTAAGTCACGGTATCAAAATAGACCGTATTTCCGTTATCGGGGAAAATCCATATACCAATTGATTAATGGAGTCAAGCCTTCTTGTATTTTTTTTATGCGGTTACAAGGATCATTTTTTGCAAATTATACAAATGATAACTGATTAATTCTTTAAATAAATCCATTTCAAACCAGCTAAAATCCATTGAAATTATAATCAAACTATTTTAAAGATCACCATTTAAAAAATTCGTGAAAAAACATACTACACCTGACACTCGGTTTGCCATGACAAAAATTATTAATCTTCAATTATATCGAAACATTGCGCTGGAAAAAAGAATATTTGGCCCCTGGCAAAAACGCTTTGGAGAAATTAATGGCTTGAAAACTCGCCTTTCAGATCTTTCAGACAGAGTACTGTATTACCTGGCACAGCCGGGTGAACCGAGTTCCCTTGCGTATTATGAATTAATTATGGGCGTCCTTGATTTTGGAACAGCGCCCAACTTTCACTACTTAAATAACGAAAATAAAATGTTGGTTGTTGACATCCACCTCTTTTTGGCAGATCAGGTACGCTTTGAAATGATGTGGCGATTGGAATGGATCAAAGCCTTTGAAGGAAAGAAATTCGGTTTAATTGAACTGGTTCAGAATGTTCAAAACATAAGAATAAAATGCAGAGAAAAACCGCCGGAGTTGGCGGAGTCGAATCCTGACTATCATGCTTACATCAAACTCACCCGGAAAGATAAAGAGGTCTTTATACGCCGGATGCTCCAAAAAGCACTTGAGACATTCAAAGAAAGGTTATAAACATTGATCAGTGTTGAAAATCTCCACAAAAGCTTTGGTTCTCAAATTCTCTTTGAAGGTGCCAGCTTCAAGCTCAACCCAAGGGAACGGATTGGGCTCGTCGGCCTCAACGGACACGGAAAAACAACCCTTTTTCGAATCATTATCGGAGAAGAGTCTCAGGATACCGGAACCATAAACATTCCCAAACATTACCGTATCGGTTACGTTCGGCAGCACATTAATTTTACTAAAGATACGGTTCTCAAAGAGGGAATGACCGGATTGATAGCACAGGAACGGGACCATTACTGGAAGGTTGAAAAGGTTTTAACGGGCCTGGGTTTCAACAAAGACGATATGCAATGCCATCCGTCTGATTTTTCCGGGGGATTCCAGGTTCGCCTGAACCTCGCCAAAGTGCTGGTTTCCGAACCTGATCTATTACTTTTAGACGAACCTACCAACTACCTCGACATAACCTCCATCCGTTGGGTTGAACGTTTTTTGATGAACTGGCCCCGTGAAGTGATGCTCATCACCCATGACAGGGGGTTTATGGACAAACTGGTCACCCACACCATGGGAATATACCGCAAAAAGGTGCGAAAAATCGTTGGAAATACCGAAAAATTTTACACCCAGATTGCCCAAGAAGAAGAGGTGCATGAAAAGACCCGAATTAAAGATGAGCGACGTCGCAGGGAAATTGAACAGTTTATTGAGCGTTTCAGGGCCAAGGCCAGACTTGCCAATCTGGTGCAGTCACGGATTAAAACCCTGGCCAAAACAGGGAGAAAAGAAAAACTGGAGAAGCTCAAGAGCCTTGATTTTGCGTTCAGAAGCAGCCCTTTTTCCGGCAAGCATGTGCTGAACACCCGGGATTTATCCTTTTCTTACGATCCCTTAAAAACCTTAATCAAGGATTTTAACATTATAATCAGGGCCGGAGATCGTATCTGCGTTGTCGGAAAAAACGGTAAAGGTAAAACCACACTGCTAAAACTGCTGGCCGGCGTACTCAGATCGCAACGCGGTGAAATCGTTTTAAACCCAGCTGTTCGGAAAGGTTTTTTTGAACAAACCAATATCCAAAGCCTGGTCCATACCCGAACCGTTGAAGAGGAAATTCTCTATTCGAATTCAGATGTCGATCGTCAGCAGGCGCGTAATATCTGCGGTGCCATGCTGTTTGAGGGCGATAAGGCCTTAAAAAAAATCGGCGTGCTCTCCGGCGGTGAAAAAAGTCGAGTGCTGTTAGGTAAGCTTCTGGCTACGCCGGTAAACCTGCTGCTGTTAGACGAGCCTACCAACCATCTCGATCTGGAATCGTGTGATGCCCTGCTGGCCGCCATCGACAGTTTTAGCGGGACGGTGGTAATGGTAACACACAACGAAATGTTTTTAAAAACGCTTGCCGAACGTCTGATTGTATTTCATAATGACGAAATCCATTTATTCGAAGGTAGTTACCAGAGGTTTCTGGAAAAAGGAGGGTGGGAAGATGAAGAAGATGTTCTGATATCCGGTCCCGTGGAGAATGAAAAGGACAACGCCCGGATAAAGCTGTCCAAAAAAGAGATGAGGCGACAGCGCTCGGAATTTATTGCCGAACGTGCCAGGATCCTCAAACCCCTTGAGCAGCATCTCCACCGAACCGAAAACCATATTGAAAAACATGAAAAAACGCTCGCTGAACTTCATGCTACCATGCAGACGGCCACACAGGCCGGTGACGGTAGCAGAATAACGGAACTTTCAAAGTCGATTCATCGCTGCCAAGCGGACATCGAAAGACTTTATGATGAACTTGTGAAATCTTCCAGCGTTTTTGAGGCGAAAAAAGCTATTTTTGAAGAAAAATTAGAACGAATAGAACCCAATTAGAAGAACCCTTCCAAAATCAATTGTGAAGCAAGTGGTTATGCGCAGACT
>Ga0233415_10001055_pt1 | contig 12294 bp, 11 predicted proteins | sample Na_anoxic_12_MG_FD_188631 | JGI IMG/M metagenome (GOLD analysis project Ga0233415, IMG submission 188631) | Seawater microbial communities from Saanich Inlet, British Columbia, Canada - Na_anoxic_12_MG | ecosystem: Environmental > Aquatic > Marine > Inlet | place: Canada: British Columbia... | reverse complement strand
TTTTCTGTATAAACCCTCCGGGAGTGCATTAAAGTCTCCTTTTTCTATAGCCTTAAGATAGCGATAGTTAATTCCCAGTTTAGAAGATACTATTTTTAAGCTTATTTTTTTTATTTTTCTTTCTTTGCGGAGCATATCAGCGATTACTTCATTGCCTCCGCTTATTTTACTAGTAGAAAAAATAGCCATAAATTATTCTAACGCATAACGCATAACGAGTAACGTTATGCGCAGTATAAATTTAAAATACATTTTTTTGTTTTAAAACCAATTTGAACTGGACCAGTCCAGGTCAATTCCCATGCTTGTAAATACAAAACTGATAATAGTGTAGCTTAAAAATACTATCGCTAAGCCGATTACCGCTCCGATTATTGTTGCTTTGCCCCGATCAATCCAGTTTTTGTTTCCACCAGACACTAAAAGCATAATTCCGCCAACCACGAATGCCAGTAGCGCGAGAGACCCGACAACGCCGAGGATTATTTCGCTGACCCGAATTATGGTGTAATTTATGTCGGTTATGCTACAGTCTCCATTTTGTATACAGGGATCTGTTGGGTCTACGAGATGTTCAGCGGCCTTTACCGGATTAACAGAAAAAAAACAATAAAACAAGAGCGGGAGTATTATATATTTTAAAGATTTTTTTGGCATTATTATTTATTTATAGTTTGTTCTACTTTTTTCGCGGCCAGGGAAATAGCTTGTTCCAGGGTAGTTTGTCCTTGAACAGCGTCATCTACCATCTCTTTAATAATTGCTTCAGCCGCGCTGGAATCATGCCCCTGGTACCAGCTCTCCGCTGTTAATACCTGTTGGGCAAATACGCTGATATCTTCATCTTCGATTTGTTCATCTATAAGCGAGCGAAGAGCGGTTGGTTTTTTTGTTTTTTTAAGATAAGATCTTACCTGGTCTTTTTTTATCATAAATTGAATAAAATCCCAAGCTTCTTCCGGGGCTTCGGATTTTTTGGAAACAGCTTCCGCCCAATAGTTGGCAAAGTTTCTTTGCGGATTGCCTTCAATCTGCGGCAGGCTGGTTATGGAAAAATTTAATTTCGGAGCCCGGGCCTGGATTTGCTCCAGCATATATGAGTAGCCGAACATCATAGCCAGTTTTCCCTGAATGAATAATTCCAAGGAATTTTCCAATGAGTTGTTCCAGCTATAGACTTCTTTCGCCGGATTTGAAAAATCAGTATAAAATCTTAGGGCATCTAAACCGGGATTATAATTTTTGTTATGGTCAGATTCCGGATTTTGGTGGAACTTTACATGGCCGTCTTCCATCATAACTGTGCCGTTTTGCATCATTAAAACCGATAAAATGTCCGTTGAACGCTCAATATTGTCGCTTCCGCCCAAGGCCGTTCCGGACTGAACGATTTGGCCCTTATTATCCTGTTTAGTCAGCTTTTTTACGTCTTGTTGGAATTCCTTATCCCAGTAAAAGGGCGGATTGGAAATTCCGGCATTATTAAACAAGTCTTTATTGTAATAAAGTACCAGCGTGTCTATTGACAGCGGCAGTCCGTATACTTCTTTTTTTACAGTTTCAGTCTTATTATCCTTTGTGTCAATAACTACATCCTGGTACACAACATCGGCAAAGCCATTTTTTATCGTATTAAGGGAAAGGCTTTTTGTTGTTTGTTTATCATATACAAGCTCTTTTTTTAAATTTCCTTTTACTTTGGGAAAAACCATGGTAATTTCAGGCGGCATAGGCTCTAGTAGTCCGCGTTCCTGGTAGCTTTTAAGCCAGGTATTGTGGATTGAAAGGATATCAGGGCCGCGATCAGTGGCAAAGGCTTCCAGTAATTCATTTTCATATTCAGAGTAGCGCAGTTTTTTATATTCAATTTTAATATTAGGATGAAGCTGCTGGTATTTGTTTATTATTTCTTGAAAATCATCCGGGCTGTCCCAGACCCGCCAATATTTAAGCGTGATTTTGCGCATTTTATTCTGTGTTTCTTTATCCATGTAGTTTTTTTGTCCGTGGCCGGTAATAAAGATATAGGCAAATACCGAAAGAATCAAAACAAATATTATTATTATAACGAGAAATAATTTATTTTTCATAAATGGAATAAATTTAAGTATTTATGGAGTTTTAAGCTAAAAATTATTTTGGCGCTATTTAAATTATAACACAAAAGCATAAGTGGGAAAAGTTGTTTTATAAAGCAGGGCTTATTCTAATTTTGGCCGATATTGCAGAGCTTCGGCAACATGCGGAGATTCAATAGCTTCTTTTTCGCTTAAATCGGCAATTGTGCGGGCTAGTTTAAGAATGCGAAAATAGGCGCGGGCCGATAAGTGCATTTGTTCAATTGCATTTTTAAGAATTTGTTTTGAAACGCTATCTGTTGTACAGAAAGTTTTTACAGCCTCAGAGCTCATTTCGGAATTTGTAATATAGGGAGTGTTTTTAAGCCTGGAAACTTGAATTTTACGGGCGTTTTGTACCCGTTTTTTTATGTCCGTTGATTTTTCTCCTTCCGAAACCGAAGAAAGCTTGTCAAAGTTTATTCTCGGTACTTCTATATGAAGATCAATGCGGTCCAGGATCGGGCCTGATATCCTTTTTTTGTAATTAATAATTTGCGCCGGGGAACAAACGCAATTTTTTTCCTGGTCTCCGGAAAATCCGCAAGGACAGGGATTCATGGCAGCCAGTAGGATAAATTTTGCCGGAAATTTTAAACTGCCGGCTGCGCGGCTGACGTGGATAATACCGTCTTCCATCGGCTGGCGCAGATTTTCCAGTACCGGACGGGGAAATTCGGCAAACTCGTCCAGAAACAAAACTCCGCGGTGGGCCAAGGAAATTTCTCCGGGACGGGGCCAGGTTCCGCCACCGACTAAAGCGACTCCGGAGGCAGTATGGTGGGGCGAGCGATAGGGGCGGGAAGTAATCAGGGAAGAACCGGAATTGAGTTCTCCGGCTACGCTGTATATTTTTGTAATTTCCAATGCTTCTCCAAGGGTTAAATCAGGCAGAATTGAAGGCATGGTGCGGGCGATTAAGGTTTTTCCGGATCCGGGCGGGCCGCTCATCATCATGTTATGAGCGCCGGCCGCGGATAACTCCATGGCCCGTTTAACATGCTCTTGGCCCTTTATATGGGCCATATCGGAAAGTATCTTAGTGTTGGAAAAATTAAAGTTTTTATATGGCGCCGGGTTTATTAACCCTTTGTTTTTTAAATGGCTTATGAGTTCTTTTAAATTTTTTACCGGTATAACTTCAATTTTCCCAATCAATTTAGCTTCGGCCGCGTTATCAAAGGGAACAAAAATCGTTTTAATTTTTTCCTTTAAGGCTTTAATCGCGATTGGCAGTATGCCGTTTATCGGCCGCACATCGCCGCTAAGCGCCAGTTCGCCCACAAAAAGCATTTTATCGGGGTCGCCGGCCAGATTAAAAGCGTTTGTGGCCAGCATAAGGCTGACCGCGATCGGCAGGTCATAGCTGGGTCCGTATTTTTTTAAATCAGCCGGCGCTAAATTTACCAGCACCTTTCTTTTTGGGAAGGAAAAACCGGTATTTTTTATCGCGCTGCGCACCCGCTCTCTTGATTCGGAAACAGCCGCGTCAGGCAGGCCGACAACCACAAAAGCCCCCAGGGGGCCGTTGATTGTATCAGCTTCAACCTCAACTATTTCCGCGTCCAGACCGATAACCGCGGCTGATAATATTTTTGAAGACATAATTTAAAATCAAATATCAAAACAATAATGATTTATATTAATAACTCACTTTACGCGTTTAATAAGAGTACCCGAAAAATTTTTAATTTTTAATTTTTAAATAATGATTAAATTTTTTAATTACACCAGATATTATTTTTATTATTAAATATAAACGATTACAATTTAATTGAAAATTCTAAAATTAAATAAAATATTCGCGCGAGGCGAGTAATTATATTAATTAATAAGGGCTTTGTCTTTTTTTATTATGAAGCTAATTAAAAACTCTGAAATGCCTGCGAATATAATTACCGCCACAAAAGCTTTGATAATAGTTAGAAGATAGAGTAGTACAATAAAAACAAGAACTGAAAAGGCCCGACCTAGATGCATATAAAACTCTCTGTTCATGGTTGAGTTATAAATATCTTTATGGGCATGGCGCAAAAAGCCGACTTCTAACGCGGTTACAAATATTCCACCAAATAAGCCGCCTATACTCTGGATAATTGTGATACCGCCAATTGATTTTGTAAGCGCCCGAAAAATCAGAGTTAAACTATGTCCCATGACTCCGATTATGCTTAATAGTTTATTGCCTTTTTTATCTGTTTCTTTTCCGGTTAAGTAACTGGCGGCGCTACAGAGAAAATTTGATAATAAGTAAATAGCCCCGATTGATATTAATTTTATGGAAGCAATAAATAAGTAAAATGGCCAGATAAAACCGGTAACCGCAAAAACAATTCCCTGGAAAAAGTATATTATATTTTTCCTCATTTTTTTTAGGTCAAGTATTTTTTTTAATTTTAATTTTGGTTTCGTGGTTTTTATATTTTCAGAAAACAATAGTGTTATTGATGCTATTATCATTAATAAAGCACTGGTTAAAAATGCAATTTTAAAACTGAAGCCGGTTATTAATAAGCCACCCAAGAAGGGGCCAATAATGGCAAATATTGTCGGTACGGCCAGAATAATTCCTAATTTAGTGCCGGATTTTTTTATAGTAGTAGTATTTACGAAATATACATGATGAGCGCTCCAATAAAGTGTAGTTGAGAGAATAAATAATAAAGCAGTTAACATTATAAAGGCCGAAGAACCAAATGAATTAATTGCTATTTCAGATGAGAACAAAAATAAATAAAAGAAAATATCCAAAACATAGCTCCCGATTAATATTTTTTTAACCCCCAGTTTTATAAAATATTTAAATATTATAAAATGCGATATTATACTGCCTGTAAATATAAAGAACAGGTAGTAAGCAATAGTTAAAACTGAAAAACCGATTTTAAATAAAAAAATCGGCACAAACAAAGTAATCATAGAAAGGGCGACCTGGCGAAAAGTATCCGCGATCACTAAGTCATTATATTTATCATGAAGGAAACGGGAGAGATGAAAATGTTTAAGAGCAAAAGAAGTTTGGTTATGTTTTTCCATTTGATAGTGTTAGTAAGTATTTATTTTATTTATTATAACATCAAAATAAAAAACCACCTAAACGTGAACTGATACCCCCTATTTTTTTAGTTTAGATGCTTTGCTATAAAATAAATAAGAAATACGAAATCCTAAACAAATTCAAAACACAAAACTCAAATGACAAAAACAATAGTAGTTTAGTATTTTGGATTTTAAAAATTTGAATTTGTTTAGGATTTCGATATTAGGATTTAGGATTTATTTTATCGTTGTTCCTTTAAACTTTTTATTATTTAATATTTTATTTAAATTGTTTGTGTCTTTCCCGTTAGTAATAATAACTTTTAAACCGAGAGTTTCCGCTAGGCTAGAGGCAACCGGATCAAAGGGCGTATTCAACCCTGGATCCCATTTACTGCCTACTATTTTTCTAAAGCTATTCCAATTAATTTCTTTTATTTTTTTAGCGTTTTTATTTTTTTTCGGGTCAGAAGTATATACATATTCTATATTAGAAAGATTAATTAAAGTTTTAGCCTTAAATCTTTCGGCTAGTATAGTCGCAACGTAATCGGTTGACCAGCCTGGACGCCAGCCCGCCGCCACCATTAGGCCTTCGCCTTTTTTAAAGTGTTTCCTTAGATCTACTTTAGTGCGCGGATTTTTGTTAATTCTAGGATGAGCATAAGCTCTAAATATTGTTTTAATTAAATGCGCGTTTAAACGGGTGGCATGCACCCCTAGCCAATCTTTATCATCTCGAGTTAAACGAGCGGCTTTACCGGCTGCATTCTGGTAAACACGGGCAGTATTGCCGCCCCCGGTAACAATTACAAACTTTTTTCCTTTTTTTATTTCTTTTACTATTAAAGCCCGGAATTTTTTTAAGAATTTATAATCTATGCCGGTCTTTGGCACGATTAGGGAGCCGCCCAGAGAGATGATATAGAGATTTTTCATGGTTAGTAAAAAAATAATTACGTAAAATTTACGTAATTATTTTTAAAATGTAGTTAATAGATTTGTTCATAAAAGTTGTGCCGAGGAGAGGACTCGAACCTCCACACCCGAAGGCACTTGGTCCTAAGCCAAGCGTGTCTACCAGTTTCACCACCTCGGCGTATGTATATTATTATAATACTTTTTTAAAAAAGTCAAAAATAACTGATAATTAAGAGCATTAATTTAATTATAACAAAAAACATGTTATAATATAACAAGATTAATTAAATAATTAAAAAAATTATGCCAGAAGAAAAATCAAAAAAATCAAACACGGTTGAAGACGGCAAGATTTGTGCCATTTTGGCCTATCTGCTAATAGGCATTATTTGGTATTTTGCTGACGACAAAATGAGAAAAAATGATTTTGCCGGTTTTCACGTAAAACAAGCGTTGATTCTGATTATTTTAAGTTTTGTCGGTAGTATCGCTCTCGGCATGACTTTTGTTTTAGCTTGGTTGATTCCGCTTTACCAGCTAATCGTTTTTGTGTTTGTAGTTATGGGCATTATTAACGCTTATAACGGACAAAAAAAGGAATTGCCGATAATTGGCCAATTTGCCAAGAAATTTAAATTCTAAAAAACAATTCAAATCTTCAAATATATTCAAATGCTTCAAATACAAATTATTCGAATAATTTTAAATAATTTATATTTGAAGCATTTGAATTGTAATTTGAAGCATTTGAATTATATTTATTATGTCGCAATTTATAAAATTTTTTAATGAAACAGGAATAAAAGATGTCCCTCAGGTCGGGGGCAAGAATGCTTCTTTGGGCGAGATGTACCGCAAGCTTACCTCAAAAGGAGTTCTGGTGCCTAACGGGTTTGCTACCACAGCTAAAGCCTATGACTATTTTATGGAGCAGGCCGGAATAAAAAAAGAAATTAAAAGAATTCTTAAAGGTTTGAACACGCATAACGTAGTTGATCTAATGAAGCGAGGAGCTAAAGTCAGAAAAACGATTCTTAGCGCAAAATTTCCCGAAGCATTAGAAGAAGATATTATAAAAGCTTACGCTAAACTGTCTAAGGAATACGGAGTAAAAGCGGTTGACGTAGCGGTTCGTTCTTCGGCCACAGCCGAAGATTTACCGGATGCTTCTTTTGCCGGGCAACAGGAGACTTATTTAAATATTAGGGGTGCTGAACATATAATAAGCGCGGTACATCGTTGTATTGCGTCTTTATTTACTAACCGGGCAATTTCCTACCGGGTTGATAAGGGCTTTGATCATTTTAATATTGCTTTAAGCGTCGGGATCCAAAAGATGGTCCGTAGTGATTTAGCCGCTTCCGGAGTTATGTTTTCAATAGATACGGAAACCGGTTTTGAAAACGCGGTGCTTATTAATTCTATTTACGGCCTGGGAGAAAATATTGTCCAGGGAAAAGTTAATCCGGATGAATTTTATGTGTTTAAACCGACTAAAGCAATAATTTCAAAAACCATTGGGCATAAGCGCCTTAGAATGATTTATAATAAAGACCCCAAGAAACCGGTTAAAGACGTAATAGTAAGCCTACAAGACCAAAAAAAGCAATCTATAACCGATGAACAGGTTAAAAAATTGGCCGAGTGGGCTATAATTATTGAAAAGCATTACCGGAAGCCGATGGACATGGAATGGGCGCTTGACGGACAGAACAATAAGCTTTATATAATTCAAGCTCGTCCGGAAACAGTACAAAGTATGCGCGATGTAAATGTGTTAGAGAAATATAAACTAGAACGCCGGGGAAAAGTGATGGTTAGCGGGCAAAGCGTTGGCAGTAAAATCGGAGCCGGCAAGGCAAACCGGATAATGGATATAAAAGATATTAAAAAATTTAAGCCAGGAGAGGTGCTAGTAACAGACATGACCGATCCGGACTGGGAGCCGATTATGAAAATTGCCGCTGCAATTGTTACTGATAAAGGCGGACGGACTTGCCACGCGGCGATTATTTCGAGAGAAATGGGTATTCCTTGTGTCGTCGGCACCGAATCGGGAAGCATAAAAATAAAACCCAAAAAAGATGTTACGGTTAGCTGCGCCAAGGGGGAAGAAGGGTTTGTGTATGAGGGAAAATTGCCTTTTAAAGTAGAAAAAACAAATATTAAAAATTTAAAACGGCCGAAGACTAAAATAATGATGAATGTCGGCGAGCCGGACCAGGCTTTTTCAAATTCTTTTATTCCGAATGACGGCGTGGGGTTGGCTCGTTTGGAGTTTATAATAAACAATAGCATTAAAATCCATCCCTTGGCTTTACTTAATTATAAAAAGCTAAAAAATAATTATTTAAAAAAGCAAATTGATGAGCAAGCATACGGTTATAAAGATAAAAAGCAATTTTTTGTAGATAAGCTTTCGGAGGGCGTGGCTATAATAGCGGCCGCGTTTTACCCCAAAGACGTTATTGTCAGATTATCTGATTTTAAATCAAACGAGTATGCTAATTTAATCGGTGGTAAATTATATGAACCTGAAGAATCTAATCCGATGATCGGCTGGCGCGGAGCAAGCCGTTATTACTCCCCGGAATTTTTACCGGCTTTTAAATTAGAATGTGAAGCTTTTCGAAAAGTAAGAGACGATATGGGCCTTAATAATTTAAAAATCATGATCCCGTTTTGCCGGACAGTTGAGGAGGGTAAGCGGGTTAAGGCGATTATGGAAGAAAATGGACTTAAGCGGGGGAAAAACGGATTGGATATTTACGTAATGGCCGAAATTCCCTCTAATATTGTTTTAGCCCATGAATTTGCGCGCGAATTTGACGGTTTTTCCATCGGTTCAAACGATTTAACCCAGTTAACTCTCGGAATTGACCGCGACGCGGCTGGCACATTGGAAGTAGCCGGAGTGTCAAACGAAAAAAATGAAGCTGTAAAAACTTTAATTAAGTATTTAATAGAAGTTGGCAGGGAAACCGGGACTAAAGTCGGAATTTGCGGCCAGGCACCAAGTGATTTTCCGGAGTTTGCCACTTTTTTAGTAGAATGCGGCATTGATTCAATATCTTTAATTCCGGATACGGTAATTAAGACCACCATGGCGGTTAATAAAAAAGAAGCTCAGTTAAAAAGAAAGAAGAAATAAATTTAATAAAAATAAAAAAAGGCCGTTCAGGTAGAACCAAGACGGCCTTTATATCTCCAAAATGAATTGGGCAATCCCTATTTCAGTCCGGAGATACGACTTGCATGGGGATAATTAATTTAATTTTAACATATTATAAATTTGTGTCAATAAAAATTTCAGTTTATTTATAAAAACCCGCCAAAGAGTAAGGTAGGCTTTTTTATTTGACTTATATATAAAAGCAAGTTAAAATTATACTATATTTTTAAAAAACCCCATGCTATTTTTGGGGTTTTATTTATTTAATATTAGAAAAAATATGCCGAATATTAAAATTTTTTATAAAGTTATAATCGTTTTTATTTTAGTATTAATTTCGATCTTAGCTATTAGAATTATTATCGGCGGCGAAAAAGATACCTGGCTTTGCGAAGATGGCGCATGGATAAAACACGGAAATCCGGAAAAGCCAATGCCGACAATCGGCTGTGGGCAAGAGATAGCTAGTTTTGAAGATTGCGTAAATGTCGGAAACGCGGTTATGGAGAGCTATCCGCGTCAATGTAAAACTAAAGACGGGAAGACGTTTGTGGAATATATCGGTAACGAACTTGAAAAATTGGATTTAATCCGAATTAAGTCTCCGCGGCCGAATGAAAAAATTAATAGCCCGCTTGCCATTAAAGGGGAAGCGCGGGGAACATGGTTTTTTGAAGCTTCGTTTCCAATTAGGCTAATAGACAGCAATGGCAATGAAATAATAACCGTAATAGCGCAAACCGGCGAGGAGTGGATGACTGAAGATTTTATCAGCTTTGAAGCTACACTAAATTTTCCTTCCCCACCCACAAGTAGCGGGCGATTAGTTTTAGAAAGAGATAATCCATCCGGATTGAGTGGAAATGATGATTCGTTAATAGTGCCTGTAAAGTTTAAATAATATGAAAAATTCAAAGTTGCTTTATTTAAGTTTATTGAGCGCATCAGGAGTACTGGTTTATATATTTACAGTGGCTTGGTTTATGAATAATGCCCAGGATTTAATTGGAAAAATAGAAGGTTCGGTACCGGCTGTTTTATTTCTTTTGCTGTTTGTTTTTTCGGCATTAATTACCGGACTATTAGTTCTGGGTAAACCAATTTTATTGTATTTAGAGGGAAAGAAGAATAATGCGGTGAAACTGCTTTTTTATACGGCCGGTTGGATGTTTTTAATGTTTGTAGTCGTATTTGGATTTATATTATTTAAAAAATAAAAATATTGATTTAAAATTTAAATTTAAATAGTCATTGTATAAAAAGCGCCTAAAGCCCTGTTAAATCATAGATTTGACAGGGCTTTAGGCGCTAGCTTGTATTATAATTTAAAATTGAGACTGTAGAACAACATCATTTCTACTACGATTTCCAGATTTCGGTAAATTTTCCTAAAAAATGTTTGGCCTATATTACCATATAAGTAAAAAATTTTTTAGAAAAATTTCCTCAAAATCTGAAAATTTCGCTACGAAAGCATATTGTTCTACAGTCTCAAATTGGGATCGGTTTTTATTTTTTCCCAAGGAGTAAATTCTTTTCTTTTTGCCTTATAATATCCGGCTACGGCAATCATAACCGCGTTATCGGTTGTATATTTTAAATCAGGGACCAGAAAAGTCGTATCCGGAAAATTTTTTTTAATCTCCCTGGCCATTTGCGAGCGAAGTTCTTTATTGGCCGCCACTCCGCCGGTAAGCATAATAGATTTTGTGTTATATTTTTTAGCCGCTTTGGCGGTTTTTTTTATTAAAACATCAATTACTGCCTGCTGGAATTCATAGCTGTAATTTGTAATTTGAGATTTGTAATTTGGATTTTTTTCAAGATCATACCTAAGAGCGGTTTTTAGACCGGAAAAGGAAAAGTCAAAATTAGGCGAATTAATCATCGGGCGAGGCAAAGTAATTTTAGATTTTAGATTTAAGATTTTAAATTTTTCAGCCTCTGCCGCAATTGCCGGGCCGCCCGGGTAGCCGAGTTCCATTAGTTTGGCTGCTTTATCAAAAGCTTCGCCGGCTGCGTCGTCCCGGGTTTGGCTGATTGTTCTGTATTTTCCGTGATCTTCCATTAATATAAGCATAGTATGCCCACCGGACACGGTTAATATAATAGCCGGAAATTTAATTTTTTGTTGCCTGTTGTCTGTTGCCTGTTGTCTGCCAACGAAGTTGGCGTATATATGTCCTTCAATATGGTTAACGGCTATAACCGGTACTTTCCAAGCGTAAGATAGGGTTTTAGCGGTTTCCACGCCTACCAGAAGAGAGGTTATAAGGCCGGGTCCGACTGTGACGGCGATTGCATCAAGGTCCACCTCTCCCTCCTTCGCTAAAGCTTCGGCGGGCAAGCCGGCCACAGTTAGGGCTTCGTTTATGACCGGGATTATATTTAAGACATGCTCGCGCGCGGCCACTTCCGGAACCACGCCGCCGTATTTTTTATGGATATCAATTTGCGATGATATAATATTTGATAAAATTTTTATTTTTTTCCCTTGGCCTGAGACGCCCCGCCGTTGATTTGAGACGCCCCGCCGGGGCGTCTCTGCGGATATGACCGCGGCCGCGGTTTCATCGCAAGATGTTTCTATGCCTAATATTTTCATAGTTTAAATTGTAAGTAATTATGTAATATTATTTAATCATGAATTTAGATGAATGTAAAATTAATAATACAAAAACCCGCTTAAAAAAGCGGGAATTTGTATTATTAAAAAAGTATTAGGCTTTTTTAACTTGTACAGCTGCTTGACCTTTAGGGGTGTCGTTTACTTCAAAAGTAACGGCATCACCTTCCCTGAGTTCGCTAAAATCAACCTCAAGAAGTTCATTAGCGTGAAAAAACAGTTCTTTGTCTGAGTCTGTTTGACTGATAAAACCGTAGTTTTTGTCAGTCAGTTTTTTGATTGTTCCTTGCATAAATGTAGAAATAAAATTAATAAATACATAGTAGTGAGTAGAAATTCGACTTTATCTCTACATTTTACTATAAGTAGTCCCCGGGGGAATCGAAGGGCCAAGGCCCGTCTCCCGCTAAATTACTAAG
>Ga0233415_10001054_pt1 | contig 12305 bp, 18 predicted proteins | sample Na_anoxic_12_MG_FD_188631 | JGI IMG/M metagenome (GOLD analysis project Ga0233415, IMG submission 188631) | Seawater microbial communities from Saanich Inlet, British Columbia, Canada - Na_anoxic_12_MG | ecosystem: Environmental > Aquatic > Marine > Inlet | place: Canada: British Columbia... | reverse complement strand
TAACATTAGACAAACTAACAACAGCACTATCTGGGTGGTCAAGTTCTCCAGTAGCTCTTCTTTCACTTACTGCTTCTTCGTATTTTTTAGCTTCTCTTTTTAAAATGTTTAAAGGATAAACTCTACCATTTCTATTTTCAGTATTTGCTTTTTGAAGAATACCTTTCATTATTATAGGTTTATTTTTCTCTTCAGCTTCTTTAATTAAATTAGAATCTGCCTCAAAAGCATAAAATTCTGATATTACATATTTATCTAAATTGCTCATTTTTATTAATTATTTATAGGATATTTAACACATATAAATAGTTTTAAAAAAATAGTTATGATTTTTTTAATTAAAAAACTTGTTTTAATTAAAAAATATATATATTATTGTTAATGTGAAAAAAACAAATTTGATATTGAAAAAAAATGTTAAATACAGACCAAATGACTCTAGAAGATAAGTCTAGAAAAAGAACAGGAAAAGAAATAAAAGTTTTAGGAAAAAATTTAGGTAATGATTCTATAACTTGCAAAATAGGAGCTTCCTTTGAAAAAAAAGAACCAGAAACAATATATATAATTATTAGTTTTTGGGTAGATATTAAAGATAAAGAATCTTATAGTGATAAACATTCATATATAGATTATGATTATCAGCTATCTAGAAAGCTTTCAAAAGATTTAAAAAATATATATAGAAAAGATTTAAAAGATATTTTAGAAAAAAATGAAATATTCCCATACTATCTAGATAACATCTATACGTTTGATTTTCCTGAAAATATAAACTATAATAATAAGAGAAGCTTTGTTTCTTTAGAATTAAATTTACACACTTTAAATTGTGAGGATAAAGAAAAGAAATATGCTTTAAATAATAAAAAAGATACTTTTATATACAAAGAAGCATTAGCAGTTTGTGAAAAAATAGTTAATTCAGATTTATTACAAGGAAAACTAAACTTTACTATACATAATAAAAAGAGAGATTAAACGTTTTTACTACTCTCCAATTACACCATCTTCTATTGTATAAACCATTAAGCGTGTATTATCTATTGGATTATTCAATATTTTAACAGAAGGTTCTTCTTTCCAAATTTTTTCTAAATTTTCATTACCCAAAGGTGTAGTTGTAGAAAAAAACATTTTATCACCTTCTTCTTTTACAAACTCAACATCAGTTAATTGCTTACCTATTAATTCATCTATAAATTGAACAAGATTTACTCCTAATTTTGGACTATAATTTGGTCCTGGGTGTGAATTTTCTTTTATAAATATTTTTATCTCTTCCGAAAGTATTTCTTTTATTCTTTTTTTAGATATTTTCATTTTTTATAAATTAGAAATTGTTGAATTAAGTTCAGAACAGTTTATTATTACCTCTTCTACATTTTCTTTATTTATAGAATTTATAGAATTTAATTTTGTCTTAAAATTTTCAAGTAATGATTCTGGGTAATTTTCATCTTCTAATAGAGATTCTATATTGTGTAAAGTATTTTCCTTTAAATCTTTAGCATAATTAAATTTAACATCATCACTAGATATTAATATTTTAAATAGATTTTTATCTTCTTCATTTAAATGACTATATCTCTTATTAAAATTACTAACAGCATGTTCGTTAATATACTTCCAGGAAAAAAGTTTAGGCATATCTTTTTTCTCCTCTTTTTCTCTTAGTGAATCAGATATTTCTCTTTGTAGATGAGACAATACATTTTCATAAGATTCGTGAGATTTATTTACATCTTTATATCCTATTGTTGTTTCTGATTCTATTAAATTATGTATCGATTCATATAAGTCTTCAAAATTAGAATCTCCTTGAACATATTTTTCGTCTAATATTAAGCTTCTAGTTTTCTTGTTTACTTCAAGAATGTTTTGAAAAGAGACATTTTTTAAAGTAGACATATTTTGATTGATATATCTTTCTGCTAGCCTTTCATTTTCAAAATGACCTTTTGTTAAATTTTCAAAAATCATATATTGAATTTTTAATAAAGGTTCTTTTTTTATTTTTTTTATGAATTTTTTTAAAGAATTTTCTTTTTTTGAATCTTTTGATTCATTAATAATTTCTTTAACAGAAACTCTATATACTGTATCTTTTATTGCGCCAAAGTTTAAACTAACATTTCTCATTATAAATCATTTTTACAAATAAATATGTAAGAAAATTATTAATCAACAGTAACTAGCTTATTTTCTTTATGTAATTGTTTATAAATCTTTACCCTATCTTCAGTTACGCTTTTTAAACTATACTTGTCTTTTACTAATTCATATAAATTATTAGATATTCTTTCAACTTCAGAAGGATTTTGTATAAGATATTTAATTTTTTTATACCAATCTTTATGGTTTCTAGAATCGTTTATTAAAAAACCAGTTTCACCATCTTCTAATAACTCTTTATATATTCCATAATCTTGAGCAATTAAAACTTTTTTAGTCATACCCGCTTCAATAATTTTTAATTCAGATTTAACCTTATTAAATATATTTTTAGTTAGTGGAGCTAAACAAACATCACAATAATTATAATGTTTCCCATACTGAGTTAAAGGAAGAGTCCATCTTCTAACATATTTTAAGTCTTTAGCATGAACTTTATATTTTTCATTTTTATATTTTTTTAACCAAGACACATATTCTTCACTATCTATACTTTTATAGTTACTAGTAACAATCTTCTCAAATTTATTCCATACAGTTTCATGAGGTAATATTTTTCTAGTCTTTTGTTGACCAGTTTGTTTATTTATTTCAGTAATATGTCCTCTAGTATCAAATCCACATAAAATAAATTGATACTTGTCTGATACGTTAGAATCACTATTTAATCTATGTATTGAGTTTTCTAATAATTTTAAGTCTTCTAAATGTGAAGAACCTCCTATCCAAGAAACTCTTAATTTATCAGTTTTTTCTACATCTTCCTTTTTCCACATTTTATGATTGGTATCAATAGCATTAGGCATAACTAAAACATTTTGATTATATCTTTTTATTTCTTTAGCAAAAATATTTGTAGTAGTAGTTACATAATCAGACATTTTAATAGTGTCAATTATTTTCTCAGTTATCTTTTGCTCTTTAACAGCATAATACATTGGATGGGTAGTTGGGGGCATCCAATAATCATCTAAGTCCATAATTAAAGTAACACCAGCATCTTTTAATTCTTTAAAAATCTCTTTTATTTTTTCATGCGGCCCCAAAGCTCTATGAAAATGAATTATATCATATTTTTTAAGAGCATTTAAGTCATTAAAGTTTATATGAGCATTAATTTTGATATCAAAATCATCTTTAAATTGTTTTTGCATTTCTTGTGCTGGCCATATTGAACGAAAGTGTCCAACCCCTGCAAGGTCAGATGGGTGAAAAAGTATTTTAATTTTATCAGACATAATTTAATTATATTATTGTGTTGTTATATTTGTGTTATTTACGTTTATAGTTCCATAAAAATTATTATTTACCGTAGCATTTGCATATCTTGTCATTAATTCTTTTTTTGGATAAAATCTTCCGTTATTATTTTCTTCAACGAGGGAAGTTGATTGCATTGGAATGTAAGGAGCATAAATAAATCCTGTATCCATGAAGGTGTTGCCCTTAATTCCTAATAATAATTTAGGAATTATTTCTAATAATAATTTAGAATTTTTATTATTGTTTTTTAAAGAATTTATGTTTATTTCTCTTTCTATTTCAACATTAAACTCTCCTAATAAGCCAAGACCAACCCAGAAGTTATTACAAAATTTATAATACAAACCCTTGTCTAAGTCTATATAATAATTTCCATTTCTCTCAGTTATAAAATTAACAAAATTTAAAACATTATTACTAAGAACACAATTTTCAGATTTAGAAAATGCTAACTCTTTATCATAAGACTTTTCTTTAAAATTGTTTGTAAAACTTTTTACTTTTAAGATAGACCAAGAATTATTATCTTCATCCCAAACTATAGCTTCTTGTCCATTATTAATTATTAAAAAATTGTTTTTATTTTTTTCTAATTTAATATTTTCTGTTACCATAATAAATGGTAAATCAATAGACCCAGAAAAATCTACACAACTACCAATAGTTAATAGATTACCTGTACTATTATAGGTATCAGCTACATCAGAGCCTAAAATATAACTATTAGTAGTGATTGTTGAATTGTTTATAGTTTTTCCTGAAACAAGACTCTTTGGAGGCATACTATAATTTGTTAATATATTTTTCAGCCTTTTCTGCAGCTTTTTCAAAATCAGATTTATTAGAAGATTCTATTTCTAAAATTAAATCCTTAACATATTTATCCGTATAGGCTACTACATATTCTAATTTTAATTTAGAGTTATCAAATTCTCTATCAACAGAAATAAATCTTCTTCTTTCTTGCGCATCCATAGATGCTGTTAGTTGAGATTCAGACAAGCAAAATTCACCAGGTTTTAAAATAATTCCTTTAGAATTCATAGATGCTGTTTTACAGGCGATTTTTACAGACTCATTTGACGTATTAGTTATTTTCCAAGTATTCATAGTTGTATAATTTATTTTGTTTAAAAATAGTTTTTTATAAGAAAAAGTAAATAATAATAATTATTATTTTTTAGGATTTAATGAAGATAGCTTTATTGAATTCATTACATTGTTTACAATGTTAGATTTAAAAGTTTCTAAATCTTTTGATGAATGTTTAGAGCTTAAATTAAATTTGTTATTTGTCCCTCTATAAGAAATTGAAGCAACTGTATTAGAGTTTTCAGAAAATTTTACTGTTAATGTTAAATCAAACTCTTCACTTAATTCTTTTTCGTTTATATCTCCATTTACTTTTATATTTATAAACAAAGAGTTTCCATCAAGTTTTGTAGAGCTTTTTAAGAGGTTTAGAATTAAACCTTCTTCATTTTTTATATTATCATCTAGATAAGTTAATATATCAGAACCTAAAACAAGTAAATAATCTTCAGAATACCAACCTAAAGTATCTTCATCACTCCTGCCAGAATTAGATGTTAATACAATTTCTTCTTCAGAAATTAATCCAGCAAGAAATTTAATTCTATTTTTATAAAACTCATTAATCATTTTTTTGTAAGGAAATATTACCATGTAAATATTTCTTAACCAACTCTTCTACTGTTGACCTTAAAATATTATTATATTCATCTTCAGGTAAATTTTCTACTTTTACCATTTTATCATCATTTACATCAAGGCCCATATCATCAGTCATTGGTTGAGTAACATCTGTAACTGGCTCTATTGTATCTGTCATATTAGTTGGTATAGAGCTTTCATCATCTGGGTCTATTCCATTTTGAAAGTCAGTTAATTCTTTATCACCATTCATATCCTTTATGTTTGTAAGGTTTGAAGTTCCTTCAATTGGGTCAAAATCTATTTCTCCAACTTTTTCAAATTTAACAACATAAATTTCAGATTTTTTCTTAGCCTTTTCTAGCCACAAATCTTTAATTGTAGTTTCTTCTCCTGGCCTATCCATAAGCTTCATAGGTATTTTAGAAAGGTTTTCGGCACCAACACTTAGTTTACTCATATCAAAAACAAAAAGTTTTTCAGCTCCCATATCCTCAAGGGCTTTAGGAATTTCTGGCTTATATTCTAACTCTTCTTCTTTTGCTTTAAGTTCTTCTTCTTTTCTTTTAAGCTCTTCTTCTTTTTCAGATAAATATCTTTCTTTCTCTTCTAATTCTCCTTCTTTTTTATAAGCTTCTTCAACATCTTTGGATTGAGTTATTGCATCTGGGTTTTCTAAAGAATCTTCTTCTTTATTTTCTGCTTGAGAAATATCAACATTAACAACTTCTTCATTTTCATCGTTTTCATCGTTTTTTGGTTGAATATCTTTATTAACTTGATTTTTTATTTTATTTGAAATATTTTTTATGTCTTCTTCATTTATTTCAATTTCATCAAAACCCTTATCTGTAAGATTTTTTTTAATCATCTCTTCTAATTCACTTGTAGTAATTTGTGCCATTTTATTATTAGTTTATTTTTAATAAATATAAGTTAATTTTAACTTAAACATATTTTGAGTTACTATTTATAATAAATATTTAAAATTTATGAGTAATCAAAAAAATTTAAGAAAAAAAGGAAGAGGCAATGAAACAAAACAATTTTTAAAAACAATAATAGGAGATATAAAATTTAAACCTAAAAATAATAAACAAAGAGAATTTTATGACTTAATTCAAGAAAAAGAAATAATAATATGCACAGGACCTGCTGGAGTTGGTAAATCTTATTTAACAGTATTAAAGTCGTTAGAGCTATTATCATCATCAGATAATGAATTTTACAAAATAGTAATAACTACACCTGCAGTTGAAGCTGACGAAAAACATGGATTTTTACCTGGGGACATATTAGAAAAAATGGCACCATATACCTATTCAACATTATATTTAATAGAAAAAATAATAGGAAAAAAAGCTACACAAAACTTAATGGAGTCTGAACATATACAAATAATGCCATTAGCATTTATGAGAGGTATAAATGTAGACAATTCAATATTAATAGCTGAGGAATTTCAAAATTCAACAAAAAGACAAACAAAAACCCTATTAACTAGGATTGGTTGGAAAAGTAAATTTATAGTATCAGGAGATTTAGAACAGTCAGATAGATATAAAAACACAAAAGAAACGGGTCTTTATGACGCTACAAATAGATTGAAAAACATAAAAGAAGTAGGCTCTTTTGTTTTTGAAGAAGTGGATATAGTAAGAAACCCAGTAATAGCAAAAATACTAGAAACTTATAAAAAAGAATAATTTTACATATTTATATATGTAAATTAAAATTATAATTATGATTATACAAAAAATGAAATGTCCTCAAGGATGTGAAGAATCTACTTTTTTAGAAAGTGTAAAAACCGTATTAGAGAATAATTCTAATTTGTTATTAGATTCTCAAAAACAATCTAAACCAACTTCTAAAAACATAAAAGTATATACTTGTAATTGTTGTCACAATTCTTTTGAAATACCAGAAAACAATTCAAATAAAATGATTTTATAACATTTTATTATAAACTAGCCTATAACAAAAAAGCCTCAAGAAATTGAGGCTTTTGTTTTAATATATTAATTATTAATTTTAAAGAATTTTAATACCAGCTAATTCTCGCATTCTTTTAATTTCTTCAGAAATAACTTCTTTTTCTTCTTCTTTAGATTCAGCAACCACATCTTCATTAGTTCCAGGGTCATCACCAGCATCATCACCAGCATCATCACCAGCATCACCAGGTTCTTCAGGTTCTTCATCGTCTTCAGACATAATTTCAGAAAGCATCTCTTCTAGAGCTTCTTCTGATAGATATGATTCTTCAGTGTTTATAACAACAGTAGCATCTTCATCATCTTCAGATAAACCTTCTTCAGTCGCTTCTTCCTCCATGTATGTGTGAGTTTCGCCAGCTGCACCAAACTTATTTGGCACTTTGACAAATTCTTTATCATACATAGTGCCAGCAGTGGGATTAGCTTCATGAGTGCCGGGTCCAGCATGTACTTCATCAAGTTGAGACTGTACTTCAGAAAGTTCGTTTTCCAATTGAATTTTTCTTTTGAATTTTATAGCTTCCTCTCTAATAATTTCTTTAAGTTCGTTTTTTGTAATTTTCATTTTTATTAATTTATTTAGATTTATTTGAGTCAGCTTTTTTCATTTCTGAAATAAATGCTGAAATTTCTTCTATTTGTGTTTTTAGTTGTTTATTTTCTTCTTTTAGTTTGCCAATTTCATTAAGCTCATCTTCATTTAATTTAGAATCTTCTTTTGCAGACTTTTCTGCTTTTCTCGCATCTTCAGCAGCAAATTCTTTTTCCAATTGAGCTATATAAGAAATGTTTGGAGTTTCTTTAAATCCTGAAATACTTTTAGAAGCATCATCACCATTAAAACCAAAGGTTCCAACGAAATCTCTATTTTCATAAAGGCTTTTAAGTTCTTCGTTTAGTGATGTAACTTTTTTGTAATATTCTTCTTTTTTAAGAATAAATTCAGCTTCTTCTTTAATAAGCTTTAAGATGTTTTTTTTATCTATTGTTTTCGAACCCTTTTCCATTTTCTAATTTTTATTGTAAAAGTTGTTAATTTTTAAAATAAATAGTATAAAAAATTTCTTTTTTAATTATTCATTTATTTTTTTCAAAAAATTACTTATATTGCAATTAAATATAAATACAACACAATATAAATATGAACAATAAAATAAAAATCATTGTACCACTCTACAACCCAGGAAAATTTCTAGATAGGTGTGTAAACTCTTTGTTAACTCAAGATTACGATAATTATGAAATACTGTTTATAGACGATTGTTCTTCGGATGGTTCTTTTAGTAAAATACCAGCAGTTAAATATAAAGGAGATGAAAATGGAGATTTATTAAAAGATGAAAATGGAGAGCCAATTGTAGAATCAAAACATCCACTACTAGATAAGACAAGATGCCAAAACATATTAGCATGGCGCTCTGGAGAAAGAGTTACTGCATTGCCAAATTTACATAATGGCATTATGAAATTTGCAACAGACCCAAATGATATCGTTGTCATAGTAGATGGTGATGATTGGCTTTTTAATAAGAAGTCTTTATCATATATAAATGATTTTTATAACAACAACCCAGAATGTTGGATGATGTATGGAAGTTCAAAATGGACTAATAGTATGAAGTGTTGCGCTAGAAAATATACTTCAGAAGATTTTAAAGATTTAAGAAAGGTACAATTTAAAGTTTCTCATATTAGAACTTTTAGAGCTGGTCTTTATGCTAAAATAGCAGAGCAAGATGAGAATTATGATTGTATGAAAGATAATAGTGGAAATTGGTACAAGATGACATATGATGTAGCTATGTTTTTGCCCATGCTGGAAATGGCTGGGGAAAAGCATGTTTTTTATAATGAGACTCCTTTATATGTTTACAATAGAGAAAACCCAATATCTGATGACAAAGTAAATCAAAATTTACAAACTGCAATACATTTGCAAATAAATAAGAAAAAAAGATTTCATAAAATTGAAACTTATAAAATAGAAAAACCAGAAAAAATAAAAACAGATGATTAACGGAATAGTATTCAGTAAAGATAGAGCTTGTCAGTTAAATTTATTAATAGACAGCATAGAAAAAAATGCTAAAAACATTTTTGAATTAAAAGTAATTTATACATCATCAAATAATGATTTTGAAGAAGGTTATGAAAAGTTAATAAACCAATACCCAGAAGTAAAGTGGATAAAAGAGTCTTCTAATTTTAAGGAAGATGTTTTAAGTTCAATTCAAAATACAAAAAGTGATTATACTTGTTTTTTTACTGATGATGACATAATATATAGAACTTTAAAAGAAGAAGATTTAACTTCTAAATTAAAAGAAGATAAAGATGTATTTTGTTTTTCTACAAGATTAGGTTTAAATACAAACAAGTGCTATACTATGAAATGTGATAATGTTATCAAACCAAGCTTTGAAGATGATAATTTTATTTCTTGGGACTGGAAGGTTCATTATATGGATTTTGGATATCCACTTTCTGTTGATGGTCATATTTTTAGAACAAAAGAGATATTAAAACTTACAAAGAAAGTTAGCTTTTCAAACCCGAACACATATGAAGCTAGTCTTCAAATTTTTGATAATTTTCCTAGAAACAAAATGTGGTCATATAAACATAGTGTATTAGTTAATTCTCCAAGCAATATAGTTCAAAGCACATTTCAAAATAGAAAAGGAGAGACTTATGGAATTAGCACTAAAGACTTAAATGATGCATTTTTATCAGGTAGATTTATTGAATTAGATAAAATAGACTTTTCTAATATAGTAGGCTGTCATCAGGAATTAGAGTTGCCGTTAACAAAATTAGAGCTAAAAGAACAATAATATGAAGCCAGTTTTAGTACATTATATTAACATAGGAAACATAGATAATTTGGAAGTTGCTGAATATATCAACAAAATTAAAGATATATGTACATATGATGGTGAGTATCACTCTATATTCATCCCAGTTAGAGATAGGGAAACGCAAGTTGATTGTTTAAATCCTGTAGTTTTAAAAAATGTGGAAGGAAAAGAGGTTTTTATAAATAAGTTAAACTATCTAAAACATAGAACAGAAGAAATGATTAAAAACTTCCCTTTTATAAATAGAAATATACTTTTAGTTGAAAAAATATGAAAATAGGATTAGTAGTAATAGCAACAGGAAAATACACTCAATTCATACCTCCTTTATTTAAGTCTGTTCAAAAACATTTTATGAAAGGCCATGAGGTTAAAATTTTTGTTTTTACAGATGGAAAAATACCAGAAAATGATATTGTAAAAAGAGTAGAGCAAGAACATTTAGGCTGGCCAGGAGCTACATTAAAAAGATATCATATTTTCGATAAAAACAAAGAAGCTTTATCTAAAATGGACTACCTGTTTTATTGTGATGCTGATATGAAATTTGTTGGAGATGTTGGAGAAGAGATATTGCCAGAAAAAGAATCTAATGGACTAGTAGGAACTGAACATCCTGGATTTTATGGTGGAAGAAGAGGTACTTATGAAACAAATAAAGAATCAACTGCATATGTAGCTCCTGATGAAGGAGTTACTTATTGTGCTGGCGGTTTTAATGGAGGAACATCTGAAGCGTTTTTAAAAATGTCAAAAACAATAAAAGAAAGAGTAGATAAGGATTTAGAAAAAGATATTATAGCAATATGGCATGATGAAAGTCAAATGAATAGATATTTTATCGATAATCATCCTAAAATATTAAACCCAAGTTATTGTTACCCTGAGTCTTGGAGTGTTCCATTTGAAAAAAAGCTTTTAGCATTAAATAAAAACCATTCAGAAATAAGAAAATGAAAATAAGATGTAATTCAAATTATGGTTTTAACCTAAATAATTATGACGTCAATAAAAACGTTGAAATTTGGTTAGATACTTTTGAGAGAATAGACGTTAGTAGAGCTGAAAAGAAAATTTTTATAGCTATAGAACCAAACGAAGTTATAAAAATGAATGAAGATATTAAATATTTTCAAAAAGCATTTGATTATATATTTACATATGATGAAGATTTACTAAAAGAATTAAATAACTCTGTATTGTTTGAATTTGGAACAAAATGGGTTCATTTAGATGATTATAAAAATTTAAAAAAAGAGTTTAGTGTATCTAATGTTTGCGGTCATAAATCTATTACTAAATTTCATAAAATAAGACATAAACTATGGTTGTCACAAGAAAAAATTAATATTCCAAGAAATTTCTTTTTAAGTAAATATGGTGGACCAAGATTGTTTGAAGGAAATAAAATACTTGAAGATTCTAAACTACCAATGTTTGAAAGTATGTTTCATATATGTATTGAAAATATTCCAAAAAAATATTTTTTTACAGAAAAACTAATAGATACTTTATTGTGTAAAACAATTCCAATTTATTGGGGCTGTACAAATATTGAAGAGTATTTTAATACAAAAGGAATGATAATAGTTAATAGTATAGAAGAAATAATAGATGCTTGCAACAATATTACAGAAGAAGATTATCAGAATAAAATTGAATACGTTGAAGAAAATTATAATAAAGCTTTAAAGTGGGCAGACCACCCAGAAAGAATATATAAAAAAATTAAAGAATTGATATGAAATTACACCTTGGATGTGGAGATAAAAAATTAGAAGGATTTATAAATATAGACATAAGAAAAGATGTAAATCCTGACGTAATTGATGATATTTCTAAATTAAAAGAATTTAAAAGTAATAGCGCAAAGCTTATATATGCATGCCATGTATTGGAGCACTTTGGTAGACATGAATATTTAAGTGTTTTAAAAAAATGGAATAGTGTATTAAAGTCTGAAGGTACTTTGAGGCTCTCAGTGCCAGATATAGAAGGTGTCTTTTTGAAATATAAAGAGGGAGTTCCATTAAGAAATCTTATGGGATTTTTATATGGTGGTCAAAACTATAAAGAAAACTATCACTATATTGGATTTGATTTTAAAACATTAAAAGAAGATTTAGAATCTATTGGTTTTAAAAACGTTAGAAAATGGGATTGGAAACAAGTTGAACATGGACATATAGATGATTATAGTCAATGTTATATTCCTCATATGGATAAAGAAAACGGAGAGTTGATGAGCTTAAATATAGAAGCAGAAAAAATTTAATATGGTATCAGTATTATTAGCAGTATATAACGGAGAGAAATATTTAAGACGTTCTATAGA
>Ga0233415_10001052_pt1 | contig 12306 bp, 15 predicted proteins | sample Na_anoxic_12_MG_FD_188631 | JGI IMG/M metagenome (GOLD analysis project Ga0233415, IMG submission 188631) | Seawater microbial communities from Saanich Inlet, British Columbia, Canada - Na_anoxic_12_MG | ecosystem: Environmental > Aquatic > Marine > Inlet | place: Canada: British Columbia... | reverse complement strand
CTGTATCTCCGGAAGCTACTGACAGATAAGCTAAACCATTAGTTGCAATATCATCAGCATCATCACCTACAGCATGCGTAATTTTTAGAATATCTGTAGTAGAGTTTTCATGCTTTTTAAGCGTAAACACAATACTACTACCAGTAAGATCCTTAGTAGGATTATGTGATACCTTAATTTTAAAACTATCTCCCTGGGAGAAGTCTTTTACTACTTTCAATTTAGCCATAATTTTAGTTCTCTTATCTGTTATAGAGGGTAATATCTTATACAGTCATCAAAAAGGTAACGTTCTAAACCCACAAAATCACACTGGTATAGGTGACAATACAATCTGAGGTTTATTTTCTTTACACCACCTTGAGTAACCATTCTTATATTTGCACCCCCTACTGCTAAACCTCATAAGTAATGGTCGGGCTATTGTGAGACTTAATCTTCCATGTAGATGCCATTCTCACTGGTGTCGGTTTGATCCTTCACGAGCACTCTATTTCCGGCGATTACCGCCGTGGAATTAACAGTTTGTGTACCGCTAAGAGTGATCGCTGCGTTAGTAGCAACCAGTACTGGATACTTGACCGCTTCCTTCGGTGTTGCGCCTAAGCGGCTTTCTATTGATGATGTCATTTTATTAGCCTATAAAAATTACAGTTACTGTAATTGTAGCACCTAATCTATTCTTAATACTGAGTACTCCACCAGTAAACCATATATTTAAATCAGTATCCACATCAGGATTAGAAGTACCACCAGCATTAAAAGATGCTCCTACCGTGTAGAGGCTTCCACAATAGTCGTTCCTAGCGTATCCCCATCTGTTGTATTGTCATAAATATTAACGTCAGAGATATTAATTATTTTAGGCTGAATCTCAGGCACTCATTAACCTACCCTTTCAATTGATGATGCCATAATTTATTACTCACTTAGTTGCTCTCATACCAAACACCGTTATAGTTTGTCCACGTATAAACGACGTTAGCTGTTAATGTTTTATTTGCGCCTGTATTATTTACTATTGTAGCGGAATCTTGGATGGTGGTATTGCCGTTAGCCGCCATTACTTTTAACTCTTGCCCCGGAGATTCATTAGTAAAATCAGTAATTGTTGTAGCCCCTGAGTGATTAGTCCTAACAAAAGCGATATTATCCACATTGATAGTCGTGCCTGTCGTTATTGCTTTAGCTGCTTTAGGTATAACCGATAAAGAAGAACCGCCAAACAGCGAACTAAAGGAAAACTGAACACCTGAAATATTCCTAGCAGAACAACCAGATATCATATTTTTTTCTTCTTGAGACGCTGTACTTAATGTTTCACTAATAAAATCAACAGGATTAGCACCTACCGACTTGAAGTCATCATACGTTATACCAAGTAATTTATTCCTCTGTCCTGATAGATCAAATACATTATAAACAGCAGAGTTATTAACACTCGCACCTCTGAAATTTAGCATTGTGAATTTATTATTATTACCACGATTAATCATTGATTGTCTGTAGGAGTTATCGACCGTTGTAGTTGATATATCAATATCTGAAGAGGTTGTATCTAGCACTATACCGACATCACAAAACTCTGGGAGGCATTTATTCATAGTATGATGAGCAGCAGAGTTACCATAACGTATACCTATTAAATTTCCATTCGATTCACGGCCAGCAACCTCAACCCAATACAAATTAGAGTCTGTATTATTTATATCAATAATCCCCTGCTCAACTACAGGGTCATCTAATAGACAATTCTGAGCAAATATGCGCTCCATGCTCACAGTTCCATTAACTGTAGTGGTTGCTGTATCTACGCCAAATTTAGGCAGCATGATCGCTGAATCGGAAAAGTTATTAAACGCTAAATCTTTAAGCCAGTTCTTCCGCCCACCATGTATTTTAATACCACCCGTTCCAGATGCAGCACCAAGTCCATGAATTGAAAACCCTTTAACACTTGAACCCTCAACATCTACACTCTCATTAGTCTCTATAACCCACCCAGCCGTGGCTGCTGTTAATCTAGTGACATACTGACTATTAGCTGAGGCGTGTGAATGACTACCAACTAATTGGTTGCCATTAGTTAATACTAAATTAACTCGATAATTACCGGGGGGGAAATAAACCTCACCACCTGTGGAAGGTAAAGAATCTATAGCCGCTTGACATGGTAAAGTATCATCAGTAACACCATCACCAACCGCACCGAAGTCTTTAACTGAAACAACATCACCAATTCTTACTTGCAAACTCAAACTACCATTAAGAGTTATCAAGTCAAATTCGTTTTCACTTCCACTATTAGCAACTACATCACCCGTAAACCCACCACCGTTCCCGCTTGTACGCTCTTTTAGGGTTACTACATCATCAACAGTTAGACTGCCAGCTTTGCTTACGGCAACAGCTAGAGTATTAAAATATCTGTCTGTAGAAACGCTGCCTTTTACTTTAGTAACCATTTTAAATATCTCTTATTTCAAGAATAAAATTTTGTTTGTTCATTATTTGATTAAGTTTTAGCATAGCTTTTCTGCTTTGAAGTACTGCAGGTTCACCACCTAAGTAACCTTTAGCAAGACCTAACAGTATACAGCCATCAGTATGTTCAACTATATTGCCATTATGAATGAGTATACCGCTTCTTCCATCAACCTGCTGCAAGTGATAAGTAGCCCTATATTTTCCAGATGCGCTGAGTGGCAAATAAACTGATTCATAGGTTCCGACAGGTATGCAAGATACAGATCGTTCATTATCTCTCCACGGTAATTCCAGAGTATGGAATACACCACCAGGAAGTACTAAAACCCCCCTGGTACAATTACCTGTTTGCTCTGTTCTGACTAAAAGCATAATTAACCTACTCTCTCAAGAGATATTCCTAATAACCCATAGTCAGCAGTTAAATCAGTCCAAGCCATAATTTACACACTATCGCTACTAGAAGAAATAACTCCAGATGCTAATGTTTCATCCGTTGTATTTGATCTATACATATTGCCGATAACCGTTCCATTATCTGCGCCTAGCCCAGCTTCAACATGAACACCATTATCATTAATTCGGTATAAGCTTGTAGATGTAAAATCAAACCCTGTTTCATCTTCTACAAAAGCAAGTAATTCTCTGAGTTTAAGATGTACAAATTTTAATTGTTTAAAGTCTATATTCATATTACTTACCACGCTAAGATGTAGTTATAGTCCTCCAAGATGTGCCATCAAACCACCTAAGGTTTGACCCATCAAATGCTAAAGCTGATCCAATACCATCAAGTATCATATTTGCAGCAGTAGGTAATGGTATGGTCTTTTGTTCTTGGAAGCCATAAAAAACTGTCCTAGCTTGCGCTGCATTTGTAGAGTTCTTTACCTCAAAGGCTTTCTTATCACTTCCTGATTGCCCCTCTCTAAATTCTAAAGCAATCGCCCCTCCTGTAATATCAGATATATTTCTTAACTCTCCGAGATTAAAGTTCCAGTTTAAACTACGGCTATCCGTCTCCTGCGTATCAGTTATTGATATAGCACCACTTCCAATAGATAGAAGTAATGGATTTAGAGTACATACCACCCCTGCTACCGCTTTTACAGCAGCATATCCTGCATACCCACCACCTATATCTAAAGACTTAGTTGATAACTCTCCTGTGTCTGCATATATTCCAGTCCCTTGTGTGTTAGCTCCAGCAAAATCATACCTATTATTAATAGATAGGTTATCAAAAACAACCTTACCAACATCTCCGTTTGTACCTGATGTCAGGTGTATTGCATGGGTATTTAACGCTGCAAACTGCACTGAGCCTGTACCAAAATACACCTCATCACAAGTGCCTATTATTACCTGTTTCCTATCTTCTTTCTCTGCTGTAGTTAATGGGTTTCCTGGAGGATCAGAGGCTTCTATGTGACCATGTATCATAAAGTTGTTTATATGTATTTTACGTGGATTATTTGTTCTTGTATTAGCACTATCAATAACTAAGTCAGGCCCTCTACTATAAATACAGTAGAGATTATTTATAAATATATTATTATGTGCATCGCCAGTTAACGCTACTTCAGTTAGATCTATTACTGCTTTATAGTTCCCAAGACTTGTAGTAGAACCAGTATCTTGAGTCCTTATTACTCCAAATACTGTCTCTTTAACACTATTAGTAAAATCTATACCTTTTCCATTGACATTTTTAATTATTATCTCACCAAACTCACTTCTTAACAGTAAATTCAAATGCAACCCGTCTATAGGGAAAGCTCTTGCTCCACCATCAAGAACAATCCTATTCATATTGACACGTATAGCTGACTCTTCTTCAGGATTCACTGAACCATCAATTTTAAAAATAAATGATCCAGTTCCTATAGGTTTAAAAGATGCTCCACTAGACCAGTGAATCTCCTTACTTCTCCTTAGTTTTAAATCAATAACCCTATACTGCCCAGATGGTATATACAAATCGTATTCACTATCCATAGCAGACTGCATAGCTAAAGTATCGTTTGTTACTCCGTCGCCTACTGCTCCAAAATCTTTTACACTAACAAACTCACCTAACTTAGCAGCTACATTTGTAGTAACACCCCAAGAAGGGGTGTAAGTAGTCGCTGTAGCGTCTATAGTGCTTATAGCTACTGAAGTTCCAACAATAGAAAAAATTGTATCTCCTTCAACCAGTACTCCAGCACCAAAATCTAAAGTAGTGGTATCCGTTTCTGTGTAGTCTGTACCAGGGTACTGTATAACTCCTTGTACTGTAATTATCTTATTATCCCCAGCCACCACATAAGGATTTGTAAGAGAGATTGTTCCTGTACTTGCCATAGTAGCGTCTACAGCAACTGACTCATAAGTAGTATTAGTACTTCCCTCAACTATCCAGACTAAACCTGTAGCGTCCCATGTATAAATGCTTGTGCTGCTTTCATTAAAGTAACGATCACCAGATTCTAAAGGATTGCCATCGGCTCTAGTGGTAGGAGGAGTAGAGGAAGCCTGAAACGTAGTAGATAAGTCAGCTACCCTCACAACTTCTGTAAGATTGTCAGCTACAACTTTTACAGTATCGTAAGCAGTATTAATGTAGTCATCAACTATTTGTCCTGAGTTAGCCGGGTTATAATTTATTCCCATTTCGAATCCTCTATCTTGGTATTAGCAGCTTCATCAGATAAGAATAGGCCATTAGTTTTAGCTTTAGTGACAAGGCTTAAATACTCATTAAGTTTGGCCATAGACTCTTCCTTGTTAACAGAAGACAGTAATTTATAATTTACATACACTAACAACAAATTCAGCAATTGCCTGGGTAAACCTACTTTATAGGTATCTACATCGGAATTGGTAGGAATTTTAGTCGGAAGTGCTTTGTAGGTAAGAAATACCGCATTTTCGCTGCTTGGATACGGATGCTGAAGAATGTTGTAGGAAGGAGTGTAAAGGGATAAAGATTCTTCTTCGTTATCAAGATAGAATTCTTCTCCTTCCTCATTAAATGCTGTAACTATGTGTATTACATCGTCCGTAAAAGGATTGTTAGCCGTATCAGTTATGTATTTATAAACTTCAGTAGATTCGGTATTCGTAGCTGCATAGTCACTATCAAGATAATATTCCGTAATATGTGAATACAACTGTATTGTCATACCACGAACTTTTACAGGAAATTCCGTATAAAGGTCAATCATAGCTAAATTGATAGCATTGATAACTTTTGGGTAATGATTACTGGCTATATCTCCGTTATCATCTCCACCTATATTTATAGATGAGGAGTCTAATGTGGATATATAGCTAAACAAGTCAGCTAGAAGCATTTATAGCCTTTATAGGTAAAATTTTGTTGAGTATAACCCAATTTCCGTATTATACAATATAGGAATCTATGCCAGTTGTATCATCAACTTCAAAATCATCTTCCCAAATATTGCTTTCTTTATTGTATTTTTTGGCTACTTCTGCAGAAGGTTTCCATGGAGCAAGACTGCCTAATTGGCTTATAGTGTCTATTGCATCATCATGTCTAGCTTTAATGCCTGCTAAACTAACCAAACTCAATTCTTCTGTAATTTCATTAATAATAGGGTCTTCTTTCATCTCTTCCGGAAAATACATTTTTTTCGTTTTAAACCATGGCACAACTATATTAAATCTCTGCAACTTATTTGTAACAGGCCTTATACCTTCTTTATTACTATTATTCTCACTAGCCAAAGTAAAATACACATTCCTGGTTATCATCTCATTTTTAATCCACGGAATAAATCCTCCTTGTTGTCCTGTAACTTCTATACCTGTCTGCTGTGGTTTATACAGCTGAGCTAGTCTAAACAAATCATCAATATTAGCATCCATTAGCTGTCTTTTAAGTACTCCGTCTACCCAGAACCAGTCTCCTTTATTGTTGTAAGCCCAAACAAAAATAACACTATAATCGGCACTAGTTTTTTCACTTGTAGCAAAATCTGTGGTTATGTAAAAGTTAAAAAGTCCCTTATTTTGCATAACATTACCACGCTTGTACCACATGATATCACTGTCCTGAATAAGCCTATCTTCATCAGACATGACCCTATTCATCATTTCACCATTAAAATCTGACATTCTTCCCATTGCTACAGCATCATCATACATACGTTTTACAACCTCATAAGGAAATCTATCTTCCCAACTACCTACAAACTCTTCTTTTGTACAAGGAAATCTTTCACATACAGGATAAACGCTCGGACTCCATCTACCAGATTCTATGACTCTGTACAGTGGATCAATCTGAGAAAATACTGTACCAATATAGCAAATCTTGTTTCTGGTAGGGTGCATTGCTTTATCTACTGCTTTATGTATTGTATTTTCTATATTAGCTATAACTGTAGGAGATTTAGCGTCAGTATCGCTTAAAATATCATCCATAATACAAAACTCGGGTCTATGAGAACCGGTATTGTTAGCAAATCTTGTCCCGCGAATAGACATCTGGGCACCAACCATTTTTATGCCTAATCTGTGCCCATCCCTATTTTCTAATTCTATAAAAGTATCAGTAAATCTTGTGTCTACTATATATTGCTGTAAAAACTCACTATTGTTATAAGTCATCTCTAAAGACTTACGCATAGTTTTAGCACCGCCTTCTTGACTATCTAAAACAGCTAACATGTAGTTTACTACACCAAAATTGTCTAATTTTCCAAACACAGCTATATACAAAGGCAGATACGTAGTCAGCAGTGTTGATTTAGCAAAGCCGCGATGACATAAAACAGCTAATCTAGTTTTACCACTAAATATATTGTCCATCAACTGAAAATGGGTAACCGGAGACTTATTAGATTCCCCTTCTGCTCCATTAACTAGTTTTATAAAATTTATAAAATGTAAACTAGCTTCAGAAGGTATATAGCTTTTAAATTTATAGTCAACACTATTAAGATAATCTTCAACTGATTTTTTACTGCTGCTCATCAGAATCCACTGTTTTAATTATAGTACTGTTAGCTATTTCTAATGCATTTGTATTTCCGGCTTCCATCTGTTTTCTTTGCATTCGAACTAATTCCCCAGTAGCTTCTCTCAAATCGGCAAGACTTTGATCCTGCTTAAGTCCTATATCTAACTCTATTTTCTTGGTTTCTGGCGGTTTAAGGTGCATCATTAAACTGCTAGCCGCATCAGATCTAACTTTCTCGCTTCTAGCATTCATCATTAGTTCAGCTTGAGTATTAATAGCTTTTTGGAATAGGTCTGCATTTAGTATGTGAGTAGGCATTATGCTCTGCTCAAACACACCTTGTACTAGCTTATTCTTCTTAAAGGCACTGGCAAAACTTGCTATAACGTTTTGACTATTGCCCTCATCTTTCATCCTTTGATACCTATCAGGAAAGGTTTTTGCGTAGGCTTCTATATCCTTATCACCCAATAGTTTATGACTGACATATTTTACAGCACTGACATAGGAAGTTAATTTGTACCTTCCTGACTGCATTACGCTTGTATAGCTTAAAACATTATCCCTAAAGAACTCTCTGAAGCTCTGGTCCTGAGCACACTTATTTACAGAATCCAAAATAGCATCTGTATAATTTCCTTTTAACCTTTTAGGCAATACTCTGAGCATTTGGTCTTTGGTCAGGATTGCTGTCTTACTTGCTTTAGCTTCGCCCATTATCTCTTTCCGGTTAGTAGTTTGCAGATATTACTGCAATCGGTATCAGTCAAGGAGGTTAAGGAATCTACTGAAGCCTCATCAAAATTTCTTAGGTAATGGATAACTCGTACTTCGTTGATTTCGGTAAACATCTCAGTACCTCCTTCAACCTTCTCATCTGGTTCAAATCTTTTACTTTTCAGTATCCGGTGAATATGTTTCTCAAGATCACCAGGGTAGTTACATTCCATATCCAGGCGTAATTCACTATATGGGACAAACCGGTACCTGGTAAACCAGGACCTGAGTATTTCCATCATACGATCAGTAGCCCGGTTAGAGTGTGTCATTCCAATTTTATGCACAATACACCCATCAGGCAACACCATCTTAATGATATACACCCGGCCAATATCTTTTCTTTTAAAGAATGCCATCGATATTTATTAGCTGGTATTGACCGTTTCGTATTTTATATATAAATTCAGCTTTGTATAATTTCTGAAACAACTTACTAACCGTCACTTTTGTGACGTTACAAGAAACGGCTATGGAATCTAATGTGGAATAAAGCCGATTATCATTTGTGCGGTTATCGAGTACCCACAGCAGCACATCAACAGATTTGGAATCAGCTAATTTTAGGTATTCTTGTAAATTTTTGGTCATAAAGTTAAGTAGTAAAGCCAGTTTATCCAAACAGTGTAGCTTACTTAACTATATTTTTGCAATTTAGAAATAACTTTATTTGTTTCCAAGTTAGCATCGCTTGGTATGTATGACACACCATCTGAATACTCATTATATGAAAGCTCATTACCACTAGTGACGCTTACTTGAAATGAGGTAGTACCTGTAATTGGCTTATTTTTCTTTTTATGCTGCCTTCTGTTGCTTTGAACTAACTGCTTTGACAATGAGGTCAAGATTGCTCTCGATTCGGTCAATAAGTTTATGGGCTTTTTTAATTAGCCGCTTCTCCTCAATTTTAGTAAGTTTCATAAGATTACTCCATATGTTTTATGGCACGTTAACGTGAACTTCTAACTCTTTAATAATGCTTTCTAAATCATCTTGCTTGCCATCAGATACTGCTATTACAAGCCTTTCCATAACATTAACACCATAATTCCTTTACCTCTACTGCCGTGCTTTATTACGTCAGGAGATAGCATATAACAACCGCTTCTACGTTTCTTCATAAAACCTGCTTCTGTTAATACGCTCATTACTCTAGTCACCGTAGTCTTGGACACTTCCATATCTTTAGCCATTTCTCTTACAGTTCCGTTTATTTGATTGTTAGAATCTTTAATCCTTAAAAAATGTGCAAGAACCTTAGTTGGTGCGTTTCCAACTAACTCAAAGCATTCAGCTATAGTTTTGGCATACGTTTTCTCCCAGTAGCGTTTATCAGCTTCTTTAGCAATACTATCAACATACATTATTTCTCCTGTTTCGTTGTCTGTAAGCGTATATCTATTTGCGTCTAAATAATCTTTCATAGTTCTTTCCTGGCTAATGTGCCAATAATAATACCACATAATTTAAACAAAAAACACCAAATGTACCAGTTTAGCTGATCAATATTGCTGTTTGTGGTCCAGCCGCGGTACAAATGTGTTCCAGCCTGAACACAGGTGGAAATTGCAATGTGTTTAAAATCAAACACTTAGCAACTAAAAATAATTTCTCTTTATATATTCTTACGTGCTCGCAATAGTGCCGCCAAACCAATAATATTAGTAATTGTGAGTAAAATTAATTTATGAAGTATTTTTTGCACGTTTTCTTATGGAAGGAGGAAGAAGAAATAAGGGCAATAATACTTCATAAATTAACTTTATGAACAATTAGTAATATTATGTAAGTAACCAGAAACTGTCCCTCATAAGCTGGCTGGTGCCCGGGGGGGCACCGGATATGCCCAGGCTGCGCCTGTGCCTATGCCGCCAGCCGTTCGGGAAACTAAAAATTGGTGGGTGTGGAAAGAATTGAGCTTTCGATGCCCGAAGGAACAGGTTTAAAAATGGTATCCCCGGCGAGAATCGAACTCGCTATGCTGGGATGAAAGCCCAGTGACTTGACCGGTTGTCCACGGGGATATAATTGGTCGAACCCAGGCAGTATGCGCCACAGGCATTTGCTCTACCAACTGAGCTATGGCCACACATAAAAAACCCCTACGACGTAATCAGTAGAGGTTTTATTTGGTGTTCAGCAAATTAATCTTACTTACACAACACAACCTCCACGTCTAGATGGATTTTGTTCCGGGCAATGTTGATTAAATAAGTTCATTCACTTACTTTACCAGTGCTGCACGAACAAAACAATCCTTTGCTTCCAGCAATTTCCGCAAACCTGCAGATTTCTCAGGACCATCCGGCAGCTTCTCATCTAACTCATGAGCAGCTTTTGAAATAGTCACGCTAACACTTTGCAAATCTACTGGGAGATGGGAGTATTCAAAGTATCTGAGTATTGGAGTCATTACATAAGCCTCCGGCCAGTTACTACCCCATCTTCATCTTTTGTCTCAATAATTTTCACATGAGGCACAAACGTCAACGCTTCAGCCAGCGAATAAGTACCATCAAAATTTCTCTGTTGCGTGGTAACCTGAACTACACACCCATTAGGAGTCTCCATCGCCTTAGAAGATTTCATCCAACCCTCTCGTTTGGAGCTGGCCTTACTCAGCAACTTATAAAGATCTTCACCAAAAATTACAACATCCGTAACATTCTTCCGGCAACCATCCTGATCAGCAGTATTAAGCGACTTTTCTGAAACAGCAGCCAGTGTGCATCCATCATCAAATTGTTTTTTAGGACTCCAACTAACATACCCTTCAAAACCTGAAACATTTGGCTCACCACCGTATAGGTATTCGACCAGATAGCCAGGATCTGCTCCGTTTTCATCTACTGGCAGATCCCATTTACGGAAATTGTTATACTCTAACCGTGTCATCGGTAAGCGTTTTACAATTTTGTGGGAAATATGTTCTTCATCGTCCATCTGAATATCTTGTGTATTTTCATCAGTCATTACAGTTCTCCGGTAAAAAGTTTCTCTTTCAGCAGGTAACCTTCCAGGGTCCATACTTTATCTGCAGCATTTTTCCGTGCTATTTTCATACCCATATCCTGATCAAAGTTTTCAGGAGATGCACACGCACTCTCACCGGTCACCGTATAACCATTTTTCAACATTAAAATACAAATTGTCAGCGTCGTACCAGCTGGCTGCAGAATAAATTCTTCAGAAAAGATTTTACTCTCAATATCCGCAGGCGTAATCCGTGGAGCAGTTAACCCTTTTTCCTGCATTTCGTTCTCTATATCTTGATAACTCATATTATGTCTCTGTACTGTTTAAAGAACCACAAGTATACCAGAAAGTAAAATATAATTTACCAAAAGGTTTACCCACAAAAATAATAATTTTATAGGGGAGCTGAGTTTCAACTTTTTGAAAATTTTATAATTTTGTATAAAGGCATTACTTACACACTGAACAAGAGAAAAAGGAAGGTACCCCCCTGGGTGTCTTCATAACTATCTTTATTTTGAACCAGTGTGCCTATCTGGCGGTACATAACATGGTAGCACTTAAGCTATCAAATCATTCACTCCGGAGGTGAATCATGGAACAACAACAACATCGTGGTATCTGGGCAGATCTTAAGCGTGTCATAAGTGCAACAGCCAATACTCTTGTAGTATCTGCAGAGACCGTAGAAAAGACAGTCAAACTGGCAGAAAAGGAAGTAGATAATCTTCACCAACTACAAGACTTACGTCTTGCAGAGGGTGAAGCTGAACTGAACGAGACAAGAAAACGTCTTGGTTTAGTATGAAATTTACCTCTTACCTTCGGGTAAGGGGTTTTTTTCAACACAAATAACACAAGAACACACAAAGATAGAGATATAAGAGGTGTTACGGTACGTTACTTTGTTCCTTACTCATCACCTTCCTCTATCCCAATAATCGCTTACAGTGGCTCTCCGTGCCATTCTGACGGTATAAAACATGAAGTACCAGATACATAACCTTAACAAAGGAAATATCTGGCACATACTACGTTAACCGTATTCCTACGCAGTTAACCCACATTAATATACATACCTTGGAGACTAA
>Ga0233415_10001051_pt1 | contig 12316 bp, 20 predicted proteins | sample Na_anoxic_12_MG_FD_188631 | JGI IMG/M metagenome (GOLD analysis project Ga0233415, IMG submission 188631) | Seawater microbial communities from Saanich Inlet, British Columbia, Canada - Na_anoxic_12_MG | ecosystem: Environmental > Aquatic > Marine > Inlet | place: Canada: British Columbia... | reverse complement strand
ATACAGGGTAAAATCTTAATTTTCTAAGGATTAAGGCAATTCTATTCTTTTCCTCTGAATCATGTCCATCAGTTGAATCCCAATCTTTCATAGCCTTATGTATGAAAGATTTATTCATCTGTGTAAACTCCCCACTCATTCAATGCTAGAATCAGTTCTGCTTTCTTGTGTTTTTTTAGGTGTTTTTTCATTGATTGTTTAGATTTGAATTGTGTTAGAACTTTGATTAATTCACAACATCTACAACGATATATGAAAGTCAATTTTTAGTCCTCATGTATAATTTTCTGTTTTGATTTAGTTTTTCTTTGTTTTTGATATAGTATAGTTTTTGTTGCAACCGTCTAGTTTGTCGTTCTAAATTATTTCGTTCAACTTGTCGTGCTATCTGTTTTTTATTAATTGGTATTGGAGATAGAACCTTTAATTTTGCTTTAAGTTGTTTCAACAAAATTTTTTTCTCTTGTAAAGATAAATTGGAGAATTCAAAACTCATTGTTTAATCCTCCAACTCCAAACAGTTTTTCCAGATATTGAACATGGTCTTTTTTCACATTCAACAACAAATCCAAGTTTAACCAATTCGTTAGTTCTAGGTGTGATTTGATTTATTGGCACTTTGGAGAATTTACTCATCTCTAAGTTTGTAGGGCAACCGAGTTTTTTAATCATGTCATAGACTAGTTGTTGCCTTTTACCTAACTCTATTTTGATTGTATTGTATGCCTCCAATGATGTATCTTTCAACATCTGAACCATTTTCCATTATCTGTTTTATGTGCCAATCCATCATTTCTTAATGACCATAGAATCCTCCTAACTGAACTATCAGGCATTAATTCTCTATGAACTCTGTATAATACATTCAATTTTCTAGGAAATGCTATACTTTCATAGATGGCTTTTTGGTTTGGAGATAGAGTTTTTGGATCTCTTTTTGAAGAAGTTTCAGATTTAATTTCCTGAATTTCCTCTAAAGTTGCTCCAAAATATCTATCACTCAATTCTATCGTACACCTTTTTCACATTCTTATCGGCTAACAAAATATTAGAAGCCAATTCTTGAATGGGTATTCCCACTTCAACAGCAACGATTTTTACTGCTTTATGGGTTTTTTTGTCTAAAACTACATGTTCCATTAATTAATTAATTAATTAATTATAATATTAAGTTTTATGTAATCTAATTTTATGATTGTTTAGTCTTGAAAATTCTAATTTTTTTCCACAAATTTGACATACTGACCATATCATTTTCCCATTCTCATCTAAATCCGATATTTTCATAATCCTCTAAGTTTTCTTCCATGTAACCATTTTTTCAACTGATAATACCTAGACCAATTACTAAAATTTCTTACACCATATTTCTTTCTAATACGGATAATATCCAAAGAGGCTAAATTCATACTGCCATTATAATATGGAAACATGACACAATTCTTGCATTTATTGGAATGTGATAATCCTAATGAATGTCCTATCTCATGTATCAAAGTGTGCATGATGTTGTACGTTTTGTAAGAGTTTTTTGGGTTTGCTTGTTTGCCTGTTCGTTTTGTATATTCAATTCCAGATACAGGTTCACCGTCCATAGTCCATAGATAATCATCATTGAACACTATGATTCCTTGTTTGGAAGTTTTTGGATAATATGCGTATGCTAGGACACTTGGTCTTTCTTTGAAGAATTCATCATCTTTAGGATCTTTAAACTCTATTGTTATATCTGGAGAATCATTAATTTTTACTGATTTTAACTTTGGTTTAATTTCTAAATTCCATGTTGTCATGGCTAGGTTTACTGCTAATCTTTCTGGATAATCACCGGGAAGATCATCTGTTCCTTTTTTTACTGCATAAGTGATTATATCTTTATCCCATTTGAAATGCCATTCTGAATCTTCTTGAAATTCTAATTCTGTTTTATTGTTAAATTTTTCTTTTGCTGTAACTGCACAAATAATATCATTCATAAAAAAAAATGGGTATAGTAGGTTAAAACTACTTTGCTGAAAGTCCGGATCTAAATCCTAACCACAATGCTATACTCATAACAATACCGATGAAAGTTGCCCATACCATGTTTGGATCAATATTCCCTGCGATAGTAATATCGAAAGAGGATTGCATGAATATGGCGACAACAATGATTCCGAACAATGTCAAGAATCCTATTGCTACTGCTGTTTGAACATCTTTTTTTGATGCTCCAAAAAGTGTATCTTTTACCATTATTGGATTTTAAAATGTATGAATAAGGGAACTATTCACGCTTTAAAGTTTCAAGTTTACCTATTATAACGTGCAGATTTTGGTCAATGGTGTTAATTCTTTGAGTAATATCTTTGTGGGTATTTCTGGATAATGTTAATTCTCCTTGTAGTTGTAAACGAAGTTCATTTACGTTTTCCTTTGTTTCCTTAATTTCCTCTTTCATTACTGTCATACAAGAATCACGACTTGTCATGTATGAGAATACTTTCCAAACGATTATTCCTAACGATCCTATTGTTAATAATAATGTCGGAACTCCTGACGAAAGTAAATTTTCTATTGTCATAATTCAATAATACAAAATTAAAATAAAAGAATAAGGGAACTAATTATTTTTTCTTTTGTTTAAGTTCTTCATTTTCTTTTTTTAATGCTTCAATTTGTTGTTCCATCTGTGCCATTTTTTGTCCTACTGCTGTAAGTATTGAAGTCATGGTATCTCCCATGATACCTCCTGCTTCCCCAACTGCTTGATGAGATACCTTTCGGAATTGTAACAACATTTGATTTATTTCTTCCAAGTTTGTCAACGGTATAAATTTAAAATTATGTTATAATTATGTTATCTTTGGGCTTGTTCCTGTGGTTTCAATTATACCCATTAATGATACACGATAATTTCCTGTGGTATTTGTGCTTGTTAGTTTGATTTGTTTAACTCCATCTCCTGCCATTGATTCAACTATGTTAGTTTCAGATTGGATTGCCGATGCGGCAGAACCTCCACCGGTTCCACCTGATTGTTGATGATTTTTTGAATAAAAAGTCAACACATCTTTCACAGTTCCATCAAAAGTTAGTTCGACATCTACTTCTTTTGTTGATGATGTTCCTCCTCCGATTACACCTGATACCGGATATAATTTTGATTTTAAATGATAAAATGTTTTGCCACTTGGAACCGTATATGTTACTTGATCTGCACTTGTTGAAAACTCTGCTGAAAGTTCATGGATTAGTTTACCACCATATTCCTTTATGGATAGAAATTCAAAATCGGACAATCTAGTTCTTCCTCCCTTGATTCCTGTAAATGTAATAAACGGAAATACCATACAATCTATTTATCCAAATAAGTAATAAAATAAAAGAGTTTCATTAGGAGAAATAAGCCAATTTTTTAATTACTCCATTGACCTTGATTTGGATAAATCCCTCTGCGTTGCTTGGTATTGCTATTGATCCCGAACTTGCAGAAATTGAAGTATTTGCTAAATCAGGATATTTTCCACTTGTAAAATCTAAATCACTTTTAACAGAAATACCCCCAGATGTTCCTGCTAGAGAATCCGTTGTTAATGTATCTGAAAAATAACCATGTTGCCATTTACTTGATGAACTTCCTATGTTTCTCAATCCAGATGGAATTAAATTAGTTACAAAAGAGGCTCCTATTGTAAGAGAATCCGTTGAAGCATCTCCTAAAGTTATTGATCCTCCTGTTGCCGAAAATGATCCACTAACTGCAACAAAACTGCCATTAAATGAATTAGTTCCTGTCCATGTGTTATTATCTCCTAATCCTGCTCCTATATTGGAATCGACATATCCTTTCGTTGAAGCATCAGTAGATAATGTAGGTGTTCCAAGACCTGTTATTTTATTGGTATTCATGTTTAATGAAGATCCTGCAATTCCATTAAAGTGAATGAAATCTGAACTATTATTTCCAAGTGAAACAGTTCCATTCATTGTCGTTGTTCCAACCAATAATGTTGAACCTCCAACGGTAAGATTTCCTGCCATGTTGATTTGACCACTTAGAAATAAATCTTTGAAACGTTTGAGAGTTGCACTTTGTCCTAGATCATAAGTATCAGAAGTTGTGGGATAAAGATGTTGATTAATTGCTGTTGGACTTGTAAGGTTTGATAAAGTTGTATTTGCCCCTGCTCCTGCTCCTGTTCCAATGTTTGATAGATTTTTTACGCTTCCACCTGTATTGGCAAAAATATCTGTGCCATCTGTGTATAAAGATAAAGAAGCACTAGGAGTTGCTGTATTATCTACAAAGTCCAAATGACCTATTGAGGTTATTCCATTGGTTGCTCCTCCTGAAACAATGTTAGTGATATTACCTGTGGTAATGTTTGCAGTTGTGTTTGTCATGGTTAGAATATGTCCTGTGAACCATTCTGCTCCAGAAGCTCCTAAAGTATCTGAACCTGAATCCACAGGAAATAATGATTGGGAAACTACTGTTGCATTATTAATTTGAAGTCTAATTGTACTATCATTATTCATTATGAAATCATAACTGTTTGTGGTTCCACTCAAATTGAATTCCAATCCTCCTGCTGCATTACTTGTTACTCCTGTATCGGTTGAACCTAAAGTATCTCCTGCTGATTTATCGAAAACTAGTTTATCAATTTCATCAATGTTAAATGTGTTCAAATGTAAATCTGCATTTAATGATGTTGTGGTTAAGTTGTCTAACTCTTTTGTTGCTCCTGTACTTGTCAAACTTGGTGAAGCATTTAACAATGAAACGACATGAACGGTTGTTCCACCATCATTGGTTCTGAATACTATTACTGATGTGGTATTTGCTGTTGTAACAATTCCCGGATCTTCTACCACTTCACTTGGCATGGTTATTGTTCTTCCACCTGTTGAATCTTGTGTAATCTCAACTTCCCACTCTATTTGATTTCCGGAACTAGGATAGTTTGAAAATGCTAAAGCTGAATTTCCGGTTGCTGTGAATGTTGTTGAATGTGCATTTGATCCAGAAAGGTCAATGGTTGTGGTTCCGGTTGATACACTACCTACGACATTTACTGATGGAGTTAATGGATATGATACGCCTCCTCCACCACCTCCTGTGCCTGTATTGCCTATTATTACCCATTTGGAGTTTGTTGAATCATAGAACAGTTCTATTGCGTTATCTCCTGATAAAGTAAAACTCGTATTTGATGGGCATAATATTGCTCTGTCATTTTCACTTACTGAAACATCATGTGAAACGGTAATGGTGTGAGAGGCATTATTTCCTACAATGATTAATGATTGCCCTGCTAGTTCGTTTCCATTCGTATTAATTTTTGTTAAAGTATCAGAAGTTCCAGATTCAACTGAAAGATAAACAATTTTTTTAGGTTTAATGACTGATGTCGTGTTACTGTATAAAGTTAAAACACCTGTTTGAATTGTTAATGAACTTGAATCAAATCCTATACTTCCTGATAATACTCCTCCTGTGGTTTGGAGGAAAGTGTTTGTAGAGTATGATGACGGTTTTCTGTTTAGTATTCCAAAGGCGTTATTTTTGGCAGTTAGATTTCTATTAATTGCCCCAACATCATTTTCCTCTCTACGTCTATCGAAAAATCTTCTTGCATTACCCATTAGGAAAACCTCTTAATTCCTTTGATTGATCTAGTCAATCCTCCTGTTCCTGCAATAGGTTTTGTCAAGTGATATTCTATTCTTTTTGCTACAAGTTTAATTTTCTTTTTTGTTGTTTGTCCTGCTGTTGTATCATCAGTATCTGAAATTAAATCATCATTTTCCAAAAAGAAAGTTTCCCCAAATCTCATATCAAACACATCTTTACCTGACGTTTGAAAGTTAAACTCTTTGTGTTTGAATTGTTCTATTTCTAGTTGAGTGTTTACGTCATTCTTTAATTGATTATATGATATTATATTTGGTCTTTGTAAAAATTTAGGTTCTAGGTTTCTAACTGATTGACTTCCTGAACTTGCAAGTAACGTTTTTTTGAAATGAAATGAATCAATAGCCATTCTCATATTTCCTCCTATGGTTGTTGATATTCCGAAATTATCTACTGCTAACATATCTTTTTCAGGATTATATCTTCCATCATCATCATATACGTCTTGGATTTGAAATGAAATTAATTTAATATTTCTAAATTCAAATTGCTCATTAATGTCCATTTCAGGTATTGGGAGATTAAAATCAACAATGGTCAATCCTCTTAACAAATATGATTTTGGTTTTCTTCCACGATAAATCTTAAATCCACTCATAGGCAGATTAATTGAATCCCATGTTATACCATTAGAAAATCCAATCTCAAAGTCTTGTGTTGCAACGTGATCACTCGTATCATAGATAGTACATCTAATTTGAGCAATACCGTCTAGATTGTTTAATCCTGAATCTTGAATTGCCACTCTCATGTGAAATGCCATTGAGTTAATTGTTCCTAAATCTTCTGATGAAGAATTATTGAATCCTTGTTTTCCATCATGTGTCCATGTCATATTTTCAACATCTAATACACTTGCTCTAGGTGGATCTGTTGAATTTGTTCCTCCACCATACAAATCCCCGACTCCTTCTGTTCCTTTGAATGAAGTCATAGGGTATGGAAATCCAAAGTTCAACCATGCTCCTTTTCTGTAATCAGAGGCAGATTGAGGATTATTATCAACTACTCCAAACTTGTAAACAACTTCTATTGCTGAATTAATGTTCTTTGTAAATAGTCCCCCTGCTTTTGTAACCTCTGGAAATTTTGTGTTATCCGTTTCATGTGGTCTTGGATCTACACCTTTAACATTTTGAATTGAAAAGTAAGTATGATTGCAATCGTCATTTTGAGTTGATGATGAAATTTCAACTAATTCCCACCAATCACTATCTGATACAGCATGATTTAGATTTGAATTTTGTTTACTTCTGTACTTGATATGTTCTCTAGTTGTAACGTGAACGAAATCTCCTTTTGCGAATGTTGTTGTTGAACTCCAAGTGTTTACAGTTTGATTTGTATGAGCAATATTATTCCATGAAGATAAGGCATTATTCCATTCATATAATATTCCATTACCAATATCCATTACTTCCATTCTGTCCGTAGTAGAATCAGGAGCATACAAAACAAAATAATCTGGGGCATCTGTTGCTTTACTGAATCTTCTTTCAACTATGGCATTAGTATAACTCTTTCCATCTGGATCATTTCCTGTGATGAACGTTCCTGTATTGAGAAATCTAAATCCTATTGGAAGTCTTAATGCTGTATGTTGGAAATAATTTGTAGATAATCCTCCTCCTGTTTCGGCAACATTTACCCATGTTCTAAACGAATCATCATCTTTAATCACTAGATTAGAATCAAAGAACCCTGCTCCTCCACCTGTATGAGCATTATCTACAACTTCCCATGAATCTGTATCTGTTACAGCATTACCTGTATTGGAATTTTTTAGGCTTCTGTATTGTATTCCACCTGATGTAACTAAATCATAAATTGAATATGTCGTTGCCCCTGAATATGTAGAAAGAGTTCCATTAGCCGAATTTGGTTTGGTTCCACAATTAATCCAAGCACTTGTTTTATCATCTGTCCATTCTGAATATTGTTCTGAATCTCCAAACTCATCACCCATATCTATCTGTGTCCACCAAGATGGATTTCCCGGAGTTTGATTATTATCATCTGCTATGGATTCATAATGTTTTTTTTGGTGTAACACTTTTGCCCCATTCACATAAACTAATCCACTTTTCCATACAGGTCTAAAAAGGAATTCTAATTCTCCTCCTCTATACTTTGACATTCCTAATGGGAGAGAACCATGTTCTGATGAACCCCATGCCAAAAGATTAGTTCCTGTCGGATTGCTAATTCCACCCTCCTGTTCTGATACGTTAATCGATTGAGTGTTCTTTACTGTGATATGATTTGAATCATCTGTTAATTCTCTACTTCTTGCTCCACTAGAAAAAACTGCGACTTCTATATCGTTAACTCCAGAAGTATCAAATCCCAAATCAAAGAAATCACCTACTCCTCCACTTGCCGCACTTCCTCCAAGCAGATCAACCAAATCCATAAATCGATTATAATGATTCTCCTCTGATTGACCAAACTCATAATGATTATTTGTGAAATCAGGTAATGCTATTCCTTTCTTTGTTGACGTTGAGTAAGTTGAATCATGTGCTGTGAGTGTTGGTTGTTTTGTTCCTTTGTTTTCTCCATAGGAAGTTCCAATATGTTTTGCAACTGTTGAAGATGATTTGAACCAATCTCTTTTGGCATAGTTTATCATTTGAGTATGATATTCAATACCTAAACAATGAATGGTCAAAATAGAACCCTCGATTTTTGATTGAGTTGGAATTAAATCTGTAACCTCAAAATATCTGTCATAACTGTTAGATGACAAATCTGTAAGTTGAATTCTAAATCTATCAAATGATTTAATTTGTGTTCCTGAATTAACATACTTTCCACCTTTTGCAGATAGAACAATTTCACACTCATTAATTTCTCCACTTCCTGTATCTGTGAATAATGGTAGAGATAAAACATCAGTGGTAATATTTGTGCTAGTTACATAAGACGAGGATTCTGAATAATGGGTAACTATTAACCCAGAATAATTAGAACCCATTTGCAGTCAACCACCCTGAAACATCTCCACCAACTCTTACGACTAGAACGAATCCTGCTTTGTTTTTGTTCTCTCCATCTCTAACAAATTTTAAACTTTGAAGAACAAATCCATAGGTTGAAGTCGGGGTCATATTGAAATGAGGAAAATCATCTACTCTTAATCCTAATCTGCCCTCTGTGAATAATGTTGCTGTTTTGGCTTCCTTAACCCATGACATTAGTTTAGATACTGTTGCGTTGGAAGAATCTGAATCTTTTATGATACCTGTAATTTGAACATCTATTCCATCTAATCCCATGTCCTGAACGTCATTGTTGTTTCCATCAACTTTAGGATTCTCGGCAACTGAATTTCTAATGTTATACTCTGATGAAAAAATTACTCCTCCACTTGCTACGACAGGAGCTTCATTAAACAAAACAGTATTAGTTGAAGTTGCTGTGGTTTCTGTGCCATTTGCCGCACTATCTTGAACTTGCCACAATGCACTTTGTCCTGCCATTATGGATTACCTCTATTACTTCTATTTCCACCTTGTCCAACTTGATTGAATGAACGTGTTTGAGCATTTTGTGAATGAGAATTATTTGGAACTACTCTCCTTGAATCTAAAAAGTCATTTGGTATTCTGTTTGAATTATAGAAATTACCACTAATATTTCCTGCCAAGTTATTACCTCTTAATCCTCCTACTGTGGTTGTGATTACCTCTGCAAACCCTTGTCTTAATTCTTCTTGCTCTCTCCTCTCCATGAATACTAGAATTTGTTTATCTATTGTTTGTCTAAATCTAATGTCAAATATTCTTCCGGGTTTGAATAATTCTAATGCCAAAAACTTTGCTACTTCTACTGCCAACAAAGCAATCATGGCAACTCCTGCTCCTTTCACTCCTTTTTTTAGAATTGAACCCATTACGAATCCTGCCGGATTGGTTGCTATGCTTCTAATATTTGCAAATTGTTTTGAGGACATTTGATGAATCTGTCCAACATTACCCTGCTTCAATAATGCAATATCTGCTTTCATACTTTGTCCTTTTGACTTACTTACAGGATCTAAACTTTCTTCTCCAACTTGATCTTTGATTACTTGTTCTAAATCCGGTGTGCTAAACTTCATTATGTTTTCATCGTGGAGAGTATTAACGTGATTAGGATTTGCTGATGTTATTTTTAGATTGGTAACAACCGTTTCAATCATACGGTTAATTTCTTCTGCTAATGTCATGTTATTGAAATTGTATCTCCGGTAATTCTTACATAAATATCGATTAAGATTTTACCCTCTGGAGATTTTGAAATATCATATTCTCTTAAAACACCTGTTGCCGCAAAAGTTTTTGTTGCTCCTGAAATATCCTTTGCGACTATCTTCCAAGATGTTGAAGTCATATCTCCATCAGTATCTATTTGTGATAATGTATTCAAAGAGGATAATTCTGGAGTTGTTGCCACTAGAGTTGCTGTGAAAAAGTTATCTCCTTTGCCATAAGTGTATAATATTCCGGCATCTGTTGTTGCTGTTCTTTCCTCTGTTCTGCCTATGTGAAGATTAAGATTGGTTAGCATAATGTAAGTATCTGAACCCACTTCTAATGTTAATTCAGAAGCGTTAATAATTTCAGTAATTTCTCCTAGATTAGCCATGCTAGTTAGACACCTTGATTAGTTTTAAAGTTATTACTCTACCTTTGAATCCCATACCCTTATCACTTTTTTCAACTCTTAAATCATCTATTCTAATTGGAAATGAATTGTCAACTTCTGCACTTCCTGTTCCTGTTAAGTCAACATCTGCTTCCAAAGTATCTAGGATAGTTTTTTGGAAATTATCTAATCTTAATTCTCCTGTTCTTGAATCTGATTCATTAACTACAAACACAATATCATACTGAAACGTATGTTCCAACATTTTTACACCGTTTGAAACAACTGCTCCTCTATTGGATATTGATTCAAATGGATTTGCATTTGTAACAAAAGCATAAGGAGGCATTGAATCGGATAAAGAATTACCCTGTGGAAATCCTACTGTTATAGAACGAAGTTTGTTTGCTTCTGCTGTTGTTGTGTATAGTGCAGTATTTGCTTTTAGTATTGCAACAATTTTTGACTTTATTGTGTTGTGATTAAGTTCTGCCATTTCATTCTAGTGCATTACTCGTCCATAGAATTGTTTGTCAATTACTAATCGTTCAACATATCTTTGAACTTTAGTATCTGCTTCCTTTTTGTGATAAGTTGCCAATTCTAAATTTTTAGTGTATTCAAAATATCTTGCTTTAACTAGATGGTCAGAAGCTCCTTGAACTGATTCTGGAACGTTTCCTGATGAGAAAGGTAAAATTGGTAATGCAGTTATTCTTCTTGCTTTAGTTGCTTTGTCGTATAGTAAATCATCTATCTCTGATTCTGCTTCATCACTCCAATGATCTAGTTGAGTATCGTTACCTGTGTCGGTAATTCGTAAATCTGATTTAACTTTAGTTTGATCATAATATACAGAAACCATAAAGTAATTCTAAATAAAATAATTATAGAGAACTATTTTCTAAATTTCTTTGCTTTTACTTTAATCTGCTTTGCAATCTTTTTTGGAGAAATTTTTACAATAGGAGTATCTTCATCATAGAATATTCCTGTTTGATTTCCTTGTTCATCATAGATTGGGTGGCAACCTTTTTTTCCCATGTATTGAAATAAAATAAAAGAGTATAAAAGAAAAAAAAGGGATTAATCATCAAAACCCATTGCAGAAGCCATATCTCTATAAAATTTGGCTTGTTCTTCTTCTGCGATAATTTTACAAACGCAGAAAGAATGTGATGATTTTAATGTATGGCATAAAATACATTCATAATCAATTTCCATACATTATAATATAATATGGTGTTAATATACTTTTTAATTAATTAAATAATTAAAATATTAATATAGTAGTTGTTTTTAATATAATACATGGAAAGCACAACTGTTTTACATAATACAGCAAACGCAAGATTGAGAGAAAACTCTGTACAAGATTTATGGAGAGTTACTCAATTTGTTGCAAGTCATACTGCTGTTGTAATGCAAGGAGGACATACCCATGAAATCCTTTCAACCCTAGCAAAACTTAGAGAACAAATTTCAGAATTACCACTTCTGGAATAAACTCTTTTTTTATTTTTTTTATAGTTTACACTAATTGCTATTCAAATAAAAAAAAGAAAATTAGTGCTTATTGGGCACTTGAGATTCTGGCTGTAACTGTTTCATCAATTACTGCACCTTTAATTCTATGACGGGCTCCTACCTTAACTGCTGAAAGATCAGGTCTACGTTGTGCTTCGATCTGGAGATCTGCGGCAACTGCTAGTCCGAGTGAACCTTTCTGTGCTAAGATGTTTCTATAAGTGTCGTTTGTGGTGTTGTCTTGTGCGGCAACTGAATTAGTTACTACAATGTCAACTCCCAATCTATTCTCAAGAACTCCTAGTGCTGTGCTGTGTAAGGCGTTTTGTCCTGTGAAGAAATCTGCGGCAGTATCAAGGATTAACTCCTCAACTGCTTTAGGGTGTGCAAAGAGAACTAGGCTTCCCGGAGAAGTATCTCCACCTTGATTCTCTATAAGTCGTTTTGCGGCATAAACACCCTCTTGTTTGAGTGTCATTC
>Ga0233415_10001050_pt1 | contig 12329 bp, 17 predicted proteins | sample Na_anoxic_12_MG_FD_188631 | JGI IMG/M metagenome (GOLD analysis project Ga0233415, IMG submission 188631) | Seawater microbial communities from Saanich Inlet, British Columbia, Canada - Na_anoxic_12_MG | ecosystem: Environmental > Aquatic > Marine > Inlet | place: Canada: British Columbia... | reverse complement strand
TACTTTATTGAATACAAGAGATTAAAAGACTGTGAGCCTAGTGGTTACGACGATCATAGAGATAAAGAATAATACTTAATAGGAATGATTCTTAATAATAAATAGAACAATTATGCCAGAAGCAAAAACAAAGAAGTTCAAAGCACCTACTAGTAAAGAAATGGCAGAGAGATGGTGTAACGATGAAAGAATGAACTCTATTGGGTTATTAGTACAAACAGAGATCGCTTTAAGAGGTCACATGGCTAGATTAACAGAGACTTCAGAAGACATGAGTATTACCAAGGAAGGTAAAGAAACTAAACTAGACAGACTAAAAGAAGAGATAGAGGGAGCAACAAAGAATATCGCTAGATTCAAAGAGGTTATTAAGAACATTGAAGACATTGAGAAAGATGTATTAGTGTTGTGGAAGTAATATATTTTTTTGCCTAGCTTATTAGGAATGACTCCTAATAGTTCAGGATTAAAACAGGATTTATGCCAAAGTCAGATACACAGTTCAAACCAGGACAGTCTGGTAACCCAAAGGGGCGACCGAAAGGAAGTGGGCTCAAGTTAACTACGCTCTTAAAAGAGAAGCTAGAACTAATACCTAAGGGGGGAAGACAAAGTTATAAGGAGATGTTTATAGAGTCATTACTAGACAAGGCATTAGTTACAGGGGACATGAATAGTTATAAGCTGATCCTTAATTATGTAGACGGACTACCTAAACAAACAGTAGAGCAAAACATAACGGTTAAGAAATATGACTGGGGAGACTATGAAGACGAGGAGATAAAAGAATAATATATTATTTATCTGCCATTGTGCGACCGTTCCTTTCGGTTAACATAATGGTGGATTGAAAGGAAAGTAATATGAAGTATGAAGAACACAACTGTTTATGTTGTGGAAAAGAGTTAGAACCAAAGAAATGGGTCGGCAAGAGGATCTACTACGAGTTAAGAAAGAGGTTTAATGAGAGAAAGTTCTGTGACAATGTTTGTAGGAGTAAGCAGTTAAGCATTGACGGTGCTGGAGATAAGAATTACTTTTATGGAAAGAGCCTTACTCCATGGAACAAGCGGAAGGAAGACTATTGGGAGTGGACTGATAACTGTGGTTACATTCGTGCTAATACAAGAGATGGCAATAAGGTTGTTGTTAAGCTAAAACACAGAGCCATTGTTGAGGATAGTATTGGAAGAGAGTTGTTAGCAGAAGAGCACATTCATCACATAGACTTTGACAAGACAAACAACTCCATTGAAAACCTGATGATTGTTAGCAACTCAGAACACGCAAAGATACATTGGGCTTATTTACAAAATAATGTATTAGAAAATGTCTAAGGTAATAATATATAATCCACGAGCATGGACTAGAAGATTCCATGAGTCAAAGGAAAGATGGAAGGTTCTGATTATACATCGTCGGGCTGGAAAAAGTTACGCTAGTGTTAACCATCTGATACGAGACGCAATGCAGATAACTAACGGTAGATTTTCGTACATTTCTCCAACTTATCGTCAGGGGAAGGGAATAATTTGGGATATTTTGAAAGAGTGTACTAAGGATATAGACGGAGTTACATTCAATGAGAGTGAGCTTAGAGCAGATTTCATGAACGGTAGCAGAATAAGACTTTACGGTGCAGACAATCCTGACGCATTGCGTGGAATCTCGCTAGACGGAGTGGTGTTTGATGAGTACTCACAACAGCCTAGTAATATCTTTACCGAGATCATTAGACCAGCACTAGCAGATAGGAAAGGTTACGCTATATGGATTGGTACTCCTAAAGGGATGAACGCTTTTTATGAGTTGTATGAGAAGAACAGAGACAACCCCAAGTGGTTTACGCAATTACTTACGGTAGACGATACCAATGTGTTAGAGAAGGAGGAGTTAGCAGATGCACAGGAGATGATGGATCCAGATGAGTTTAGTCAAGAGTTCTACTGTTCATTTGAGGCTTCACTTAAAGGAGCGTACTACTCTAACCAGCTGGAGAAGGCAAGAGCACAGGGTAGAATTACTAGAGTTCCTTATGAGTCTGGCCTACCAGTGTATACATTCTGGGATCTGGGTATAGGAGATAGTACAAGTATATGGTTCATGCAGATCATCAATAACGAATATAGGTTTATAGACTACTACGAGAATGAAGGAGAAGCCTTACAGCATTACATTAAAGTGTGCCAAGAAAAGGAATATATATACGACTCACACTATGCACCACATGATATAGAGGTGCGAGAGCTTACTACAGGGGTCACAAGATGGGAGACTGCACAGAAATTAGGGATAACCTTTAAGATAGTACCTAGAGTTCCTTCACTTGCTGATGGTATACAGGCAACAAGAGCCATCTTTCATAAGTGTTGGTTTGATAAGGATGGATGCTTTGCTGGTATTAACTCCTTAATGGCCTACAAGAAGAGATGGAACGAGAAGATGCAGATCTTCAGTGACACACCAGAACATAACTGGGCTAGTCATGGGGCAGACGCATTTAGACAGTTCGCTCAGATCAGTAGCAGGTTAAACGCTACTAGTGAGATAGGGAACAGAGAGCAGATAGAGTATTTTAATGAAACAAGAACAAAAGCTAAACATAGATTTACATAATAGATATGCCAAAAAGCATTTACAATGTCATCAATGACTTTGAGAACGACTTTGACAACAACTCGGTAACGATTGTTGACGGGTACGAATTCAGTCAATTAGACACAGTCAAGAAGATTAACAGGTATTACGCTGGAAAGTTTGATTCAGGTAACTCAGATGAGTTCGGGAGAAAGTTCTTCTATAACTTTACTAAGCCAAGAGTAAAGAACGCCCAGAAGAACATTGATATTGATACAAAGAACATAGAGTTAATGGCAGTTAAGCCAGAAGACTATTCAAAGGTGTGGTTACTTAGACGAGAGTTAGACCTATTCATGCGAGACTCTAAGATGGGAAAGAAGCTTAACGAGATCACAGCAACACTTCCTAAGTATGGAACGGTTGCGGTTAAGCGTGTAGGAGGTGAAGAGATCTTTGAAATGGTGGACTTACGGAACTTTAAGAATGATATGACTGCTAGTTCATTAAAGAACAGTTGGCGGTTAGAAGAGCATTATTACACTCCTAGTGAGCTACGAGAGAAGAAGGGATGGGATAAGGAGAACATTGAGAACGCAATAGAGAACTTCTCTACATACCGTAAAGAGAATTACGTTACTGCAAAGGATAAGTACGAAGAACAAATGGGTAACGCTAAGTTCATCAGAGTGGTAGAGCTTACTGCAGAGATGGAAGAGATGTTTATTACAGGAGACTACGATGATAAAGATATCGTTCCACAGATGTGGGTAGTAGTTATGCCAGAGAACACAGGTGGACAGAAGGCTGAGGGTGAAGGACTAGAACTATTCAGTGAAAAACTAACAACAAAAGAGTATAGAGAGAAGATCTACAAGGAATTACATTATGATAAAGAGATAGGTAGATGGTTAGGATACGGTGTAGTTGAAGACATGTTTGAGATGCAAGAGCTGAAGAACACACAAGTTAACTACGAGATCAAGGCAATGGAGTTGGCTAACCTAATATTACTGGCTACTAATGATAAGAACTTTGCTAAGAATGTGCTGACTGACTTGATGAGTGGTGATGTTATCCAGGTTGAAGGAGCTATCAGTAGGATCCCTACAGAGGTGAGATCAATGAATGTTAACAGTCAAGTGGCACAGCAAGTAGATAGTCTAAGCAATGAGCTATCAAATAGCTTTGAGGCTACTACAGGTGAGTCAATGCCATCAGGTACACCGTTCAGACTAGGCTTGATGCTTAACCGTAACGCTAATAAGTTGTTTGACTTCATTAGACAGAACTATGGTTTATTCCTAGAAGAGTTGATTCAAGACTGGATCGTTCCTGAGTTGATGAAGAAGATCAGCAATGAACATATCCTACAGATCACAGACAAAGACGAGTACGAATACCTAGCAAGAGAGGTTGGTAAGAAGCAGGCGTGGGATGCAGTTAAGAATGCAGTGATGGATACAGGTAAATTCCCAACAGCAGAAGAAGCTCAACAGTTAGAGGATCTATTAACACAGAGAGCTACATCAACTAACGGAATGGCAATTAACATAGCTAAGGACTTCTACAAGGATGTAGAGTTCAAGGTAGTAGTAACAGATGAGAGTTTAGATAAGACTGAGAGAATTACAACGCTAACAACTATCTTGCAGTTGCTAGGAGCAAGTCCACAGTTGATTGAGAGTCCTGTATTACAAGAGTTATTAAACCTATCAGGATTGAGTGAGATAGACATCCAGAAGACACAGGCACAGGTTATGCCACCAGAACAGCCACAGGGTCCACAACAAGCTCCACAGGGGCAAATTGGGGCTCCTACAGGCCCAGCAGACGCTAACATAAGCACAGAATAGTATGGATAACAAAAAGCTAGAACAATTAGCACAGAGTGACTATTTCGTATTACTAGAAGAGTTACTAGAAGAACAAGTAGCAGAGCTTAGAGAGATGCCATATACAGGTAAGAGACACGATGTAATAGCCCTAGACGCACTTAGTCGTCAGAAGGCGATCAAGATCATAAGAGACATTATTAGTTTAGTAGAGCGTTCAATAGCCAACCCAAAGGGTGGTGAAAGACGATCATTTAAATAACGGGAATAAACCCATAATAAATTAAATAGGGAACAAACCCTTAAAAACTATATGACAGAAGAACTCAAGGACAGCGTTACTCCTAATGAAACAAACGCAGATGAGCAAACATCTAATGAAACCAATGAAGAACTAACTCTATCAAGTGATGAGTTAGACATGCTAGACGATGATACTTCAAAGAAGTTCAAGACAGCTATTGCCCAAAAGCAATACTGGAGGGACAAGTTTAAGGAACAAGAGGAAGCTTCAAAAAAGCTTCAAGGTGATCTAGAGGCCTTAAAGCCGAAGGAAGAACCCAAGAAGGAATCAGCGTCTAGCGAGAAACCAGCAGAGTCCGACCAACTACAAGCTATTGAGCTACGGTTTGATAATCCAAAGTTAACAATGGATCAAGTCAAGATGGCTATGAAGTACGCTAATGTTGAAGGAAAGACTCCGCAAGAAATAATTAAATCACCATATTTTCAGTCTATGGTGAATGAAGAGTCTCGTGAAAACAGAGTAGAGGATGCAATTACTAACTCTAGTGATAGAGGAGGTACTGGCACAACGAACTTTGAGAAGATCGCAGCAGATGATACTGGCGAGTTATATAAAGCTTTGACTCCTGAAAAGAAGGCAGAGTTTAGAAAATACCAAGTCGGAGCAACTGATGCTAACGGTCTTAGATTCGTAAAGAGATAATTTGTTCTCTTATAGCCTGAGGTATGTAACACAAACTTTATGGCTAATAGTTTAACAGCTCTAAATAAAGAAGTTTGGTCAGATGAAATGCAACTTGTCAGAGAAAAAATGACAGTAGCAATGGCGTTGGCTAACACTGAATTAAGAGCAAAATTAAGCGACGGTGATAAGGCACACAAACCTTACCGTTCAAGTTTATATGCAGTTTCTTATACTAAGGCTACTGCATTAACAGCACAAGATGTTTCAGCAACTGACGAATACTTAGATGTTGATCAAATTAAGGCTGTACCTATCTATTTGGATGACATTGATGCTATCCAGAATAGTTATGCAACAAGAGCAAGTTTCGCAAGAGACATGCAAGAAGATCTATCAAGACAAATGGATGCTGCTTTCTTACTAGAATCAGAGAATGCTACATCTAGTGTTGATGATGGTGACATCGGTGGTACTGATGGAGATCCAATTTCAGTTTCAACTTCAAATGTTAACAGCATCTTTTCAGCTGCTGGACGAAAGTTGAACCAATTGAATGTAAAACCTGACATGCGTTATGCTGTTATTACTCCTGGCATGTTAGAACAAATCCAACTTTATCTTGCAGGTAAAGATACTGCTTTCGGTGACGAAGTTGGTGCTAACGGATTAGTTGGAAGACGATTCGGATTTGAAATTTATGTTTCAAATAACTTACCTTGGGAAGGTATTTGGACTCCAGCAGACAACCCAACAGACGGAGATACTATTACTATTAACGGTGTAGTATTGACATTCAAAGCTACTCCAGTATTACCTGGTGCTATTGACATCGGTGGTTCAACTGCTGCTACTCTTGATAACATCAAGACTCTATTGGATGATCCAACAACAACTACAGCTACTGGTATTGCTTTATCACAAGCTAGCGTTGCTGCTTTGGAAGGAATTGAAACTACAGACGGAAATACTTATGTTGAGTTCTTACTACCAGGTGGTGGTGAAATTGCAGTGTCTGGTTCAGAAACTGCTGACCTTTGGTCAGACGAGGTTGTAGTTTGTCAGTTCGGACGTAAAGGTGCTGTTGACATGGTGGTACAAGCTGCTCCAAGTCTAAAAGTACAAGACGCAGAATTAAAACTAGGTGTATACTTAATTGCTTACGATTTATACGGAATCAAGACATTTGCTGATGGTGCAGATGCTCTAGTAGCAGTTGATGTAGAACCTGCAGTGTAAAATAGTAGAGGGGCGGCTTAACGGTCGCCTCTCGTTTAAGTAATAATCATGTATAGACCTTGGGGTAAAGGCTTCTAGCTTCTATACATCATAAAACTATGGGATATCCAAAAGGAAAAGTATTTAATAGACCAGTAGCCGCAAATTATTTCTCATCTGGTGGTGAAGAGTTAAATGACGTGGCAGTTGACATGATGGATTCAGATGGAAACATCATGTTGTGTGACGGTGATTCAGTACCAAGTGGAGACGCTGGATTTGCAAAAGGATGCTTATTCCGAAAGTTTGATGCTTCTGGTGACGGTTTATATCGTAATACAGGTACAACATCTAGTTGTACTTTTGAGGCATTAGACACAATTGTGGCTAGTGAAATCGTCTTAGCAGACGGTGATTCATTTGATGATTCAGGTGGATTAGAAGTTATTAAATTCGGAGTTACAGCTTCTGCTGTTAATGAAGTAAGTATTACTAATGCAGCTACAGGAAGTGGACCGATTGTTTCAGCTACTGGTGATGACGCAAACATCTCTTTGAATTTAACACCAAAGGGAAGTGCTGGTGTTGTTGTTAACGCGGCACCACAGTCTGGGTTGATGGTTTCTGTTGTTGATGACGGTGCTACAGGTGGTGGACTTAATTTATATCAAAACTCTGCATCTCCTGCAGCTGACGATGTTGTTGGAAGTGTTATTGGTACTGGTAAGAGTGACGCAGCGGCTGACGTAGTTTATGGTCAAATTTCATTAGGTATTGATGACCCATCAAGCGGCGCTGAATATGGATTGGTTTATGTTGAGGTTATGGAGAACGGTTCAGCCGTTGAATATCTAGCAATGGGAAGCGGACTTATCTCAGTTCAAAAACCAGTCTTAATGGAACAAACAGAACAGGCTTTATCTGGTGCTGGTGCAGTTGACGTGGTATCACAAACAACTAACTGGAATTGTTCTGGTGCAGTTGCTGGCACTTTAGCTGACGGTGAAGAAGGACAACGAAAAGTAATTTACTGTGGAACTTATGTTGGTAATGGAACATTAACTCCTTCTAACTTACTAGGTCTTTCAACAATTACATTTACTGCTGCTGGACAAGGAGTAGAACTAGAGTTCAGAGGAACTTCATGGGTTGTAATTGGAAACGCAGGAGCTACATTAGCTTAATTATATGGCAGTAGGAAAAACAAACTTACGCGGTGAGTCATTTCCTTTCTTACAAGTTGTGGGTAATGAAAGAACACTTGGCGCAGAAGACATTACGGTTGTTTTACAGGGCGAAGTTGGTGGTTCTCCACTTGTGGCATGGGCATTCGGTGCCACTGTCCCAACAGACGCAACAGCTGGTTATAATGTTGGATGTATATTCATTGATACTGGCGCTGGTGCTGGAACAACAATGTATATTAACGAGGGTTCAACTACTTCATGTGACTTTAACGCAGTAACATAAACGGCTTGAGGGGTGCCTTAAACTCCTCTCCCCTTTGGGGGTCTTAAAACTAAATTACTGTTCAAACTAATATGTATATATTTAAATTAGCAAACGCTGCTGGAAGTAAGATTACAGTTACTTCAACAGCGACAAGTTTGTACGATCTGCTAGATACAGCAGCAAGTACAACAAACGATCTCGCAGGAGATTTGAACGCAGTAGATTTAGTCGTAGAAGATGGTGATGTACGAATGTTAATGGATGGAAACACACCAACAGCGGCTAATGGTATATTGCTATCTTCTGGGGTAGTCTATTCGTTCAGAGGAGTTCCTCTAACAAAGATGAAACTTATTAGAACTGTGGCTGATGTGGCTATTTCAGTTCAAATTGGTAGAAGTGAAAAGGGTGAAGGGTCTAGTGCAGCTGCTTATGCTGTTACATTAGAGGCAGGTTCAGTTACAATTGGTGATGTTGGTGTTAATGATATTGGTGGAATGGACGTTCCAACTGATGACGCAAACATGCCAGCAAGTCCTAAGTTCTTCTCTATTGGTGGAGAATATAGAGCTACAGAAACAACCTATACTGACGGAGACGCAACTGTATTACAAACTGACATTAACGGATATGTTAAGGGTGTTGATAAGGCTTACGATAGTTCAACACAATCAAACAAGAGCGCAGAGGTTAATCCTTTGAACCAAGCTTATGTTGGTGAGACTTTGGCAGCAATTACTAACGGTGCTGATGGTACTTACTACTACTATGTTGACATGTCTGGTTCTAAGAACCTTGGTTTACAAATGATATTAAGTGGTGGATCAGGAACATGTACAGTAACTGCAGAAGGTACATTGCAAGATGACGGAACAGCAGCTGCAGGTTGTGTTTACACTGATGTTACTGCTGGATTGTTTGGTGTAGCTTCAACTACAGCAAGTGATATCTGGTTAGCTGATACTGACATTGCATTTAAGTATATTAGACTAAAAGTAGTGGCAGCTACTGGTGCAGCTGATGACGCTGATTGGACTTTATATTCTAAGAAACTTTATTAAAAACATATGCAAAGAAGTTCACAAAATTTTAATAAGATTAGAGTCACGAATCCTTCTACAGACGAAGGTTTAGTAGTAAATCAAGTCGGAGATGGTGAAGGGTTAGTGATTGAGAGTAGCGCAACAACTGCTGCAAGCTATGCTTTGAGTGTAGAAGCTGGTTCTGGAGCAAATCCAGCACAGTTAGCGGTTAGTGGAACTGCAGCTGATGGTTTTGTAAGAATGTCAGCTAAAGGTGCAGCTGCTCCAACAGTACACATTAAAAGAGACTTAGCTTCTGGTGATACAGCTAGTGCGGTATTCAGAGTTGAACAAGAAAACTCTGGAGACGATCAAGTTTCTCTTAGCGTAATTCAGGATGGTACTGGAACTGGTGTATACATTGACCAAAATGGAGACGGCACAGCTCTTAATCTTGATAGTGCAAGTACGGTAAACGCTCCATTAAGACTACCAAGTCTTGCAGCTGACCCAACTGGTGCTCATGTTATTGGAGACATTGCGGTTGTTTTGGGCAAACTAAAGATCTGTACGGTTGCTGGAACACCAGGGACATGGACAGTTGTTGGGGCTCAGGTAGCATAATAAACTAAAATAAACTTATGGCTAAAAGCGCAATAGAGACAGTATTAGACGGCAAAAGTCTTGCAGATCTAGTGACTGTTAAAAAGGTTAAGAAGGTTACTAAACCTAAAATGACACAGATTAAGGTTAATGCTGTGTTAGATAAACTAAAAAAAGTTGAGGAGAATAACGGACTGCTTGGGATTGCTACTAGCGAAGAGTTATTAGTAAGCCAAGTTAAAGAGATTGCTTCTAAGAGATTAGAAAAGATTGCAGAATTAACTCCTGTAGAAGAAGTATAAATAAAATAAAGTATATATGGATCATGGATTTTCAGAAGGAACAAACGGTAAGGTAACTGTGGCAAACGGTTCAACTTTAGTGTTGAGTCCTAGGACTGGTCGTAAATATGCTTTATTAGTAAATGATTCAGACGAGACAATATATGTAGCCTTAGGAGATGATGCGGTAGTCAATAGTGGCATACCGCTCTTTCCTTATGGGGGATCTCTTGAAATAGACGGAGAGCAACCATTCAAGGGTGTAGTAAGAGCGATATGTACTAGTGGAGGAAAGAATCTAACTTACTTTGACGCATAAAATATGAAATATCATTTACCTAGTAAAATAAACGATAAGACAATACGGCTGTTGAGAAACTTGCTTTATGCAATATTAACTATTGAAATAATTCATTTGGTATGGGATATGATGAGGGAAGTACTTGGGGTGCTTTAAGTGCAAACCCTTTAGTCATTCCAGGTACAATTCAAGCGAACGGTGGGATGTGGTTACCAGATGATGTAACCATTGGTTTTGGTAATACGATTTCTTCACCTTACGCTACTACGGAGTGGGTAAGTGCTACTGGAATGCTTACCTCTACTATTGGTTCTTCTTCTGTTGAACGGAACGGAACAACTGAAACACATACAGTTACAAACTTTATATTCAAACCGATTGCAAATGGTGTTACTTGGAGTAACTATGCTTACCAGGCAGCTGCAAACCTAAACTTCTTTAGGGCGCAGGGGTCTGACGGGGCAGAAGAGTCTATTGTAAACGGGGCGATATTACATAGTTCTTTCGTACAGGGGTACCACGAGGATGGTGGTGGACCTGGAGGAGGAGATTATTATGTTGGAGCTAAACAGTCATATACGGTTGATGGTGCTGTCGGGGCTGGAGCAGAGATTCCAACTCGGTGGGAATTGTCCTTAACTCCTGATGGCGGAACAACTCCTGAACTGGCTTTAGCGGTTGGAAGTGATAAGTTGGCAGAATTTAAGGGAGACGTATATGTGGCTAATAGGATTATTAGAAGTAAGTCTGTTTATGCTGGAACTGACACTACGGATGATGTGAGTTTACATGTATGTGATAGTGCTACTGCTTTCACTCTAACGGTTACAGATGGCACTCAGGATGGAGAAGAAATAAAAATAATAAATAGAGGCGCTGGGACTGTAACATTGTCTGGAAAATTAAGTTCAATAACAGCCGTATCAACATTAAGCAGTGGCGAATCAATGGTATTAAATTGGGATGTCACTGATGATGAATGGCAATAATAAAAACATATGGCAGAGTCAACATTAAGAAATACAGAATACTATTTAGAAGTAGCTAGGGGTAACATCACTGGTGCCTCTTTGGTGCACAAGTTTGGTACTACAGATATAACCACTTCAATGGCACCGATTGCCAATGCTGGTTTATATCAAACACCAACTTCTGCTGTGGCGTTAGAGTTTGTCTCAGACAGTGCTGCTGACGCACAAAACGGAGTGGGGGCAAGAGAGATTACCTTTATAGGGCTAAATTCTGCATGGGAAGAGGTATCCCAGTCTGTAGCCACGCACGCAACAGACGGAACGGTTGCCGTTTCAATCCCCACGTCACTGACAAGGCTTTATAGGTGGTATGTATCACAATCTGGTACATACGCAACACAGGCTGGCGGATCTCATCAAGGGGCGATAACTGTTAGGGTGGCAGGGGCAGGTGCTACTTGGTCTATCATCCCCAACTCACCCTTCCAGGCTGGACAATCGCAAATCGGTGTTTATACAGTTCCTCTTGGGAAGACGGCTTATTTACTTTCAAAGACTGTGTTTGTGGATTCATCAAAGACGGCAGATGTATATTTCTTTCAAAGACCGCTGGTAAATGATGTGACCACACCGTTCACAGGAACGATGAGACTTGTAGAAAGAGAGGTTGGTGTAACTGGCGGTTATGTCCAGCCATTTATTTCTCCCAAAGGTCCGTTCGTTGGTCCTTGTGATATTGGATTTATGGGTAAAATGTCAGTTGGGACTTCTGACGCATCAGTAGAATTTGAATTATTACTAACAGATAACTAGTTAAAATATAAATATGGGATTACAATATCCAAAAAGAAAATCGGAGGGGCTAATCTTCAGAGAGACCTTCGTCAATTCAGACTATATCTCTGATAATGGTGGTGTTGCCAGTGTCGGTAGTTTTGCCGCTGCTGACAATGGGCTACTGTTTAATGATGACACTTGTATTGACTACGCTAGACCAGAAATAAACAATTTATTCAAGACTGGTGTTTTTAGCATGAGAGTAGGAATGGACATGACAAATGTTGGTACAGATGGTGGGCCAATTATTGGTTGGTATGCAGATAATGATAATCGTTTCTACCTAGAGTTACCTAGAGGTGGT
>Ga0233415_10001049_pt1 | contig 12331 bp, 11 predicted proteins | sample Na_anoxic_12_MG_FD_188631 | JGI IMG/M metagenome (GOLD analysis project Ga0233415, IMG submission 188631) | Seawater microbial communities from Saanich Inlet, British Columbia, Canada - Na_anoxic_12_MG | ecosystem: Environmental > Aquatic > Marine > Inlet | place: Canada: British Columbia... | reverse complement strand
CAATCTCCAGGTTGAACTAATCACAATTTTTGATTTAGTTAAACGAATTAATTTATTAAGATTATTTACCGCTTTTTTACTAAAACGAATACTAGTATCATCAGGATAATTTAAATATTGATATTTTATGGAATTTCTAGTGACTAAAACACCATCAATATCTAAAAATATTAATTTCATTTACTGTGTGTATCCTTTTAATGCATCTTTGATATCGCCCGGCGTAGACATGATCTTGCTGAATGTCATCATGGTCAAGTCGGGGAATGATAATGCAATACGAAAACGACCATGCAGCATTACAGCTTCATTATCAACGATCAGTAATTCATATGGCAAGAAAGCGGTGTGTTGTGGTTCCAAAATATCAATAATCGGCAGGAAATGTTCTTCACCTTTTTCGCCTTCAATGGCGATTCCGTATAGCTTGATCTTTTCTTCAGGGAATTCAACTGAATATACCAAATTATCAGTACTTGCCAATTCCTCATCAACTGTACTTACAGCATCTTCATAGCTTTCAAACTCATTAAGCTCAGCTACATCATCGAATTTTTCCATGCCAAACATATAACGATATTTCCGTAATGATTTTATTGTAAGACCATCCTTAGAACCAAACGGCAAATCTTTAACTTTACCTACATTTGATAGGGTAGCACTAATTTTTTCAGTCACGGAAATATATTGTTGTTCTACCTGATCATAATTATCGCCGAAATAGGCATTCCCCCAATATATTGGATTTGTATAAGATATATTAATTATATCATTCTCGCTTGTAAGTCCAATACGTAAAGCAGACGCAAATCCGGTTAATCCACCAATCGTTTTAACGGCATCTTTCAATTCAGAAGAGGTGACAACAAAGACTTTCCTGTTGCTATCATTGGCGGGATAATATTCTCCAATAACTTCTAACCCCGATTCTGTTAAATTGGTTTTAACTACCTCAGAAATTTCAGCCAAAGGAGCATCGCTTATTGCGGCAAGGATGTATGGTTTAAGGTTTTGTGCATTTAAACTGTTGATAGAAAGATAGAGAAATATTATTGTAAGAGTTTTTAGTAATTTCAATTTAAAATCCTCCAAAGACAATGAATAATAGATATTTATAATTACTAACGTTATATACTCGCAATTGATAAAATCAAGACAATATCAATTCGAAATAATTTATTCTATTAATATTCTTTAAACATTTATAAATTGTATCAAATATTATTAAAAAAGGAGAAATAAGTAATGGGAATGATGAAGGAATTTAAAGAATTTGCCATGAAAGGAAATGTTATGGATATGGCAATAGGTATTATAATCGGTAGTGCCTTTGGTAAAATAATAGCATCATTAGTATCAAATGTCATTATGCCGCCAATTGGCATACTTTTAGGTGGAGTCGATTTCTCAAGTCTATCTATAGTATTAAAGGAAGCAACAGAAACAGCAGAGGCTGTTACTTTAAATTACGGTATGTTTATTAATACTGTTGTTGATTTTACTATAATTGCATTTGCAATATTTATGGTGATTAAAGGAATTAACAGTGCCAAGAAAAAAGAAGAAGAAAAACCGGCTGCACCGCCAAAACCAAGTGAAGAAGTTTTACTTCTGCAAGACATAAGAGACGCCTTAAAGAAATAAGTAATTTTTAAAATAAAAAAGGGCACCATCTCGCGTCCTTTTTTTATTAATAATTTTTATTTTAGTGTGTACTCGAAGCAGTAGTATTATAGTATTTTAATGCTTTAGGAATCAGTTTTTCAATTTCGGCTATTCTGTTTTCATCAGATGGATGAGTGCTCATAAACTCTGGAGGAGCTTGCCCGCCCTTCATTTCTGCCATGCGTTTCCAAAACGATATCGCGTGATTAGGATTATATCCTGCCATTGACATAAAGATCAAACCTAAATGATCAGCTTCACTTTCGTGCAATCGGCTAAAAGGTAATAGTACGCCAAGCTGAGCCCCTGCACCAAAAGCTGACATCCATAATTGTTGAGTTTCCTCTGGTTTTTCATTAACTGCTACCGCTAAAGCGACGCCACCAAGCTGTGCCATAAGACCTTGGCTCATACGTTCGTTACCATGTTCAGCAATTGCATGAGCAATTTCATGCCCCATTATTACTGCTATACCATTCTCATCTTTGGTAAGGGGTAAGATTCCTGTATAAAAAACTACTTTTCCGCCTGGCATACACCAAGCGTTTACTTCGTTACTTTCAACTAAATTAAATTCCCAATCGTAATTTTTTAAATCACCTTCCAAACCATTTTCGGTAAAATATTGTTCAACAGCTTTTTGGATATTTTTACCTACCCGTTTAACTGCTGCTGTATTTTCTTGGTCGGCACTAATAATATTATCCTCTAGAAATTGACCGTATTGGTCAAAACTCATTTGTAGCATGGATGAATTAGGGATTAGGTTTAATTGTCTTCTATTTGATATGAGCACTCGGGAACAGGCGCTTATAACAAATACGATAATAAGAAATATCAATAGTTTGTAATATTTCATTTTAGTTTTTTATCTCCAATAATTATTAAAAATATTTTTAGTATTTAGGTTATTAAGTTACATTATGACTAAGATTAAATACAATATTGTGATAGGACTTTGGATTGCGTGACAAATTTAATCGCTATGTCGATTACATTATCTATTCTGTTGTTCTAATAAATTGTACAAACAACAAGGATACTGCACTCATAACTGCACCCGCAATGAAGGGAATTCTATAATCCACAATCCACATTAATCCACCTAAAGCAGGAATTATTACTGCTGCGATATGATTAATTGTGAAGCCCACAGCCATACTAGGTGCAATATCTTTTGGATTGCCAATTTTTTGAAAGTATGTACGAATTCCCATCGAGAAATTGAAAAAGATATGATCTAATACGTATAAAGTTGCGATTATTATTTTGGATTCCACAAAAGCATAGCCGATAAATATCATTACAAGACTAGAATATTCGAGTGAAAGTACATTGCGCTCTCCAAATCTTATGATCGCTTTTCCAATAATTGGATTAAGAAAATAGTTAATTACATTGTTAATGATGAATAGTAAGGTGATTTCTTGTATAGAGAACTCAAATTTTTTCACTAAGAGAAAAACAGCAAAAGCGATGAATATTTGTCTCCGTGCCCCAGCCATGAATGTTAGAAAATAGTACAACCAATACTTTTTTCTGAATATCATTTTTTTATGTTGGGGGGGGAGCCCCTCTGTTGTGGGATTTTGTAATATCCCCCAAATTCCAACTATAACAATAATGAACCCTATTAATCCAAAAGTAGCTTTGTAAGATAAAATATATGCAATGAAATATATAGTAATACCGACTGCTATATTTGCAGCAGCTCCGTAGCTCCTTAATTTGCCAATAATTAAAGGAGAAGTGTTTTTATCAAAATATTGTAATGTTAGCGATTGATTTGTAGTCTCAAAATAATGAAAACCAAAACTCATTAAGATTGTTGTTGCTATTAGTCCAGTATATGACGGGAATACACCGGTTAATCCAACACCAAGACCTAAAATTGCAATAGAAAAAGCTGATAATCTATGTTCTTTCAAAATAAGAATGATATAAATAACCAACAATGCTAAAAATCCTGGAATTTCTCTGACAGATTGTATTATCCCAATGTGGTTGCCTTCTAAATGTACAACTTCAACCGCAAAATTGTTGAATAGCGTTCGCCATGCCTGCAGTCCAACTGTAGCCGCAATCGACAAAATCGCTAAAAAACGAAACATTGGGTCTTTTGTTATTTTTTGCATTGGCACCATATTCTAAATTTCGTACAATCCGTAGTTCTGACTTAGTTTTCTATTTAGTGCTTTAGGATTGGAAATTAAATTACCTAATTTGTTCCAAAATTCTTTACTATGATTCTTGATCCTAGTATGTAATAGTTCGTGTAGAATTATGTATTCTCTTAAGTCATCTGTCAATGCAACTAATCCGATATTTAAGCTAATATTATTTTTTGACGTACAGCTGCCCCACCTTGTTCTCATCTTTCTTAGTGTTAGTTTATTAAAGGTGAAATTGTGCTTTTTAGCAAGTTTTTCAGTTTGCTTCACAATCTTTAACTTTTCTTTGGTAGATACAAACTTGACTAATTCGAGAATATTGATTTTGTTCAATAATTTATATTGTTGTGTTTTTATCCAATCTAATTTTTGAAGCACAAAGGATTCTGCTCTTTTTATTGTAATGAACCTCGGAACCGCAACTCTAATGTTGGACGGTGATTTAACGGATATAATTAATCTTTTTGCTTTCCTACTTTTTTCAAAAAGTACATCTCCTATTTCAGGATAATTAACATATTTTTTAGTAGTCATCTATTTATGGAAAGTTAAATGGTCTTTTGTTGATATGATTTGGGCAGTGAATATATAAAAATAATTCTAAAGATTAATCGGATAATGTTGTGGCCGGAATTGCAGACATTTAAGGGCGTTCTCCCAACGTTTTTTATTACGTCTAAATGTGTGAGATAATTTCAGCTTTCTTATTCTGAGATTTCCAATATTTTTTATAATTAATTTTTGGTTTTTTTTCAATTGGCATATCAAGTAATTCATTGAGTACAGAATTCTCTATATGTTTTGATTTTTCAAAAGCTGTTTTGGTCAGATTAAAAAAACCGTATGAATCCGTTTTTAAACTTTCTTTATATATTTCCATTTCCAATTTATTTCTTTTGTCATTGAATAATTGATGCCGTTTTTTAAAATCGAGTAATATAGTGCGATGAAGTTTTTCGTGCTCCCACCAGAGAGACTCAGAAATATATTTTCCTGACGGTTTTGGTCCTAGATAGGGCAAAACGTTATTGTCAAATCTAATAGGTTTGAATACTGAAGTGCATGGAGCAGATGTTCCCGTTGCCCAATAAGTACATTCATTTTTTTTAAGAGATGCCACCATAGACGCTGTTGATTGCGATGCATTTCGAGCTATTTTATTAGAAGAATGAGCACAAACATGGTTCATTAAAAAATGATTGTCAGGAGTATAATCGGGAGAACCGTGATCTCTAAGAATAGAAAATGCCTCTAAAACATCCATTGTATTATTGTTAAGCTTTCCTAAAGAACTGTTTCTTCGTGCATTACATCGTGAAAATGTTGTATAAAACCAATCAGAATAACATTCAGCAAAATTAAATGTATGTCCTCTTTTCAACCAACCCTTCTCACGTGCATAATTAATTAGGTCGGGATGACTTAAATCAAATTCTTCACCAATTGTTAATCCATTACTAATAGCATAGTAATCGTGCACTTTCTTTGCCACCCATAAATGTGCCGAAGTTTCTAAAACCCACGCTTCTGATGAATCAGCGATAATAAAACTATTATGATAAGTTAGTTTTTTATCTTCAAAACCACATGGTCCGCCCTGCCTGAATTCAGCAAGCAATTCGACAATAATTTCTAATGCTCTTTGTGAAGTATCTGCCCGTTCCAATGCCAATCTTAACATGTCCATCCCGGTAAGGCGACCTTCTTTTTCAGGGGACATTTTTGTAAATACTGCCTCATTACCGATAACCACACCTTTATCATTTGCTCCAATTTCGGCACCCCACATCCAAAATGGTCTGCTAATTAGAATTGCATTTGTTGTAGCAACTTGTGGAATATCTATATATGTACATTTTAAGGTGTCTCCGCTTTTATATTTGGCTTTCTGGTGATATTCAAGTACTTGGGCTTCATTCGGTTCTCTATCACTGTTTTTACCAAAAATTACTGACCCGTCTTTAGTCATGTTTGGCATAGCAACAAACGTATCACACATATATCATCTCTTAATTTTACCTGGCAAAATAAATTCATATTGGCGACGAAATATCTTTGTTGTAAGCCATCTATCAAATCTTCGAAAAGCAAGAAACAAAGTCCAAATTATTTTATCCTCTTTATAATACTTTTCTACTTCTTCTAATTCTATTGATTTATCATCATCTTTTAGATATTTATTAATCGTCTTAATAGCTACTGGGATTAGATCAGCGCGTTGCTCTTTATATAGATTGGCAATTAAATCCATATAAACTTGTCGATTATCATAATATCGCCCCATTACATCTTTTAAGAAAAATAATCTCAATATCCACCGTAAAAATGATGGAGCTGTCTTCAGAATCAAATCAGGATTTAATTGCTCTACTTCATCTAATTTAAAGAGTGGTGTACTTGTATCAATATAATATATTTTATCATCTTCCGTAAATATCCAGTTAGAAAGCTGACCATCAATTGCTAATTCCTTTTTAGGAATATTTTCAGAATTAAATTGCCAAACTTTCTCAATTTCTATACAAATTCGTTTTAATAAATCAGCAAATTGTTGAGCATTAAATGACTTAGTCAATTTGTGAGCAAATCGTTTAGGACTATGTTTCTTTTGAATAATATATAAAACTACCGGTCTTTGTTCATGGATAATTATTTCGGTTTTATCATACGGTAGATTCAATCCGATTTGTTTTAAATATTTACAATATGAATCGTAAATCTGAGCATAATCTTCGGCTACTTTACGATTATCAAAAAGTGGCAATCGCTTATATGCGTTCTGATTATCTCCTTGAATCTCAAAAACAGTTGAGATTTCACCGTATCCAATAACTTCTGCTGGAATTATTGATTGCTCTATAGCCGCTGGATTTAATCCTGATTCAAATTCTTGTAGTTCACTTTTTGTTAAACTCATCATGAACCTTTTCGATTTGTAATTAGGTTTTTGAATTTATCCATTTTCTGCTTTGCTCCGAATAGTTTTCTCAGTTTACGTGCTGATTTTAATGCCTTATCCAATTTTTCTAATACAATGTCAACTTCTTCAATAGTAATAGTGAGTGGTGGCAAGCACTGGCATACAGATTGGTCATTATTGGCATAAACCATTAATAATCCATGATCATAAGCTGTTTTTGTAAGAACGGGACCGCACAATTCATCTTTCATTTCGATTCCCATCATTAGTCCCATTTGCCGCAATCTGATCAAAAACCCTTTATGATTATCCATTAATTTCTCAAAACCTTGATTAAATTGCTCCGCTATTATATTTACATTATTCAAGAAATTTGATGATGAAGATATTTCCAAAACACGTTTTGCAACTAGGCAGCCTAACTCTGATCCTCCGAAAGTAGAAATATGTATAAACGGATCTTTGTGAAACACGGATTCTAAAGGTTCACGAATTACTGTTGCAGATATCGGGTAAATACCACCGGAAAGTCCTTTCCCTAAAACAACGATATCCGGAATAATATCAAAATATTCAAAAGCCCATAATTTTCCTGTTCGTCCAAGTCCGGTTTGAACTTCATCCATAATTAACATTATTTTGTATTCATCACAAAGCCTTCTTACATCCTGAATATATTTTTTATCAGGTATTTTAATTCCGAGTGTCGCCGGAATAGTTTCTAAGATAATCGCTGCAGTATTTTTGTCTGCTACATCTTTAAGTGCCTCTAAATCATTAAAGGGAACTTGTCTAAATCCGGGAATTGACGATTTAAACGGTTCCCGATACTTTGCATCGCCCGCGGCTAAAGCTAAACCGGTATGTCCATGGTAGCCACCTTTTGCCGAAATAATATTAGTTCTGTTTGTGTAGCCGCGCGCCACTTTAAGTGCAAGATCAATTGCTTCTCCTCCGCTTACGCCAAATACGGTATAATTTAGATCTCCCGGCATTAGATCAGATAGCATTGCTGCAAGTTCTGCTCGCTCACGACTCAAGAGATGATGATTTCCAATGTCAAGATTTTCTAGAGATTTAATAAGGACATCAATTATCTCAGTATTTCTATGTCCAAGATTGAACACGCCACCGTTACAATGAAGATTGATAAGTTCTTTTTTTGCATCTAGGTCATGGATATATGATCCCTTGCGATTCCCCATGACAAAATCCATTCCATACTTTTTGAAAAAATTGACCTTTTCACTAGATATAAATTTTTTATATTTATCAATTGCGTTAAGTTTTTTAGAAGATGCTTTCATAGAATTATAAATGTTTTTCTAATGAAAGTTTACAATAAAATGAAACGATAATCGAGAGATTATTGTCTATAAATTATTTGTAAGTTTTATATAGTAATCATGTAGGAGATTAAAAATTGGACATAATCACAAAAAATAAAACAAAAAAGTTATCATTTGGATTAAAGGTAGGATATGGAATCGGTGATGTGGGATCTAATATTTTTATTGTGACGAGCGGTTTATTTTTACTCTTTTTCCTTACAAATGTTTTAGGCGTAAACCCCGCGTTGGCAGGTCTTGTACTTCTTTTACCCAAATTGTGGGACGTAATATCCGATCCGATAATGGGCGGAATCTCTGATGTTACTCACTCCCGTTTGGGCAGAAGACGACCATATCTTCTTGCTGCTTCAATTCCATTTGGCTTAATATTTTATCTTTTATTTTTTACTCCGCAATTAGACTCTGAATTGACCAAAGCATTGTATGTAGGTTTGGTGTTTGCCCTGGGATGCACGGTTTTTACTGTTTTTAATGTGCCTTATTCGAGTATGGTAGCCGAAATGTCAGACGATTATAATGAAAGGATGTCTATTACCTCCTTTAGAATGATTGGTTCTTCAGTTGGCGTATTGTTAGCAGGTGGTCTGGCAATGCCATTGGTAGAAATGGGCGGTGGTGGAGAAAATGGATTTCGATTCATGGGTATTATTTTGGGGTCAATGATAACTATATTTTGTCTAATTAGCTTCTTTGGGACGCGCAAAGCAAAAACCTTACAAGCTGTTGAAGATAGACCGCCTTTTTTAGAGCAAGTCAAGATTGCATTTCGAAATACTCCGTTTAAAATGCTTATGATGATGTACACATTTCAGTCATTAGCAATTGGTGTACTCATGGCAGGATTAATTTATTATGTAAAATATGTGATGGGTTTACCTGAAACTGCTATGGGTATAGTTTTTCCGATTTTAATTGTTACTGCAATTATATTTATTCCTGTTTGGCTTAAAATCGGTGTGAAAATTGGAAAAATAAAAGCTTATACCATTGGATTATTAATATTGTCAGCTATGTTATTTTCATTATTTTTTACTAAACCCTCTCAATTAAATTTATTTTATTTTCAGATATTTCTTCTAGGTATAGGCTTCTCCAGCTTTCAATTGTTTCCTTTTTCTATGTTGCCGGACACTATCGAATTTGATGAATTGCAGTCGGGAATGAGGAGAGAAGGTGTTTTCTCTGGCATATGGTCCAGTGCTCAGAAAACTGCCTATTCGGTCGGACCAAGTATAGTTGGTTTTACTCTTTCAATGGCAGGTTTCGTTAATGCATCTTCACAGCCGGAAAGTGTGGAGGTTGGTGTTAGAATAGTATTCTGCTTATTTACTTCCTTGATGATATTAATTAGTCTTTTGCCATTTTTTAAATATGATCTAACTGAAGAAAGATTCGAGGAGATAAAACTAAAAATTCAACACATTAAGAATAATAATTAACTAGAAACCGAAGGAATTATCTATGGCACAAATTATTTGGATAAATTCTAAACATTCTTACCATTTTTTACCATGACATTCATAACATGACACTCCAGAATCTCCACCACTTAGATCAGCGCCATGACAGGTTATGCAATTTTCCAATGGTGAGTTTAATTCACTTTTATGTTTAGCACCATCTTTACTAATTGTATGATCTGGTGGCGGATCGTATTTTGATTCTGTTGAAGAACTACATAACATAAGAAATGTTGATATAATGATAATTAATGTACTTTGAACTAATAATTTCATTTGTCCAACTATTTTTAATATTTTCATAAAGTTTTCCTATTAATACTACTATTCAAATTCCATTATATTAAATTATTCCAAATGATTTAACAATGAAAGTAAAACGAATTGCATTATGTTTGTAACCAGTACATTACAATTCTGCCATAATTTCTTAAATGAATATATATTTTACAGTAATTTTAATCAATACAATCAATTAAGTTAATTTTCTATCGTACATAATATGAAAATTGTAATTGCACCCGACTCGTTCAAAGGAAGCCTGACTGCTGTAGAAGCAGCAGAAGCCATTGAAAAAGGTGTTTTATCAGTAATGCCTACCGCACAAATTAGTAAAATCCCAATGGCTGATGGAGGAGAAGGAACAATGGATTCTCTTGTATCTTCTACAAAGGGTTATTATAAGGATGTATTGGTATCAGATCCGCTCAGTAGAGAAATCTCGGCAAAATATGGAATATTGGGTGACAACAATACTGCAATAATTGAAACGTCGGTTGCTTCAGGAATTAATCTATTAAGAAAAAGTGAGCTTAACCCTTTACATACCACAACATATGGAACGGGACAATTAATTCAACAAGCGCTTGACGACGGCTATAGAAAGTTTATCATCTGCATTGGCGGTTCAGCGACAAATGATTGTGGGACAGGCATGGCACAAGCCCTTGGCATAAAATTTCTCAATAGCAATAATGTAGAGATTTCAGATAAAATGTGTGGCGGTCTATTAAATGAAGTGGCATTTATTGATTCATACAATATTCACCGGGGAATTAAAGAGAGTCAAATCCTTATAGCCAGCGATGTGAATAATCCACTATTGGGTGAGCTTGGCTGTGCCAGCATTTATGCACCTCAAAAAGGAGCTATTCCTAATATAGTTGAAAAATTAGAGAATAGTATGAAACTATTTATCGATATAGCAGAAAACAGTTATAACATATCTGTTCGCGATATCGCTGGAGCGGGAGCTGCTGGTGGATTAGGAGCAGGGTTGATGTTATTTACAAATGCATTGCTAAAACCTGGTATTGAAATCGTACTAGACGCAAGTGATTTTAAAAATTGTATCAAAAATGTTGATCTGGTCATTACCGGTGAAGGAAAGATTGATGACCAAACAATGTACGGAAAAACAATATCAGGAATAGCGCGATATGCAACAAAACAAAAAATACCTATTATAGCGTTTGCTGGTATCATAGAAAAAATTGATAAACTTAAATTACTTGGTATTTCAGCATTCTACTCGATTAACACAAATAATATTCCCAACGATCAATCAATGGCAAACGCCTATACACTTTTACAAAATAGAGTTGAAAGCAGCATACAAAAATATTATAATAAGATCTGATGTAATATCACAGTTCTTGCTTGTGTAATAATGTCTAGAATTAGTCTCCCCATTGTAAAAAAAAACATGTAGATATACATTATTTTAAAACATAAAATTCCGTCGTGAAACGGGTTTATAGAGGGTGGCAATGGCAGGCTCGAGCTGTCGATCTCTGCTATGCTAAGATAGTGCTAAAAGATATTTTGTCGTAGAAAAAATATCTTTTTCCTCAATAGCGGGGATAGGATTCGAACCTATGACCTTTGGGTTATTGGCCCAACTAACGGTCAACAATAATTGCACTTACAGTCATCTGTATGCCAAAATGTAACTATCATATAAATTGCTGTTAAAAAGCATTTCTTTTATGTTAATTATTAGTACTGCCGTGTGAAGACAGTGTTCTACGAGGAGCGAAATTAAATGTGTGCTACAACTGTGCTACACTATTGTCCATTACTGTCCACTTATGTCCAAACAATTTGAAACATATTAGTATCTTACTATGCCGGTTTTAAGTAATTCCTGTACAATTTTTTTGGAAGAAGCTTTTAACAATATCTCCATATCCCAATCAGGATCAATTGAATCAAAATTTGAACGGGAATCGGCGTCACCAATCCACATTGTTTTATTAGAATCAAGGTCAACTAGTGACACTCTAAATTGACTAAACGCTTTTTGTTCAGTTCCTCCACCAGTTACAGTAGTACTTTTAACCTTTTTTCCATCTTTTTTTACCGTTTTAGTATTTACTCTCATCGGTTCAGTTGTTACAAAATAACCCGAGTCATCTATTTGTATAACAGCTAGTGCGTCAATGTTATTATTTTTAAAAATTTCGTTTTCTTGTTCAATTGTAAAATCACGCGTTGGTGGTAATAATGATATACTTGAAACTGCACTTATTCCATTATCCATAAGTGTTTCAACCATTTGTTCCTCAATTGTTACTCTTTCAGATAAATCATCTACATTAGCCACCACGCCAATACGATTGTATGACTTTCCTATAGCATCTGGATCTGTGAATGTAACAACTTTTGTATGTGTACAATTTGAAATAATAAATACAGTTAATAATATTATAGCTATTTTTATTTTATTCATGATATTTTCCTCCTCTAATTGAAAATTATTTT
>Ga0233415_10001048_pt1 | contig 12332 bp, 13 predicted proteins | sample Na_anoxic_12_MG_FD_188631 | JGI IMG/M metagenome (GOLD analysis project Ga0233415, IMG submission 188631) | Seawater microbial communities from Saanich Inlet, British Columbia, Canada - Na_anoxic_12_MG | ecosystem: Environmental > Aquatic > Marine > Inlet | place: Canada: British Columbia... | reverse complement strand
ATTCTCTTCATCATCAAATACATCTTTTGGTATTATATCACTACCTGTTGGTATATAATCTCCTATATCAGATACATCTATATCAAGTTCTTCTTTTCTAATTTGTTTTAGTTTTCTTTGAGCCCAATTCACGCCGGCATCACCTCCCCATCCTAACCAAGCAACATATCCTTTATCTTTCCAAGGTGTTCCTTTATATTCTTCATCTATCTCTGAATTCTTTTTGTGTCTTGCAAATGCAGACATGCGAGCAATAGTTTCTTCTGAAATATTTTCTCTATTACACAATTGATTTGCACGAGCAAGTCCAACTTGAGTCATTCCTGCTACTTCATCTCTACCATGTTCATCAATCCATCTTAATACTTTGCAAGCATTATCAGAAGCTTCTTGTGGATAATCGTTATATGATTCAAATAAATGTTTCTGTGAGGAGAAATAAATCCAATCAGATTCTATTGCAGGCTGCTCAACGAGAGCTATTCCGGTTACACCTGAATCCTCATCAAATTCCTCAATCTCTAACGCAATTATTTTTGGAGCTTTATAGTTTTCTATATCCATCTATCTTATTATATATAAAAATGGATGTTGGATTTGTTTTTTTTATATACAATACAACAAACATTACCATAAGATACTTTAAACTCATCTGCAATATTTTGTATTAAATTTACTATTTTACCATTGTATGTTTTTCTTTGTTGATAAAATGTATCTTTTATTTGTTTATTTCTTTCAGCTGGGTAATTAAATCTTTGTTGCATATTTTCATATTGTGTTCCCCATTGTAAATTATTTACATTATTATTTTTTGGGTTATCATCTTTATGTAATACCTTATCTACATAGATGTTTGTTTTTTTAATAAATGCCATTGCAACTAATCTATGCACAAACATCCATTTACCGCTTAAACAAACTTGTAAATGTCTATCACCATTTGTAGCACGAGGTTTTAACCATATACCTCTGTGTAATGATAATATTCTACCTTGATTTGAAATTAAATAATTTGGGTGTTCTTTCAGTTCTTTAAATTTTTCCATTGTTTTTTGTTTAGTGTTTATACTATAACAAATGGAAATGTTTTTATACTGATTTAATATCTAACTTATAGTAAATTAATTTCTACCTACAACTCTTCTTTGTGTAATTCTAGCATTTGCTTCTTGTGCAGATGTTACTTCACCAGCAATTACATAAGCTCTAATAGCTTGTTGTCCTCTACTTGATGCTTCTGTAATATCAAGTTGTTGTTGTGTTTGTGATGATGCTGTTGCTGATGTTGGAGCTTGTGATGAAAAACCTGCTCCACCTGGTGATACGGGTGTAAATGAACCACCTCTACTACCTGGTGTTGTAGAGTTAATTTGTTTTAACGATGCAATAGTTGTTGCACCAAGTAATGCAAATTGTGATGCAATATATAAAGGAGCAGTTATTTGATTTCCAGGACCTCTGTTTGCAGTTTTAATAATACCTACACCTGCTTGTGCTGCATCTATAAGAACGTTTGCCGATGCTAATGCTTTTGATTCACCGAACATTGCAGTTAATACTCCTTGGAAATTATCTATTGTTCCCATAAGAGCCTGATGTTTAAACTCAGCCTCATCTTCTGCAATTTTTTCTTTAGCTTTAGCAGCATCTTCTTCTGCTGCAACTTCATCTTTTAATATTTTTGCTTTCGTTGCTGCATAGTTTTTATCTAAATCTTCTTTTGATATATTAAACTCTTCTAATCTTGCAAGTTTATCTTCATAATCTCTTTTAGCTTTTTCTCTCTCTGCTTCAAACTCTGTTAAACCTAATAGTTCTGCTTCTAACTTTTCTTCTTCTGCAAGAGCTTTGGCATCTTGATTTCTTTTCTTTTTATCATCATCAATTTTCTTTAATCTTGCCGTTTCTGCATCATCAATTACTTTTTGGTCTGCATCTTTCTTGGCTTGAACTTTTTTTCTTTCATCTTCTGCTAATTTATTTGCAGCATTTATATCATCTTGTTTCTTCTTTAACAATCCTGCTTCAAATACTGCTAAATTATTTAGAGCATTCTTTTGTTCTTCTGTTCCTTCTTCTGTAAGTTGGATTAACTTTTGTAATTTTTCTCTTTCTAACTCAACAGTTTCTTCACCTTTTGCTTTTCTTAATGCAATTTCTCTATCTAAATCTTTAACTCTACTATCAGTTGCTATCCTTGTTTTCTCTGCAAGTTCTTCTTCTTCTGTTGCAACTAATCCAAGAGCTCTACCTAACATCTTAAAGAACCCTACAGTCTTTTGTAATATCCTATTAAGAGGTTCTATTGATTTTATTAACTCTTTTCCCTTTTTACTAAATAACAAGAAACCTGCAACTGCTAAACTAATTGCTGTTACTATTGCTCCTATTGGATTTGCTCTAACTACTAAATTGAATGCCTTTTGTGCAGCTGCGGCTTTCTTCATTACATTTGGTAGTTTTCCTGTAACTTTAGATAATTGTCCTATACCTTCACCTACATCTTTTATACCAATACCTAATGCAATTGCTGATGCTGCTTTCTCTTCAAACTTACCAAATTGTTCTGATTCTATACCAAGTAATCCTAATCCACCAACTACACCTTGAACTGAACCTCCTAATACCTTTAGGGAACCGTCTAACGCCTGTATCTTATCTTCACCTGTTATTCCTTGAATAGAATTATTTATCTTCTCAAAATCTTTGTTTAAAACTTGAGCCTTGTTAGATAATTCATCAAATCTATCAGAACCAACTTCTACTTCTTTTAGTTCATCATTAATTTTAGCTAATTCCTTTTCAACATCTCCCAATGTTTTAAGGCTATTACCAGTATTAAGGTCAATATTATATTGTATAGTTTGTGTTGCCATATAATAGATTATATTTTGTATAAGGAAATGGTATGGATAGATACCACTTTGGTATTTTATATATAAATATGTATAGAGTGGTAAGCTGTATCGTTTATACTCTTACTTCACATTACACTTACCACATAAGTAAGAGGGCTTCGGCCCTCTTTTCTTGTTATAAACTCTCTTATTTAGAATGGTTCTAAATAGTATTTATAATGATTCTAAATTACCACCATTTTTAATGTTTGAGGTTTCTCGCTTATACTTATTAGTAAGAGATATAAACGATAAAACAATAATCCAATAAAGAACCGAGTAACTTTGAAAGCGGTATAACTTTCTAAAACACACTTAGCAGTGTCCTAACTAATTTAGTAAATTAGTTCTATTAGCCAGACGAAGCTGCTGGGAAATAGTCGTGAGTGGGAGGAAGTCCTTTGGCCAACAATGGTATGTTAGATTAAAGTGCTAAGACAGTAAGAGACGTGAAGTAAGAATAACTGTGATTCTTAACTCTGAATTGACCCTTTATATAGAATAACTGTGTTTAGTTGTTAAATAAAACAAACAAAAGACAAATTAAAAAAAAAGTATAAACCTCCTGTAAAAGTATTATTAGCCGAGGTTGAAAATTTAAAATTAAAATTAAATAAGAAAAAGCTTGGATATGTTAAATATTTTTCGTATCTTTGTATAACAAATAATAAATAAATTAAAATATGAAATTTATACCTTATACTTCAGATGATAGTTTAAAAGACTGGATTAAGCAAAGTAAAAGAAAGAAAAGAAAAAATAACCAATTTGGCAATAAGCATTGGAAAAACTTAAAAAATATATAATATTATATATATATAAAAATATAAACTATGTGGCAGTATTTAACAACTGATGACATGTCTGGTTGGATAAAACAATTAAAAGTTAAAAATAAAAACTTATACTGGAAACTATCCCATCAGTGCAGAGCAAGAATACCTATGTTAAAATCAGTATATATAAAACTTAAAAAGAAATACGCATAATGAGTAGAGAAGAAAGATTAAGAGCTATAATAGATGAGCTACAGTATGAGCATCGTAAAGTAGAATATGGTTCAGCTCTTGAACGATTAACTAGACGTGTAGTAAAGTTAGAAGAGAAAGTAGAAGAATTAAAAAATAAAATATGAGTAGAGGTAAAACAATAGTTGCAGTAAAGGTCATTAAAGGCAATATACAGAAAGCATTATCTAAATTTAAAAAAAAGGTTAAAGATAGTGAGCACTTACAAGAGTTTAGAGAACGTAGAGAATATGTTAAACCATCAGTAAAGAAAAGAAGGTTGAAACAAGTAGCAATACACAATCAAAATAAAGAAACTATTTTAGATAAGATAGAATCTGGTGATACATCTGTAAACAAAGGTTAATGAAAATCAATAAAACTCAAAGAAAGGCTCTTATGCAAAATGTAAATTATCAAAATTATGATAAAAAGAAACAAGAATTGAAAAACAAATATGATAAACATTTGTTTATAAGTTCATCACCAGGTAGAGGTGAAATACCTTATTCAGATTCAGAAAGGAAAGAGTATAAAGAATATTTAGAGAAAATATGTTCTATGTTAATTGAAGCTAATGGTGATTACCAAAAATTTACTTGGGATATTATGTCACAACAGGATAAGATACTACAAGAAAGAAAAACAAGAAGAAGAGCAAACGATAGTGAATATCGTTAAATAATAATTAGTTATGTTAAACAAGAGTTTTGACCTACCTTCTGTATCCATTCCCAATATCTATAACTAGCTTTAGTTTTATCAGCATCTAATAAAGTATATTTGTAAGGTAATCTATTATCATAATCCCCTTTATAAAATAACTTATCTCTATCATTACCCATTACACCAGCATTGTGAAAGAATGGGTATTTTTCCCAATCTTCTATTGGATTAGTTGCAAACATAAAGTTAAACTCTTTTACTACTCTTGTAGATTTACCTAACTTCCAACCCATCCATAATTCAGCCCACATACTCATCGTCCAATGTTGTAATTCGTGGTATGGTTCTCCTTTACTTTGTTTTTGTTTCTTTATTCTTTCAGACACCAACGGAACCTCTCTCCAGAACCTCATAGACAAATTATATACATCTTTCCAATACTTACTATCAACTTTCTTAATAAGTTTCTGTGCTCCTCCACTACCACCTTGATTATAAACTACATAACGTTTATCTATCTCAGCAATCTCACACATCTTATCCAACACCTCCTCTCCTTTACTTCTAATATACTCTGCTCCTATATAAGAAATAGTGTTTGATAAATACCAATGCTCATCTTGTAAAAATGGTATAAAATCAAATGGACGAGTAAATATAAAATCTGCATCGTGAAAGAATACAGTTTCATTATTTAGTTGTGGATTCATTATCCAATGTTTTTCTAAAAGGTGTGCTTGTAATGATGGTGGGTAATTATTATCTAACGGTCTTGTATCATAATAAAACCAAAAATTAACTGATGGAAATTTGTTTTGTAGTTTTTTCCATTCTAAAGGAACTTCTTTCCATTCCCTGTCTAAACCTTGAACTGCATGTATTTGTTGAGGAGATACTCCCATATGTAGGAAATTCTCTATATATACTTCTACTTCCCAAGTGTATCGGTTGATTGCCGGTTGGCACGATAAATAAATCATAATTATACTCTTTAATAATTATATATATTTTAACAACTTGGTTCTCTTGTTCTCCATATATGGGTTAGTTCCCATCTCTAATATATAATCATCTATAAAAGATATTGCTTCTTGAACTGTTTGACAATTTAGCTCATCTATTACCAAAAAATCCCTATGGGTTTCATCTACAAATATATCTAAATAATATCCTTCAGGTGATTTCCAAGTAGCACGATTTAAAACTGATGATTGAAAATCACTATCAAACCAAGATAATCTACCTATATCAAATAAAGGTTCTAAACGATTAACTGAATAAACTTGAATATCTATCCACGTCTTTGGGTAATCGTTCTCTAAACCTTGTTTAAAACGAGAATAACCACCTAATACAACCATATCAGGTATTTGTTTCTGTATTGATTTAATCCAAGTATCTATATCAACATCAAATTTCTTTTGTATAATCATTTAACAACTACTTGCAGTTCCTAAATCACCAAACCCATCTGATGCTCTACAATTAGTTCCATCTGTCCAAAAGTTTGCATCTGCTGGAGTTCCAAGTAAATCTGAATAGATTCTATCTGCTAATAAGAAATTATCTCTATCTAAATAAACTAGTTGAGAGTTTCCACCAGGATAGTTAGAACATACACTTGCACAACTTACAGAACCATACTCTAAAGTAAATGGATAATAACATTGTTCTCCTTCTTGAATCTCACCACTAGCAGATGTTACGAATGCTGAACCTGATAAGGCACATACACTAAATCCAAAATCTTCTGCAATACTTACACTCTGTGGATTTCCTTCACAATCATCCCAACTGAACGAACATCCACTACCAACTGCTCCACTTCTACATTCCATATCATACTCTACACACTCTGCTGGATTAATAGTAGTTGTTGTTGTTGTAGTAGTTGTAGTACTTGTTGTAGTTGTACTTGTTGTTGTTGTAGTAGTTGTAGATGTTACATCACCACAATCACTACTACATGATACTCCAGTTGGAGTAGCTACTCCACTTACTGTAACAACACTTACACCTCCACCTGCTTCTACACAAGCAACTGCATCTTGGTCAGGTCCTAAAAAATATCTTACTGTATTACCTGCACAACAATCAACATCAAAGGAACAAAATCCTCCAACTGCAGTTGATGGACAAAGTAAATCGTATTCAGTACAAGCTGCCGTTGTTGTAGTTGTAGTTGTGGTTGTAGGTGTAAGATTAACTTCAAGAGACCACGAAGTTGCACTATCTATATTGTTAGAACCATGTCCAACATTTACAGCTGATACAGGATATGTAACCTGTCCACTATCAGTATCTTGTATAACACCATCTGCTTTTAATATTGTTTGATAATTTATAGTACCATAATCAATACCACTTAAATTAATACTACTATTAACTGTTTGTATTCCACTAATACTTGCATTTGAACCTGTATCTGTTGTACCAATAGGTATATCATTTAATCTTAACTCATAAGGAGTACCTGTAAAATCAAATTCAATATCATTTTCAGTTTGTGTAAAGTTAGTAGCAGTACTATTACTACCTGTAATCTCTACTCTCTTTGTAGGAGGAGTAGTAGTAGTAGTTGTTGTAGTAGTTGTTGTACTTGTTGTTGTAGTACTTGTAGTTGTAGTACTTACATCTCCACACGATGAAGTACACTCTGATTCAGGTGATACTGGTGATGCAGTACCACTCGTTGATAATACAGTTACTATACTTCCACTTTCTACACAAGCAAAAGCATCTTGGTCTGCACTTAAATCATAAGTTACTGTTATACCATCACAACAAGGAACACTAAACTCACAGAAACCACCATCTGCAGAGGATGGACAAGTTAAATCCCATTCTATACATTCAGGTGCTAGAGTAGTTGTAGTTGTTGTAGTTGTAGTTGTACTCGTAGTAGTTGTTGTTGTGGTAGTTGTTGTAGTAGTACAATCTCCTATAATTATATCATTTGTACAAACACCTAAAGATTCAATTTTTATTGCTTGTGTATTTTCATCAACAGTTACTATCGCTGTATCTCCTATGTTTAAGAGATATACAGGACTTTCAGGTACTAGTGTATATACTATACAATCTAGTGTATAATAAACATTATACTCAGGACCTGAATTAACTTCTTTTTCAGTTAGTTGTATTTCTTTTGATATATTTGCCATAATTAATTTTTATATAAGAATTCTTGAGCTTGATAATTATTTACTATATTATTGGCTGTAAGTTTTGATGTATATACTCTCAACTGCCCAATTTTAACTTTTTGTAATCTAAAATCACTTGGTGGGTCAGTTGGATTATTAATCTGATAATCAGTACCTAATGTAAATAAATTAAACTGTCTCCAATTACTACCAACTGGAATAGAACCACTATCAATAAGAACAGCATCTTGATAATATTCTGCAATATTAGTGTTAAAATCTAATGTTACTACTTGATGATAAAACTTATTATTATCAATTGATTCTGGTCCTAACTTTAATGAACCTGTTGATATATCAGATACATCAACAACAACTGTGTCTTGACTTGCATTAGGTCTCCAAAAACCTACATAAGCTTCTTCACCTGGTGGAAATGTTGGTGGTTCATCATAAACTACCATATTAACTGCACCATTAACATTATATAGTGGAGTTTGTTGTTCATATGCAATCCAAGCTTCCATAGTATAATAAGAACCTGTAGCAATCCTAATTTCTCCAAAATCACCTAATGTAGGTGATTGACCATAACTTCCAGTATTTGGAGATGGTTGAGGACCACTAAATGAAATAGAAGATGAAACAAAATCACTAGAACTTACATTATATAATTCTACAAAATCACTTGTTACTAACTTATTACGCCATTTTGTTAAATCTGATGTAGTAAAAGAAGAACTATCAGTTGCATCTAACCATAGAGATAAATTATTTGTAATTACAGAACCAGATAATTCTTGCATATTAAATCCACAATCAATACTAGGAAATCCTGCATCATTTACTGTAATCAGTTCTAATCCTACAACATCATTGTAATTTAAGTTATACCCTTTTATCTTATTTATTCTGTACCATTTATCTTCTACAAATATTTTATCATTTAATTCTATATTTGCAATCTCATCAGGTTCAAACTTTATTTCTGCATTTAGTATCTTACTATCACTTCCATACAAATCGTTTATATAATCACTCCAATACGTTTTATACGAGGTTATAGAACCAGTTGCATTAGCATCAAATGCTGGTGGATAAAACGATTCGTTAAAATGTAAGTTATTTGTAGAACCACTAACAACAGGTAAAGAATCATAGTTTGATATTGTAGCATAATCTTGAAAAGGTTCACTTGATGCTCCTATAAAAGAACCTGTTGGTAAAGTTCCACTTACCTTATATCCTAATCTTGGTTTAAACTTAAATGTTTTTCTACCAATCTCACTATTATCTGTTTTATATAATTGTGGTATAATATTATCATTTGTTCCTTGAATTGTATCTAAAATAACAGGTGCAAAATAAGCTCCTATCTTTCTTTCTCCTTGTGGTACATCAGATGCAGCATTAACTATTTCTGTCCCCCATTGTAATCCTTCTGCATTTTCTAATACACTTTTGGATAATCTATCATTATCTCTGTTATCTTCATACTGTAAAGTTTTTTGTTGATTACTTAATGTAGAACGTAAAGATATTCTATCTGCATTCTGTATCTTTCTTGTCCAATCTACCTTCTTACCACTATTAGACCAGTTGTTAAAAGTTTCTATTTTAAGAACTCTATTTTCTGTATAGACTGGTTCTATCACTAAATTTAGTTTCTGTATTAGGCCTCTTAAAACATCTATACATTTCGTTTGTGGTTCAAACTGTTGTCCTAATTGTATAGTTCCTGTTTCATAATTGATTGGTGAATCACTAGCTACAAATTGTGATGTACCTTGTATTATAATAGTAGGTTGAGTTCCAAATGTTATTTTATCTGTTCTTTGTAATTTAACAGTATCTCCTAAATTAAGATTAATTAGACCACTTGATACATAAAGAGCTTCAGATTGTCCTTCATCACCTACATCAAATACTAAACCACCAAATGCAACTCTGTTAGTTCCATTTACCATAATTCTCCAATCAACATCAGTTCTACTTGTCATAGCAGGTGCAGCTGCAACACTACCAGATATAATAGCATCAAATTGATATGTTCCTGCTTTCGGTGCAGTATATACACCTGTTGTAGGGTTATATGAGTTTGATGGGTCTGAAACTTCATTACCAAAAATAACATCACTATATGTTGGTATAATTGGTTCGTTTGATGTAATGTTAAAAGAAGCAGTAGGTTGAGATGTAAAAGTAAAATCTGTAAAACCAGTTCCTTTAACAGATAAGTTCTCTGTTTGTTTAGGTAATACATATAAGTTATCAAAGAGAGGTTGTAAAGAAGATGAATAAGTAAATTCACCTTGTGCAAATATTTTATCTAATACTGTTGATACTCTAATTGCAGGTGTTAATTGTTGAACTTGTAAAGAAGATGTTACATTGTTAATATATCCTAATCTAGCTACTTGTTCTGTATCAATAGAAACATTCGGTAAAGAACCTGTATTTTCTAAACCATCTCTACCTTGGTCTATTAGAGGATAATAAACATCACCACCAAATAAATTATCAGTCCAACTACCTGTTACATTTGCAACAGAAAACGTATGGTCATAATCACTCCAATCTAAATCACTTACTGCAACTGTTTTAATTGAATCATTAAACGTTACTACACTATTTGTTATTGTTACTTCGTAATTAAATCCTCCATTGGGTGTTCTAACTACTTCATCTAAAAATAAACTACCTTCTAATAAGGTATCTGATTTACTAATAACTGATGCATCAACTGAACTACCTAAACCAGGCACACCTGTTACACCAACTTTATAAGCGTGTTTAAAAAACCTATTGTTCTTCTTTGAACCAGGTAAAGTAAATCCTTGTGATGTTGCACCAAATACCTCACCTATATCTCCATTCTCTATTGCAGATATATCTACTCTTATAGGTGTATCTTCTAATACATCTAAATCATATATTACACCATCATATTGTGCTCTAATAAACGCCATATATTATCTTCTTGATTTAGGTTTGTTTGCGTATTGGTAATTTATTCTATAAGTAAATAATTTTTGTGCTCTTGGATTTGTTTTCTTTTCTACAGCTGTATTAGTAATGATAATAGGAACAAACCCACCATCATACTGAACATATACAGATGGAGATTGGAATAACTCTAATAACCATTCACTTTCTTCTGTTGTTAACCAATCAGTCTGTGCTCCAAAGTTCTTTTGTATTGATTTGTTGTATATAGTAGTTCCTCTTCTTGCTTTATCAAAAGAAACACTACCATCTGTTGTAGAGTAATTAACAAACTCTTGTTCAAACGTATCTTGGTTATATGTTTGATTTTCTGTTTTAGTTAAGTTAGCAGTATAATAATCCCAAGTACCTACTTTGTTTATAAATGCAAATCTTGTTCCATTATCATTTATACAACTACTTAATTTCTCAAATCTTCTATCACCCTCATTTTGATTTGCAACTACTGTATAATAAGACCAGTTAGTATTACTAAATATAGGACCTAGTGATACCTCGTTTATAAAGTTTTGAGGACCGTATGGATAATGAACTAATCTACTAGCTTCACTATCTGCATGAGAACCACTAAAAGTATTTGTAAAGAACTTCTGTGCTAAAATAGAATCTGATTCATTATATATTGTTACCCTATAATTTGTTACAAACGAATCTTCTAAATTAAAATGTGAAAGAGTTCCATAATCTTCTAACCTTACTGATTGTGTTGCAGGTGAGTTAGAAAGAAAATCGTTATAATAAGAACCTGATTGCCAGTTTAAACCATCTACTAATTCTTCTACTGCAGGATATACAGTTATTGAAGAAGTTATTTGTGATGGTTGTATTGTTAAAGATGAACTTGGAGATGTTCCAAACTCTTGTCCAAACTCTATTGAGAAACTTCTTGTGTTGTTGTTAGATGAACTAACTATTGTTGGAGTAGTCCATACTTCATCCCAATCTGTATAATCGTGTAAAACATCACTTAATTCAAATACACCAAAATTGGATGCATTACTTGGTTGTTTAATTCTTACAAGTGTTTCGTTAGAACCAGTAGCCTTTACATCACATATATATTTTGCTTGAGGTGATAAGGGTAAACCTGAAAGAGAATACACAATAGTTGCTTGTGTTCCATTCGGGTCTGTTGGTCTTTGTATAAATGATATTGCCATAATTTATGTTGTTGCTCCGTTTAATTTAAATAAATCTAATATTTCTTCGTTTATATCTTCTGCACCCGCTTCTAATAATTTATCACTATAATTCGCTACACTTCTATTTACTGCAGGAACTATAAAGGGTCTAGGTCTAAATCCTTTCTCTGCAATTGATTTTGCAACTGCAAAAGGCAAACTTGTTCTTGGTTTCCAAGGCACAATTGAAGGAAATGTTCCTGGTTCAAATAAAGACTCTGGATTTGCAGTTATTGGTTTTTTATTTCCATTTACACCACTATCTTGGTAGAACCCATACTTCTCCATAGTTAAAGAAAAACTAGGTTCTTTTGCATCATCATTATAATTAACTTGAACTGAATTAGCTAACTTACCTGTATTAACAATACCTTTATTGATAATACCATCTTTTAAGTTGTCTTCTAAAACTGAGCAAGTTGTTTA
>Ga0233415_10001047_pt1 | contig 12342 bp, 8 predicted proteins | sample Na_anoxic_12_MG_FD_188631 | JGI IMG/M metagenome (GOLD analysis project Ga0233415, IMG submission 188631) | Seawater microbial communities from Saanich Inlet, British Columbia, Canada - Na_anoxic_12_MG | ecosystem: Environmental > Aquatic > Marine > Inlet | place: Canada: British Columbia... | reverse complement strand
TCCGCCACCAAACGCTCCAGAGCGATAAGCGTAAGACCCGTTCATGAACTTATTACCTAGGAGACCGGTACCATTTCGATCCGGACTCTGAACGTATTTAGTTCCGTCAGACCTAGTTGTATAAGTCGGAAGCTTTCCAATCCAAGAAGAAACGTCAGCAAGACTTAGACTTGCAGGCGGTCGAACTCCAATTTCTCCGATTGAAGATTTGTTGTTACTTGAAACTTCAATACTGAAACGAGCAAGCTGATAAGCAAAGTTAACTTCGTGGAAGTCAAGAGTACTTAATGAGTCGCCGTTAATCTTAGTAGTAGAAGAAGCTGAACCTACACCACTCGGATAAAGTTCTGCAACTCCGTCACCATCAAGATCCCAGAAGAAGTGATAAGTACCTGCGTATTCTTCGACAAAAAGTTTGCCCAAGATGTCATCTTCGCCAGCAGGAGTCGGATAAGTTCCACCTGAAACAATAGTAGATAGATAAGTAGATCCGAATCGATCACCATCAACCCAGTTCAAGTCGTCAAGGTAGACGTCCATCGGAATAATATGATCGAAATCTTTCCCGATTAAAGCTTTGTAAGCTAGATAGAGATATTCATACAGTTCCATTCTTGATGGATTGTCTCCATCAGTACCGGCTGTATAGACTGTCCCAGTGTGTCCGAGACCAGGAATATCTGCCATCGCGTAACCAGCAGAAGGACCAGCGATATCAGGTCCGCCACCAGTTGCTCTTTTTCCGCTTACGTATACTTCACCAAGATCGATTGAGTCTGTAGCATCGTTGTCAGAAACAACGGAACCACTCTGGGAGTTCCAGATAACTAGTCTGTCTGACCCATCGTCATAGTAAACAGTGTAAATAGTACCGGCATCGTCATCCCGTCTAAGAGTTTCAATAGTGTAACCAGCTACACCAGTTGAGTCTCCGACGTGTTCGAGCTTTGCTGAAGTCGCACCGATCCTATAAAGAATTACATTCTGCGCCCCAGCAGTTCGAGCTTCATACATACCTCTTGTTAAAGTTCCGCTACTACCAAACTCGGAAGCCGCAGTGTTAGAAGCCTGTACAACATAGGTCCATTGAGACTGTCCTTGAGCAGCTGTTCCTAGAACAAGAGTCCGAGGTCCAGCCGAGGCAGGAAAAGTACCAAGACCATTTTCTTCCAAATCTGGGAAAACGCCGGAAAGTTGTTCAAAATCTACGGCCATTATAGTCCCTCGCTAAGTACTGTTATGGTACCCCTGTTACCCTTATGTAGTCAAGGAGTTAAGGAATGAAGGTTGTCGAAGACTCTAAAATGCCAGCTTGAATAGCAACCTTTCTAATTTGAGACACTCTTTGCCTAGTAACTTGTTGAGTTACAACCTTGAATGTTAAGGGAGCTTCGTATACTTGTTGTTCTCTTTTCTCAATATATTTATCTTCGCCGCGACCTAACCAAAGAACAGGATGTCCAGGTCCGCCCCACTGCAACGCCCAAAGATATTCGAAGAACTTATCTTCAACCCATTGAGCCATTTCATCAGCAACTTTAGAGGTCTTAGCAAGAACAGAAACTTGTACTACATTTTCTTGAAGTCTAACTTGTTCAATAAGAGACTGACCAACAAAATCAGGATCTTGTATTTCCTGCATATAACGATCTCCATATTGAGTTCTTCCATTTGGAGACCAAGGTCTACGACTAATTAATTTAACAACAAAGCATGGCAATTTTTCTGGAATCGGCGGGAATTCTTTTACAAGTCTAACTGGATATTTAGTTCCATCAACTTCTTTAGCAGCTTCTAAAGTATTTAAAAACAGAGCATAGAATTCACTAATAGTTTTAATTTGAGTTGTTCTGGCTCTATCTGGTGGCTCAGTAACACGATCATTTCTGACTGGTTGGCCTTTTTCATTTAAACTAAAAGACTGACCATAAGGAGTACCATCAACAACGTCCTGCTGATGATCTATATTAATATTTGATTCGCCGACTGTACCAGACATTATCCAACATACCCATAAGTTTCTGGACCCATCTTATTTCCGCTACAGATCCAATAAGCAACTTGAGCGTTTTCTTCTCGCATTGCTCTTACTAAGAACAGTTCATAAAGACTAGTTCTTTCAATAGGATGAACCGGATTACCTTCTAAGTCAAGTTTGATAATAATAATACGATCTTCTCTTGTTGGTTCGATTGTATGAGGGAGAAAGAATCGAACTGCTGGAACGCTCATAGTTCCGCCTTCGTGCTTCGGAAAGTTAGCAGCAGAGTTACCACCACCAGGAGAAGCAGCAATAGACTTATATCCAACAATAACTTCTTCATCCCAAAGGTTCCCAGCACCTAAGCAATAAGGACAAGGGAAGTCTCTATCAGGTTCTTGTGTAACTTCATCTACACAGATACATGGAACTAGTTCTCCATCGTCATCTCTTCTCATTCTACGTAATAGAAAGTTTTGACCTATTGGATCATCTCCGCCAGTTCCGTAAATTAAATCTAAGAACTCCTGGCGTAGGTTTATATTATTCCCGCCAGTACCACTAGAAAGAGTAGACAGAGTAGAAGTATTAACAACAGATGGATATGTACTATTCCAAGACATTAATTTCTCCTAAAGTTAGTATGAACCCATCTTCTACTTCCGCTATATAAAGCTCTGTTATTACTAATCGGAACACAAGGAACTTCCCACATTCGACCAAAGTTAGGTTGGTCTACATCATTATCACCCTTAACTACGTTCACTGGTTTATAAAGACCGGTAATATTCCCACCGTTCTTAATCATTTCCATCCAGTACATCCAGCAGTCTTTGAGATCATCATCAAGACCAGCAGAACCACTAGGGTCTCCACCATTACTAACGTCAAAATCACTAAGTCTTTTACGCTGGGAGCTTCCGGAACCTGATCCAGAATAACTTGTTGCAATTAGCCAAGCAGCATAACAAACAGTAAATTGCCTTCTTGCTTCGTTATAAACTGTAACGTCAGTATAAGAAGAAGGAATAGTTGCTAAGGCCGCGACATACCTACTAGCGTCTAAGATAGCAAGCGCAATAGTTTCATCCGGAACAGCTTCTCCGATAGAACCTAGACGTAATTTGACGGCTCTGACTCCACAATAGAAGGGAGTTAATTGAGTACTATAAAAGAACTTATAATCACCGTTAAGAGTAGTTCCATCTTCATCAGCAATAGTAGAATCTAATGTAATAACTACTGAGTTATTTTCATATATCTCAGAAGTAGTTAAGGAGATCGTCAGGACTGTACCAGAGACACTAAGTGTCTTAGTTAAAGTTTCTGTAAATGTTCCCGACGGATCTTCGTCTACAGCATATCCTTTTAGCGTAACCGTTGAGTCTGTAACCGTTGAGGCGTCTACTGCTGCGCTAAAAGTAACAGTAATAGCAAGCAAATCAGGATCAACGAAATATGCCCTATCCTCTGGATCAGTTTCAGACACAGAGAATGTACCAGTCGAAGTACTCGTACTTCCAGAATCTGAAATACCAGTTATTAAAGAAGATGGAACAGGAAGTGTTTCTGGTGATTGATCTGATGTCGTGAAAGAGAAATCATACATCCCTTCCATATATTCCGGGACATCACACCAAACAGAAAAAGTATCTCCTACTTCAAAATTAAGACCGTCTACGAAACGAATCTTAAGACCATCACGTAAAAGCCTATAACTAAGAGATGAAGTATTAGAACGGTGTACTGGATCTCTATCACTCCACCATTCGTATTCAGCTGTACCAGCAATACCAGCAGTAGTTATTTCTACAGTAAACTGTTCTCGCGCGGCTCCTAAGAAACCACCGTAAAAAACAACATTTCCGTTACCGCTATTAGCTCCTTTTCTTGGATCAAAAACAGATCTATTAGTAAGACCGAAAGAATAAGAGTCAGAGGTATCAACATCACCAATAACTGTAACCGTATACTCGGTTAGAGCTGCCATTGGGTTTTTAGGAGTAAGAACTACTTGAGTGTTATATAAACTTCCTACTGCTCCAGAATCACCGTAATCATAGTAAGGAACTATGTTCCCATCTCCATCAACTCTGTTGAATGTAATATCAACATCTTTGATTCCTTTAAATCCGGGAGAAGAAAGAAACTCATCTTCATCGGTTAAAGGTGGATCAGAATCAATAGCTTCAGGTCCAAGTACTTTACTTTCATCTGGACCCTCAAGAATAATTCCGCCATTAGCGAGTCTATAAGTATCGATTTCCTGATCAAAAGTTACTTTAATAGTACTGTTGACAGGGACACCTACAGCGCCTGAAACGGGAACAGTTGATGTAATTGTTGGAGCTGCCATAGCCAAATTTTACAGGTATATGGCTCAGCAGTAAAGGATCAGTTCTAAGATTGGGCTCTTTCAGAAAATCGCTGTACTATTTCATCAGGTACTTCTGACTTAGGAGACCTAGATATTGGCTCCTTTATTTCGACATCTTCGTCTTCATCTTCGAACTCTTCAATCATATCGTAGTAAGTATCAGCAACCATTGATTCACCAGTTACAGCATTTACAGAACCGACTAGTCCTACTGCTGTAACTTTCTTTTGTATAATTTCTACTAATACTGCTATTACCGTCTTACGATCCTTATTACCTTCTTCTCTTCTTTTAGCTTCTTGAAAGAAAGGAACTGTTGCTGACTTAGCCATTTCTTTTAGTTTCTTTTTTAATTTAGAAGCTGGCAAAGCAAGAATCTCATCTAGATTAGGATATTTATTTTCTAAGAATTGTTTCTTCCTAGCAGTTTGTTGATCTTCCTGACGCATAAGCTCAGACACATCAAAAATCTTTGACTGAGCAGTATCTTGAACAGACTCTTCTTTCTTCTCTTCTAAAAAGAGACCTTCCGAAGTTATAACTCCTGTACATTGCCCGCTCCAAATATTCTTAATATCAGTATCAGTTAGAGCGGCTCTAGCAATCTTAGCGTTAGAATTAACTTCAGTTAGCCAAACAAGAGGCTGGGGCGGAAATTCATCTGTAAATAAACCCCATGGGGCTTGAGAGAAATCTTTTAGTTTAAGGGTAACAAAGTCCATGCGAATCCTCCAAAGAAGATTCTATCACATGGATTGTTTGTTATTTAGATTAGCCTACAGGAGTAGTCGCAGGAATAATAGTTGGGCTACCAGAAACAACCTGAGTTGCCTGTGCGGGTAGTACGACCTCGTTCGGTACGACTTTGACGTTCTTTAGTACTGCGACACCAAGACCCTCGTTGAGGATATGGTAGCAGTAAGACTCTTTAAGTTTAACCTTAGTAGAGTCAACGGCCATGTCTTGCCAACGGTCGACCTTTACACCGTACTCTTCGATGTAGAGACCTAGTTCAGAACCGTCACAGATAACGATGTCAGTTCGCTTAGTTCCCGGATTATAAGGAACCCAAGGGGAAACAACAATTCTAAGCGGCCAGGCCCACCTATTAGGTAGAACCGGAGCACTAGTAAGTGCAGTATTAAACTCATTTGCTGAAGAAGCAGTCGCAACAGCAGTTCCACCAGAAAGCGGAGAGGTTACGCTCTGTCCACCAGAAACGTGAGTTCGACTACCGTTCTGGGTCATAGCCGGGTTACCACGCCAACCACCGTACCAAACCTGGTTACCACCAGCAAGAGTCACAGCGCGGAGCACTGGATCCTTGAGGAACATAACGAAGGTAAGCGGGTTCATGATAAGAGTATTCGGAGTGAATCCAGCCATCATGACCTGAGCAAAGGCATCAAAGAGATCGTCTAAGATGAGTGAGCCATTCGCTGTACCATTAAGGCCTCTACCATGAGTAACACCAAACATAGAGCTAGTCGGGTTGACGTTGTCGAAAGCAACTACGCCGAGACTAGTAATAAGATTGGCAGCCTTAACTTCTTTGTGTCGAGCAAGTGCTCGGGCACATGCACGAAGGTGCATTCCTACGATATCGAAACGGGATCGAGACATAGCCTCATCTGAAAGCTCAAAAGCAACACCGCTCTTGCCGACTTTCGCCGTAACAGTAGCACCGCTCTCTTGCAATCTAACGAGTGGATAGCTCTCTAGTTCCGCGATATCAGCAGCAGTAACTGCGCCGACAGCTGGGAACTCGATTACTTGGCCAGCCTCGTAACTCATTCTTTCGAAGAGTCCGTTTAGAACGAGAAGAGGCTCGGATGCCTCAAGCACGTTGCGTTCAATTACCTGAGGAAGCCATGGAGTGATATCAGGAGTTGCTATCGTATCCTTAAATTCGATTTCTCCCTTAGAGAGAACGTCTCCAAGCTGATTCTGTCCATGCTTAAACCAATCACTAAGTCCATACTTTCTCGGCTTACCGTTAGTATCACGGTCTCCAAGGTCTAGGCCTCCTGATTGGAAGACTTCCATATACTGATCAAAGGACGAAAACATTTCTTATATCCTCCGTGGCCTTTCTTTAGCGGCTCATGAAGTTGATTATAGCAACTTTATTCGCGCCACCGCTGTAGTTCAAAGAATCAGACATTCCTGCCGTAGCAGTACCTGGCATCTTCTCAATGTAAGTAAGATTTGAATACTGAGTCATAACTTTTTCGAGACCAGATCGCGGCCAATCCCAAACTGCTATAACCTGACCAACAACAGCACCTTCAACTTGGACAGCATAAGCTTCTAGTTGAGCAGAGATGTCGGTATCAGCACCTGAACCGTAATCGGGATCTGCTGCGAAAGCATCACCATCAGCACCACCGAAACAGGTACCGATGTCTCCTCTCCACTTGGTGTAGTTTGAGTCACTATTGAAAGTAACAAAATCACCAGGCTTGAGATCATCAAGAGCCATAGCGTAGTTAGCAGAACCAGCTGCGGCAGTCTCGTACTGGTAATAAGTGATAGTACTAGTACCATCAGTGAAGCCTGTGGGAACTGCGTTTCCACCAACTTCGTATAGGAACATTACGCCTGCATCATAATCGATGTAGAAGTAATTTGATCCACCAGTAATGACTTCTGCGATAGAATCAACTTCAGTCATAGTTGCGAGAGTGCCAACACTATCTGTAATAGGAGTATTAGCAGTAATCAAAGCAACCGGAGTTCTACCGAAAACGTATGCTACGACATTGTCATATGCGCCAACTAGAGCAGCATATCGAGTTGTAGAAGCGATACCGTTAGCAGTATGCCACTGAGAAGTTCCGAAAGTAATGGCTGCGTTATTAATGCCTCCATCACCAACAGTCTCAGTTGCTTGTTCTGCTGGAACAATCGGTAGAGCGAGAACTTTATCAGTTCCGCAGGCAACCTGATGTTGCTGGTTAAAGTTGTGGTGACGATAGTTAGCTGCATTCCAGCCGTCGCCTCCACACCACTGCCAATAACTATAAGGAGCATAACCAATCGGCCAAGAGATGAAATCTCTAGCTGTCTCGGTTGCACCAATAATGCCTCTGGCTCTTAGAGCAGTAGTTACTTGAGTCTGAGTATAACTAGTTGCGGCTACGACAGCTGCACCAGTTGTAAGGTCAACAGTTTTCTCAGTAACGTCTGCTGTGGCATAAGTCAGAATCGTAGCACCAGTTGCTGCTTCAAAGCTGTACTTAAGACCGGCAGGAACGGCACGACCATCACGGTCAACCGCTACAACTTGACCTGCTGACAAAACAGCGTAGGTCTCTACCTTCTTATCGTACCTCTGTACGGGAAGCCAATCAGCAGGCTTCAGCTCTGCACTAGGATACTGACTTTCGGAGATCTCTGTCTCCGGGATATTATGTCCAGTGTGGTCCCACTGACGATGATTTACTTCATTTAGTCGAGTCATCTTTTTTAACCCCTATGGATGCTATTCTGCCATAATTTCGAAGGCCTTGTCCAGTGTGAAGCCTTCGGGCAATTCATTATCTCTAATCTTTCTACGCAGATAGCCCTCTGCGGATTTATGTCCAAAATCAGTTGCGAATTTTACCAATGTTTCCGCTAACTTAACGTCGACGGAATCAGAAGAATCAGCATCATCATTTGCGTCTTCTGTAGTTACTTTTTCGGTAGGTTTGTTAGAAATTCCACTTTTTAGAAAAGAAATTACTTTAGAAAAATCAACTTTTTCTACTGCGGAAGCTAATTCGTCACTACTTAGAGCCTCAACTTCTGTGTTAACAACCTCTTGGTTGCTATCAGTTTCAGTAAGAAGTCTATAGGCAACAACGAGAACCTTCTGTGAATCACGAAGTTTATTTAACGTTTCAGAGTGAGCATCTTCGGATGCTACGTGCTCGAAAGTAACGGCTTGCCATTCTTCTCTTAGAACCTTAGAGGTTCCTTGGAGATCTGAAATCTCACCAGTCATCTGGTCGATTTGAGCAAGTTGACCTTTACATTCTTTACACTCAGAAGAAACACTTAGTCCTCTTCCTGCCATCTCTTTAGAAACGTCAAGGAAATGAGTTCCAAGAGTACTATCATCTAAATCAGTAAGAACGAATTCATTACTATTAGTTTCGTCAGTAATAGTCTCTTCAGTTTGTTCGTCTTTCTTTTCTTCGCAAGAACAACCCAAGGCCTTTCCTTTCTTTTCAACACAAGAAAGGATCTCTGATTTATCGCCACCACCATCATAAGTACCAAGAAGCTTCTTAGCAGCAGTATAGTGCTCGGCATCATTCACAGGGAATGAACGTTCCGGGCCACAGAAGGCGCTTGACGGAAGAGACTTACGCTTTTGAGTAGAAAGCTTAGCGTCTCCTTCTATTAGCTCTTCAAGAGCGTCAAAAAGAATGTCGCACATAAACCCGGTAAGGTTATCGCGATCTTCAAAAAGAATCTTCAAAGCTTCTTCAATAGTAGTCTTGGTATCTTCTCCGTCTTCAGACTCTTCTTCGTCAGAATCTTTGACTTCTTCCTCTATCTTGTTCTGGTCTTCATCAGATTCCTTAGTAGAGTCATCTGTGGTTTTGTCATCCTGACTTTCTAGTTCGTCAGTGACTTTGTCTTTCTTATCGGTTTTTGTAGTCATAGAGTCATCTTCCTCTAAGGAATCTATAATTTGGAATGATACCGCGCCTTTGGAAACACTGTCAAACTGATCCCCGAAAGCTTGAACGTATTCATCAAAAGAAGCGACCTGAGCAGTAGTCTCAGTAGAGACTAACTCGGCATTAGTAATTAAAGCATGTTCGTCTGCTGGACCATTTACAGGAGAAACTTCCCCGTACTTAGTATCTCCAACTACGAGATACATAGTCTTACCAGACTCTTCGTCGACTTCGCCACGTTCGTGTTCACAGCGACCGTCTTTGATCCAATCTTGCCAGCAAAGGCTACAGAAGGCTTGCTTTGGTCTTTGCGAAATAGAGACGCCTAGATATCTGCCATCAAGAATTTTCTCAACGGCACTAGAGTCTGTAACCATTGCTTCTAGAATTAATTCTCCAACACCAGACCAAGTATCTTCTGCTAAGACTCCACTGTCTTCAAGAAGCGCAACTGCGTCTTTTAGATCAGTTTTAGTAGAGGCGTCGCGAAGAAGAATAGCGTGATCTCTTACGGCATCAGCATGTTGTTCAGAATTAAACGGACGGAATCTAGCTCCGATAACACGACCAATTGGATCAGCATGATCATCATGATGAATCTGAACCGGACGTGCAATTGGGTATGTCCATGTATGAGCAGAATTCTTCATTCCCTGCGGGGAGTACATGGTTTTATTACCATTAACCATCCCAGCATGAGAAGCTATGATTTCGATTTTAAGACCTTTTCCACTCGCAGCCTGCTGTCTTACGTCAGGGTCAGTAGATGAAGATCCACCTCGACCAGCCGACGGACTGAAGAGGAAAAAATCTTTTAGCTCAAGGTTTTCCATTTTTACTCTCCCTCAAGTAACTTAATACCACACGAACAAAGCGGGTGGTGAGGCGGAATCTTGACTTCTCCGAGTTTATCATTCCACCTAATCTCGGTCAATTTAGACTTACAAATCTCACAAGCATCTTCATTACATACAACTTCCATATCAAGTTGGTTATTTTTAAACCACCTAAATTTGGCCAGATTTGTAATTCTAGCAAGTTCTGTCTCGTAAATTAATACGGTTCTATAACGAACTGCATCGAATTGAAGTGATGGAGAATCAGCAGAAGACTTAAGTCTAGATACTAAATTCCTACGAAGTCTATTTACCCATCGCTCTACGGACTGATCAATAGAAGTATAAAGGAAATGAATACTATCTGGGTCAGCATAATTCTTTCGCGCGACCCTATGAAACATAATCTTAAGTTCTCTTGTTGCAGTTTCGTAAGCTAATCGAATATCAGACTCGACTAAGTTCTGATTTATAACACCCTCAAAAGCCCACTGCTTTTGAACTTCGTCAGCAACAGCAAGATGCTGTCTTAATAGAGGGTTAATATCTGGATTAGAACCAGAGAAAGAAGACAATGAGTCTTTATTGATTTTAGCAGATGATCTTGTACCATGCTGATTAGCGGGTTGATTCTTATTTGCTACAGCCGCATTAGGGTCCTTAGCTCCCTCACCAGAGAGTTCATCAACAGAACCTATAAGAGCTTCTTCTTGACCAAACTTATACCACCAGAGACCCTTCTCTTCTTCGGGTGTAAGTGGTTCTCTACCCATTCCTTCGCGAGCTTCATCATAAGTAACCATGTTCTTTAAGAACAAGTCAGTAATATGATTCTCGTCAGCCTTCTTAGCTTCTTTATCGATCTCATGAAAACTAAGACGAACACGATTCTCTGGATCAAGGATTGTATCTGAAGTGAAAGTAGACTCTAAAAGAAGTTCATCTATTGCGCTTTGGCTAAGAGCTTCAATGATTGTCTGATAAAACTTAACGATATCCATGACGTTTCTGGATAAAGTCTGAGCAGTACTTCTAGAAGAAGCGCTACCAATTCCGACATCAATAGAAGAAACATCTAGCCCGGCTAGAAGTCTTTCAACGAAGTGCTTTAGATAAGATTCTATTCTAAGGGCTTTATTCTCTACACCTATTACGTTGACATCAAAACGTTCTGGGACAACCAAAGAACCTTCAGCAGGCATAGCCGCTACAGCGTCCTGAACGACTTCAATCTCAGTAGAACCATCAGAATACATTTCTGCTGGGCGTTCTGGTGTTCCAACTTTCCATAAAACAATAGGGAATAGGTGCTTATGAATTAGAATATCTACGTTAGTTTCGATATTTCTTAAAGCACGAATATCATCTATAGAAGAAAGAATAGAAGGAATACCTAACGGATATCCAGCGGTCTTATAAGCGTAAAAATGAACGATGTCATCTACAGAATAGATACGTTCTTTATCACATATAACTTGTTTCCATCTTGTAATATTTCCACTGCGATCAATTTCCGGAACCATAGTTTCAGGAGGCAGAGGGAAATAACCAGCGACAGGTTTAATCTGTTTGCCGTTAACCGTTCTTATCTTCCCACCAGACGCAGCGGGTTTTCTAACTTTTAGCCAATAAGCATTTGAGTGAACGATTAGATCGCGACAAGTTTGAAATAAAAGAATCTCAAGAGGGATACCAGAAGCCTTTTCTATTTGCTTAATTCTAGTACGGATATACTCTACTTTCTCATCATTCGGACCAACGAATTCAGATCCTTCACGGAGAAAGAGACCTAGTTTAACTCTATTCGCCCGCGCGAAATAAGATTCAACAGTAGTAAGAGTTTCGATCTCAAGGTGATCTACCTGAGGAACTAACCACTGTCTAGAGTTAGAGTTAACGGAAAAGTAAGATACACCAGTAGACTTCACTGTTCTACTAGTTGTACCCTCTTGAGGTCTATTTGCAATCCCAGCAATAGAACGATCTCTAACTGGTTTTGGTTTAGGCGGAACGTAAAGAAATTCAGAGAAAGAAGATGATAGATCCACCTTCTCCCTTTTAAAACGACTGATTAGATTTTGCAGTAGACCCATAATTTATCAACTGTCCTGTTCTAGTTGACGAATCCAATGATTAACTTGCTCAGCTTCATCACTAGTTACTTTATTCAAACAGGAAGAAATAGGCCGTCTAGCAACTATATTATCTATATTAGATGTAACTCTAATGTCAGCATCTGGATCACTACCGCTAGCACTCTCTGAAGACGGCGGATTTCTTCTAGCAACGATAATACCATCCTCTACCGTAACATCCAAAGCTTCTGCAGGATGTTGAAAATACTCCATTACTGTAATAACATTACTACGATCAACGATACCACTATCTGGTCCACATTCAAAATCATCGCTTTTAGCTGCGTCAACAAAAGCTTTTAAGATAGAAATATAAGTAAGGATATCGTTCTTTCCGCGG
>Ga0233415_10001045_pt1 | contig 12347 bp, 28 predicted proteins | sample Na_anoxic_12_MG_FD_188631 | JGI IMG/M metagenome (GOLD analysis project Ga0233415, IMG submission 188631) | Seawater microbial communities from Saanich Inlet, British Columbia, Canada - Na_anoxic_12_MG | ecosystem: Environmental > Aquatic > Marine > Inlet | place: Canada: British Columbia... | reverse complement strand
TCTTGGTAAATATTTTTTCCTAAACTTGTGAAAATCTAACATTTTTTCATTCATAATTAAGTTATATAAATATGTTGGATTATCCATTTTCCTATTTATTTTTTAATAAATGTTTTATTTCTTTTAACTCTTTTGAGGAAACACCGCTAGTACCCATTAACGTCATTAAAAGTTTTTCATTAATTTTAATGTACTCTTCTTTAACTTCCATAGCAGCTTCACGTTTAGCTTCCTCTATAGTAGTTTTCTTTTGTTTTTCAAACGTTTTTTTCTCTGCTTCCAATTCCTTTTTTTCAATTAAATTATTAACACTAACTTCCTTTTTTAGTTCTGTTAATTCCATTTTAGACATCTTCCTCTGGTGTTTATGTGAAGCCTCTATTTGTTCAATTTTGTTTTTTAATTCCACAATTTTTTTTGTGTTTTTATCATTCCCAATTCTCTCTTTTGATTGTTTAAGTTCATTTTTTAACTTTTTAATTTCGTTTTTTAACTTTATATTTTCCTTTTTTATTTTATTTTCAAACATTTTTCACCTACCTATTTATGATAAAATATTGATCTACCATTAAATTTAATCACTTTTGAGATAGTCTTTTGACTTCAATTTCCACATTATAGGAAAACCATCTCTAAATAACATTAAAGGTTCACTTCTTGCTACTATACCCTCTGAATTTAACACTTGTTTAGATATTGCACTTGGAAAAGTTCCCTTAACCAAACTTACAATTTCAGGAATTGTTCGTATTCCTAAACTTGGAACAACATCAATCTCTAACTTCTTTGCAATATCCTCTACATTCTTTCTTTCAAGCCACCAACCATCTACAACAACATCAAAAAGTATGAAAGAATTATCCTCTCTGTATTTCTTCCCAACAGATTGAATTTTGTTACCATAACCTTCACCATACAAAACAATCTCTTTTCCAGTTGGGAATACTTCAAGAAGTTTCTTTGTTGTAAATATTCCATCAAGTGCTTCAAGTAAGAATTTTGGAATATCAGCTTCATCAGTTCTTCCTTTAAATTCTATTGTATTTGGAACTGGCTTAAAATAAACTCTGATGTTTGTTCCATCTATCTTCTCAGTGATATGCCATCTCTTTATAGCATCAAATTCAAGACAAGAAAAATCTCCTTCAATAATATTGAATTTGTTATTTTTATCACGCTTCCATAATGTATTTATTTTTGGGTATTTCAAATTAATCAACCTCCTGTAAAATTTCATTATACTTAATCTCAATAATCTTATTGCCACACCATACAGTCTTGACAGTTACATCACCTCCCAACCTTGCAGGATCAACACCTATAAAGATATTATTCATTTGAGTAAATTGTTTATCTTCTTTCATTTACTCTTTATAGTTCTCTTTTTCTTGAATATACTTTTTAGCTTTTTCTGTGCATGGTATAACTTCAATAATTTCTTTTAAAATTATTCTTTCAACAGGCATAGCATATTTATTATCTTTGTCTTTGTCAGGTTTCCCACCATGTACTGCTAAAGCTGATAAAGTAAACTCACTCCACCAACGCCATAAACGTCTAGCTTCAAATACTTCTTGGCACATAGATTTATCTTTAGTGTCAATCCAACCTGCAAAAACACCAGCTGAATAAGTCCGTATAATACAATATTCTTTTCCATCTTGTGGTTCTGCTAATGTAATACTGTCTTTTTCTACATACTTCTTTCCGTTTAATTCAATTTCTTCCATTTTCTACCTCGTTATTTAAAATCGTTTCTCCTTACCATAACACTTCTCAGAGCAATAGTAAGGTGGGTCATTATAAATACCCCCACAATGTATTTCATGGGTTAATGTTTCACCACAATATACACAAACCAAACCATAATCAACAATATTAAAAACTTTAATTAAAGCTTTAATATAACCTATATCTTCAAGATAATTTTTCTTAAAGAATCTTTTTCTAACTAAAATAACATTATAATTTTTAATATGAATACCTAACTTTCCATGTTTCAAAAATAAATCATCAATTTCTTTTAACGCTTGTTTTTTTTCCATTTTATTCTTTCCATTTCATCCATTTTCTACCTCATTAGTTATTTCATTCTAATATAGCTTTAAGTTTAGATATTGTATTATTAATTCCTGTACAACTATCCTGACGCATTATTTCTATTTCTATATCAAGTCTTTCTATTTTATTTCGTGGTGATCTTGATATTTCTTTTGTATCTACAGGCTTACACAGTGGCTCATCCAAAAGATTCAAACCATTATATAAATCTGTAATCCTTTCATCTATTAATATCAAATATTTTCGTAATTCGTCTGTTGATTTTTCTAATTCTTCCAAATCACTATTTTTTTTTGTTTCCGCTTCAGTTTTTTCCATTTTATTCCTCATTAGTTTATTTATGTGACCTTTTCATAGATTCCATAGCTGTTCGTTCTTTTGCAAGTTTTATAATAGTATATCTTTCATGCAATTTAAACCCAGCATCCTTTAGTACATCTATAACCAAGTCTACTCCTGGTAATGCTTTAAAAAAAGGGGATTTAACCAATTTTTTAGCCAATTCTAACTCCTCTTCTTCATTTAAACTTTTTATATGTTCATTCATTTTTTTCAACTAATATCTGTCAAATATCCCAAAAGTACAGTAATTAAAAAAATCATCACATATACTCTTATAATAGTTCCAAGTTCACAAAGTTCCAATGGATTCTCCCAAAATATAAATCCAAAAATTGGTAAAGGTAAACTACTAATCAGAACTACTATTATTCCCAAACATAACCTAAATGATAACTTATTCATCTTTTATTCCTCTTTCACATACTTTCTTAAATCTAATTCTCCAAATATTTTCCTATTGTTTTAACTAATACTTTCATCTCAGATGGTGTGCCAGCATTTAGTACAATATAAATATTTTTCGTATTTTTTGAACTAAGATGTTCATCTACAGTACTATACCCACATTTAGTACAATATAAATATTCTACTTCAATATATTTTTTAAATATCAATCCGTTAATTTTCTTAACTGTTAATATTTTAAAAGTATGTTTACATTTTTTATTTTTCATAGTTTATTCCTCTGGTACATATCTCTCTGGATATCTTCAAAAAATATTACTACCGCTTTCATTTTTTGTATTCTCTTTTTGTTGGTTTTTGTGTATTTTTTAATTTCTTATTTAATTTATACTTTTCTTGCTCTTTAATAGAAAGTTGTTTAGCATAATATTTATTCATTGCAACAATTTTATGATTTAACACTTTTAATTGGTCTTTCACATCTTCAAGGTCTTTTTTTAGATGTGATATATCATATGTACTTTTAGTCCTTGGCATATAACTCACCTAAAAAACTAATATCTTTTTGAAATCCAGACGCAAACATATGACCACCGCCTAAATATTTTTTAGCAATAGTTCCAACATCAACAGTATTACTTCTTAATTGGAATATAACTTTATCATCTTTAATAGAATATATCATAGCTATTGGATATAAATTATCCTTATAACAATATTCTCCAAGTTGTGATTGGTCTGTTGTGGAATTGATTAGTCTAGTCACATGACCTTCAAAAATAATATCAATTCCATGTTTATATTTACTTTCTACTCTTTTTTGTTGAGCGGTGACTAATACATCACCTTGTTCAACAATATAATCATAAATATGACAATCGTCATTTAACATTAATTGTAATTGGTCATCATCAGGATATTTAATATTTAAACAAAAACCTTCAATAAATTGTTTAGTATCAGCATATTTAAATTCCCATAAATCTAAATCATTAACTCTTAATAATATATCTGGTTCGTCCCTATATGGAAAGAAAAATTCCCAAGTTAATAAACAACCCGATTTACCTATTTCTCTTTTACCTGCTAACCCTTTATCATTCCATAAATCTAAATTTTGTTCCATTGCTGTTTGATGATGGTCAATCCATATTAAATTATTACCTTTATATTTTTCATATAATTGGTTCATGATTTCTTTAGGGAATGAGAAATCTACTATAATACATCTATCACAATCTGAATATTTATCAATAGCATATTCATAATCATAACCATATTGAATAGCTGATAATAATAATTTTGTACCATTATTTAATTCGTTGTAATACTTTTTAACAATACCTGCAGCAGTAATACCATCAGGATCGTTATGATAATAACATATAATCTTCATTTTATTTTCTCCTTTAAAAAATGTTTATTTATAAAATCAATAATATCTATACAAATATTATAAGAATCATTTCTATAACCACTCCAGAAAGAACAATTTCTATGTAATATTTTTATTTTTTCTAATTCTCTTTTATTCATTTTATTTATTTTTCTCCATAAAAATTTATATATCCTAATATATATATAAATATGATGTTGTTACCAATCAGGAACATTATCGTTCAATTAATTGGATTTCTGTAACTTTAAATATTACACTTTTTCCATATTTATCTTTTTTAATTTGTGTTTTATGATAATTCATTTTATCAACTAATGCCTTTATTTTTTTACAAGTGTCTACAAGCTTTCGTTCATGCCATTTTGCTGTTAATGACATTTTAGGATATCGTTTATATTGTGGATTTTTATCGTATCTTCCCATTTTTATTTCTCCAATACATAACTCCAATATCTGGGATTATCATATCCTTGTTTATTATCCCACCATTTCCATCTAGCTTCAATAGGGTTTAATTTTAATTGTTTTGAATGATTTAACCATCCTTTTTCAATTTTAGTATATAATGTTTTATTCATCTTATTTGGGTTCTGTTTAGCCCATTGAATAATATGAGTATCAACACACGCAATTTTAGCTGAATTAGGATAAATCATTTCAATAGCAAACCTTGATTTAGCAAATCCTAATCCTTTAATATCTTTTTGTAATCTATCTGCATATTTTTGCCAAGATTCGTTTCTACGTTTAGTATAAAATTTAGGATTCTCTAAAAATTTAATAGTAAATTCTTTAATGAAATCTGTTCTATGATTATATAAACCTAAAGAAGATTTCTTTAATAATGGTTTTAAAGATCTTTTATCTGTATGAAAAGTATCTTTTAACATTAAGTAACCTTTGATATTATTCTCCCAAGTAGTATGAACACTACAAAAAGCAAATAAGAATCTATTATAAATATCCATTTTACTTTTAGGTTTAATATTTTTAAAATATTCTTTATAATTAAATGTCATTTATAGTACCTCTTATAAGCTGTTATTATATTTTCATTTATCATTTTTTATATGCTCCACAAATAATTGTGCATCTGTTTTTGTTTCATAATAATCTGTGTTTGGTAAAAGTGTTCTATTAAAGGGTTTTACTTTAAAATGATAACCATTTTTTGTTTCTTGGATTAAATCAATTTCAATATTATTATCTTCTAATACACCTTTAAATTTATGAACATCTGTTTTCTTATCATAATCAATCATAAAATATCTTTTTTTACTTCTACTATCTGGAGAAGCAAGTATTGATAAAAATTGTCTATCTGTTCTTCTAATTTGTTCATGAAGTGTATCAGACCCATTAATAATATTTTGAGACCAATCAAGTAATCTATGTTGAAACTTAAAAAAGGCTTTTAAACTATCCCTAGCATTAAGAGAAACATACAAATAAAATGGATATTGTTTATTATTTTCATCTGTATAATTTTTTACTTGATTTTTTATTTTATTATATTTTCTAATAATATCATCGTTATGTCTAATAATCTCACGAAATGTAATTTCTTTACTTTGTGTAACTTCTGGTGTATCTTTTTTTCGTGATACTGCTAATAATACATATGTATCATAATCAGTTTGAAAGTCACAATGTTTTTTTAATAGTTCTATTGGTTTCATTTTAATTTCCTTTTATTTAATATTTATTAATTGGTGTTTTATAATGTTTTTGTTGTCGGGTTATATTTTCAGCAACTTCTTTTTCGTAATTGGAATGTTCCATTCTATGACAATTACTGCATAATAATATACAATTTTTAATTTCTTTTTCAATTATATTCCATTTATTTTGAAATAAATCTTTACATATTTTTGGATTTTTATCTTTTATATGGTGAAAATCGAAAACTGATATATTTCTATTATTATATAATAGTCCACATTTATTGCATTTATTATTGAATAAATTCAACGCTTTCTGTTTATTTTTTAATTTTTTTCTTTTATTATATAATAACGATCTTAGTACCATAAGTTTTTTATTCTTTTTATAATATTCCTTAACATAGCATTTTTTGCAAATATCAGTTTTTGAATCTATTCTAAGAGCTATATTACATACTCTACATTTCATCTATAATACACTCTTCAATTTTTTTATCGGTTCTTAAACTTAAAAATCTTGGTTGAAATGGTTTACCATATTCAGTTTTACCAGACATTCTAATTTCTACAATAAACCAATCAGATTTATTTAACCAATTAATTTTTCCTTTAGGATATCTATAATCTTTATCAGTAAAAATGGTAGGATTATTGTTTTCAATATCTTTATTTAATTTTTCTGTAACTGTAATTAAATCATTATCAGTAAAACCACCACCAACTCTACCCATTGGTAGAAGTTTTCCTTTTTTATTATATTTTGCTAACATTAAAGCACCAAAATAAGGGAATCTTTTATTTTTAATAGTTTCACCTTTTACATTTTTACTATATTCATTAGCATTAACATAACCAATAACAATATATTCATCTGTATTAGTAAATTTAACTTTAATAACATCTTTACTTTTACCCTCTACATATTTCCCATTAACATTTTTTAAAACAATACCTTCCATATCATTTTCTTTTGCTAATTTTAATAATCCTCTTTTATCTAAATAATGTGGTAAATATCTAACAGAACTATCTGCTTCATATGTCCAACTATATAAAGAACAAATATCTCTAATTTCAGTTTTTCGTTCTTTCCAAGTTAAATGTCTTAAATCTTCATTATTAAGTTCAAGAACATCCCAAATGAAATAAACTGGTTCTGCGTCTTTACATTGTGCTTGAGTTCGATGATCTTTTCCTTTTGAATCTACATATACAAGTTCACCATCTAAAATACAATCTTTAACATAATTATCCGTAAATATATTATTCAAATCATCAATAATATCTTGTGGAATATCTTTTGTTAAAACATCATCTTTACGATTATAAAATTCAAATTTACCATTTTTAAAATGAGTTATCATTCTTAAACCATCTCTTTTAAGTTCCGCAACCCAATTTTTATCTTTCATATATTTTTCATAATCATCTATTTCTTTAACTAACATTACCATCAATAACAACTCCTTTTCGTTTTAAATTTTCTATACATTCATAATAATATTTATTATTGTGTTCTTTATAAATCTCACTTATGTTTTATCTAGCCCCTGCTTCTAAGATAGGTAAATTAGCTTCTGTTGGTATATAAATAACTTCTGAACTACCATCTTGTAAACCTTGAATCCAAAGATATCTTAGATATTCTTCGTTATCTCTCAAACTCTCTCCAATTATTTTGTTAGCTTCTGCTACACCCTTAGCCCTTATAACTTCTCTATTTGCTTCAGCTTGTGCAAGTATTTCTAGTTTTTCAGCCTCTAATACAGATGCTTCTTTTTGGGCGATAGCTTCTTCAACTAAAATCTTTTTTGTCCATTCAGCTTCCCGTAACTCTGCTTGACCTCTTAAATCTTGTTTATATATTCTATATTTAGGTAATCCTACCATAGCTAGTGTTATCAATCCAGCTACAAAAATACATACTACTAAAATTCCTATTATATATTTAGTTTCTTCTTTCATTTTAAATTCCTCCATTATTTTATATTAATCTTCTACCTATATCTAACCAATTATAAACTCTTTTAATATTAAATTCAGTTTCTTTTACGTGTTGATTCCATGGTTGGTTATAAATATAAGCCATAGTACCATTTTTATAAACACTTTCAATATGATGTCTATTATCATCAATCATTAAATTAATTCCTAAATCACGACAAACATCACCTTTAGGTTCACCACTAGTTAAAATAACATCTTGGAATTGACCAGTGTAATGTTTATTCAACCATTCTTCTGTTTGAGTTCTTCTATCTTCTTTTCTAGCACTAATTAAATATAAATCATTTGTTACTGCTATAAAAGGAACAACAATTCTTGCATGATGCATTGGAGCAAGATTATTCAATTCATCTGTTTGATAAAATTCATCTAAATTTTTACTAAATTGTTCTCTGGATATATTATAAAAAGGATAAATCCTATAAGTTTTTATATCCGATTTATTAAGATTTTTATCATATTTATTATTTAAAAAATCTAAACAAGGTGTAACAAAATCACCTAATACATCATCTAAATCAATTCCAATTTTCATTTTTAACCACTCCAACCACATTCTATACAATCGAATGTATCATTATAATCAGAACTAGGATTATCATAAGTAATTTTCAATCCCATCTTTTTACATACTGGACATTCTTTTAAATTATTCATTCATATCACCTTTAATGTTTTTTAAATACTACTTGTTTAAATCCTTTATCATTATAACAATAATTACATATTTTACAATCAGCAAGACATAAAAATTCATTTTTAGTTAATTTTCTACCATCATCAACTCTAGCACGACCATTAAAACCTAAAAATTTTAATCTTTTAATAGTATATTCTTTTTTATCATCACTTTTAATCAAAATAAAATTTTTATGTCTTTGATTTAAATAACCCATCTTATCTTTAGTATAAGCATAAAATATTTTATTAGGAAATTCTGAAATTATATCATTCCAATTTTCAAAATATTCTCTTGAATAAAAATCACCTGATTCATGAATTCTTAAAGTATTCCAATTTTTTAACTTTTTTAAATTATTAATAATAATATCTACAAAATCTTTTCGTTTAGATAATTCTAAGTTTCTTTCTCTAAATGGTAAAACTTGTGGATAGATTCTTTCAGCCTTACGGGCATAACACCATTTACGACATTCTTCAGTAGAATTTGGGCACGTTTTAATTGCAGGTAAATTCCATATTAAAGTTGTTTTTGGTAATTTTCTATTTCCTTTAGTAAATAAATTCATTCTAAACACTCTCTAAACTTTTTCATATTATATACTGTTTGCTGTGCAGAACCATCTTTACAATCTTTAAATATTCTAATATCAGATTGTAAATCATTAATTTTTTTTATAAATAAACATAATAATTCTTGATTTTGTTCAGATAAATTACTAAAATTAATTTCATTATCATTAAATCCAAAGCGTTTTATTTCTCTTTCATATTTTTTAAAAAATGTCATTTTCATATTCCTCTAAAGTCATCATAAAACAACCACAATGTGCTAATACAACTAATTCACCATCAACTAAATGTACTGAACCACCACTTACTTCACAACAATCGGAGCAGTATATTGATGGATCGTCTAAATTATCTCCTTCTTTATATTTCATTTTAATTTAATCCTCGCCATATACTAAAAAATAACATTAATATATAAATAACAGTCATACCATATATTCTAATCAACGTGATAATTAATATACCCCTGCTCAACATTCCAATCATTAAAGAAGATAGTTTTACCTTCAAGTAATTCTTTTTCAAAAACTTCATTTGCAAAATCTCTTGCATTTTGTATTGTATTAATTTCATTTTCTTTATTTTGTTTTGTAAAAAATATCTTAGTTTCTGTTATTTTAAAATTATTCATTTTGTACCTTTACTGTTTCTTCAATATATTTTTCTCTTTTAAGATTTTTAAACTCTTGAGTTTTTTTAAAAGTGTCTGTGAATTCTTTAACTTCTTCGGAAGTCATTTTAATACTATTAACATTAATGTCTGTTTTTGTAATGTTTTTTATATACATTTTATATCCTCTGAATATATTTTGCAATATTCTTATCTCCTCTTAAATAATTTAAAATAAGTTGAGCACCAATGTTTGCAATAATTCTATTACCTAATTGGATAACACCATTTTCAAGTTCAAATTTTACTTGACAACTATCTGATTCAACTGATTTATCTAATGTTGAAAGTAAATATTTTAAAGTATTTTCTTTATTTTTTGTAAAGAAACAAAATTGTCTTCCTTTACATCTTAAATCAATAAATTCGGTTTTATTATTTTCACAATAATTATAAACCAATTCTCTAACTTTATAATTATCAACTGCTAAAACAATCATATCATAATTCTTTAATTCTTCTTCTTTAGTAATAAATTTAGTAATGGGCGTTACAAAATATCTTTCTGCTAATACTTCAGCTTTTAATTTACCTAAATCTTCAGGTTCAGGAAAATTTTGATATTTAACATTCTTTTCTTCAACTTCATCAGCGTCAGCAATAGTAATATTTAAAGAATCTGTCCCTTTAACTCCATTTAACATTAACTGACTTAACTCACGAATAAGATAACTACCTATTCCACCACAACCTATAATTAACATATTTTTCATTCTTATCACCTATACTTTATTAATTTCAATTTCATTAAAACCATCTTTATTTTTATTTAATTTCCATGCTCTAAATAATTTTTTTAATGGTGAATATATTAAATAAATAACATCATAATGAGCTAGACTTAAATCTATACTACTAGGTATCGGTTCACAATTTGGATGTGTGTGCCATACACTTAAAAATGATATTTTGGATTGTTTATCTAATATATTAGTCTTTTTAAAAATATTAAACATTTGTTTTGGTTCCATTAAATAATGAACTGATTTATTAACATACGCAATATTAGGTATATTAAAAATCTTTTCAGCAATAGCTGTTTTATTATTTATATTAGAACCAGTTATAATACCACACATCTCAATATTAGAATTAATATCTCCAATATTTTTAATGTCTGATAATATAGATTCCTCTACTATAAAATTATCATACATTTTATAAAAATAATGGTAGTTTTACCTACCAAAAGAATTTATTTGTTTAATGCTTTTTTCAAACCATTAATTTCTCTATCAGCATATTCATTAAGTTTTCTTTCGATTGCTTTTAGAATTACTTCTCTATCATAGATAATATCAATATAATTATCTTTACCTATAATTATAGTAACATTTTTGACATAATCATTTTCTTCAATATCAACAATCATACCTTTAACTTCTTTCTCAAAAGAAAAATTAATTTCAACAGGTTTTTCAACAGAACTACCACCACCAAGAGCATTCATAAGAATGATTTCCCAACCATTATCATTAGCTTGAACTAATTCTTTTTCAGATAATAATTCTGTATTTTGTGGTGTACCATTAATATAACACCATTTATTGTCTTCTTTAGCTAGAGATTTAATTTTTCTAACTGCTTCCTTTGGTAACATTGAAAAAGCTTCATCGCCTTTATCGTTAGTTACTCTAAAATTTATTTTCTTTTGTGCTTTCATTTGACACCTCGTATTTAGTTTATTTCTTTTCTTTTTAAAAGTTTTGTAATTACTATTTAATTACAATTTTAATGTATTAATATCTTTTGCAAACATTATGTCATTCGCTAAAGCATAAATTCTACTTACTAATCCATCTTTACCAGTATGACCTGTTGGATTTTTATCAACGATACATCTATAATCTAATTCATCGCCTTTTACTTGCCACACTTTAAAATTAGTATTTGATGAATTATCTTCAATTAAATATTGGTTTCCACTTTTACCTCTTAAAACATAACCAGTTTTATCGTTAATAGTTTTCTTTTCAACTTTAAATTTAGTTAAAGTTTCTTTCAATAATTCTTCAGATTTTTTAATTGCAAGTTCATATCTTTTCTTAGCATCTTTAATGATTAACATTAAATCTTTTAATTCAATTTTAACAGATTTCATAATATTTTTAAAATATTCCAAATTATATGAACTACCTTTATTATCAATAAACAAATTAGAATTTGTAATTAAAAATTCTTTTTTATCTAATATTAAATAATTCCTATTAGCTTTTCTTTTTAATTTAAATTCTAAATTAGCGTTAGTTCCTTGTAATTGTATAGAATGTTTAACATTTTGAGAGATAGCTTTATGAAATTTTAAACTACATTTTGAAACATTTTTTAAAAATTCTTCATATTTTTCTATATTATCATAACATAAAATATGACATAAACATTCTGCTACTTCATCTTTATTAATTCTAATACCATTTATTGAATATTTTCTTACAACAATTTTATTATTATTAATATTAAAAGTTAATTTATTATAAAAATATTTAAAAACTATTGTTTTTATAGTATTTTCAAATACTTCATTAAAATCTGTTATTGAATCAAT
>Ga0233415_10001043_pt1 | contig 12360 bp, 12 predicted proteins | sample Na_anoxic_12_MG_FD_188631 | JGI IMG/M metagenome (GOLD analysis project Ga0233415, IMG submission 188631) | Seawater microbial communities from Saanich Inlet, British Columbia, Canada - Na_anoxic_12_MG | ecosystem: Environmental > Aquatic > Marine > Inlet | place: Canada: British Columbia... | reverse complement strand
TATATTCACGAATATCATACCGACATAATGGGCACCGAACATTGCTTCGAAACCATGTTTGCACATCTTCTTGTCTAAAAATATGACCACATTGTCTAATAATACTAATATTATCATTATCATCGAATTCATCTTGGCTAATTGGACATGTAAGATTCACTGGATCAATCACTTCTCCAAAAGTCATGTTTTCAGTTGCTTCCGCAAGTTGAGCATCCGTTGGTCGGACAACTACCGGAGATAAATTGTCCAGGTTATTTGTTGTTGTCAATCCATTCGGAAATAAAGCCCATAGCGTGATAGTATCTAACATATTTTGACTGGGTGTATATGCTGGAGTTCTTCTACGACTAATACCTGGTTCATTAAATGGATCCACGCCAGCACTAAGACCTGCACTAAGACCTTGACCTTGACCTGCGCTATGACGGGTACGTAAACCCGGGCTCGAAAAACCAGTTCGAGACAATCTTTGTCGGGAATTGCGATTTCGATTGGAATTTCGATTTAACGGGGGTGGTTCATACACATCTTGATTATTATTATTATGACATATAGTCTCATAAAGATGATTTTCAATGTTATTGAATGATTCTTGAGAGCGATCTATAAAAGAACTATGATGTTCAACCATTTGTAAGTAAGAATTGACTACTTCACGTCTATCCGAGTTGGCCATATTATTATTATTATTATTATTATTATTATTATGACATATAGTCTCATAAAGATGATTTTCAATGTTATTAAATGATTCTTGAGAGCGATCTATAAAATTACTATGATGTTCAACCATTTGTAAGTAAGCATTAATTGCATTACGTCGATCAGCGTTGGCCATATTATTATAACACTTATTATAAATGTGTTTAAATGTTAGTTGTCTTATATATTAATACAATGCAATCATCGTGGGATAAATATAAGGATAAAGGATTATCCGGGTTAAGTAATATGGGCAATACGTGCTTCATCAATTCATGTTTCCAAGTTCTATCACATACATATGAACTAAGTGAAATAATTGAGGATGGAACATTTACAAAAAGATTAAGTGCTCATCGTGATAAAAAATACGCAATCGATTGTTTTTTGACACTGGAGTATTATAAACTACATAAAATGATGTGGGAAAAGAACTGTGTAGTATCTCCTGGATCGTTTTTAAAAACAGTACAGAACGTCGCCAAGCATAAAAAGATGGATCTGTTTATGGGATGGAACCAAAACGATGTTTCAGAGTTTCTACTTTTTGTCATTGATTGTTTTCATAATTCATTACGTAGAGAGGTTATTATGAATATACATGGAAAACCTGATAGCGAAACAGATGAGATGGCGGTCGCGTGTTATAACGAAATAAAAACAATGTATTCAAATGAATATTCTGAATTCATCCCCATTTTCGGAGGTATACTTATGAGCCGTCTTTTGAGTAAAACGGGCGAGGTTCATAGTATGAAACCCGAGCCGTTTTTTGTTTTAGACATACCGATTCCACCAGGGAATAAAGAGCCATCATTGTTGGACTGTATGGAGTTATATTGTGAAAAGGAGTCTTTAGAAGGAGACAACGCGTGGTTTAATGATAAAACGAATAAAAAGGAAGATGTGGATAAGCAAGTGGTATTTTGGAGTCTTCCCAAAGTGATGATTATCTCATTGAAGCGTTTTACGGCAGATGGTAGAAAAATACAAGTACCTGTCGACGTCCCGTTGAATAATTTAGATTTATCAAAATTCGTTTATGGGTATGATAAGGATACTTATAATTACGAATTATATGGAATATGTAATCATATGGGCGGCACACTCGGTGGTCATTATACTGCTTTTGTGAAAAACGCAAATGGTAAATGGTTTTCGTATAATGATACGAATGTAATTGAGGTTGATATTGAAAAGTCGTTGAATAAAACATATGCTTATTGCCTTTTTTACAGAAAAAAAGTAGATGTATAGAATATACACCCATGTTATTATCATATAATTCAATATTAGGTATGCCAGTGGATGAATCTAAAAGCGACGAAAATAATAGTACAATTGAATTTAATCCTCGTATGATTATTATATTGGCAGTTGTAGTAGGATTATTTATTATTTTGTTTAGTAGTTTAGGAAATGGAAATAAATTAAGTGCTCCTACAATAGGTGCCCCTACAAAAGCTACCTCGGTATTGGAAATCATTATTGGAGGAGTTATAATCGCAGTATTGATTCTAAGTGGTGTGCAATATTTTTTCAATATTAACTTGAGTGCTCGATTAACGAATTTTTTTAGTGATAGGCCGAATTTAGACATAATAGTAAAGGATAACGAGCCAGGGGATATATTGGTACCACCTGTACCTGAAATTAAATTAAAGAAACAAGTGTTTCATGTTCCCGATAACAAGTATACGTATAAAAATGCAGAAGCACTTTGTGATGCATATGGAGGGCGTTTAGCAAATTACGACGAGGTTGACCGTGCTTATAAAAATGGAGCAGAATGGTGTTCATATGGTTGGACACAGGATCAGATGGCATTATATCCCACGCAGAAGAAGACGTGGAATTATTTACAGGGAGTAAAGGGTCATGAGCATGATTGTGGTCGACCAGGCATTAATGGCGGCTATATTGCAAATCCCAATGTGCGTTTTGGTGCAACCTGTTATGGATATAAACCTAAAATGGATGAAGAAGAGGCAGAATTAATGGAAAACACACCGATTTATCCGAAATCAATGGCTGATGTGCGACATGATAAACAGGTAAATTATTGGAAAAAACGTATACCCGAAATATTAGTCGCTCCCTTTAACAAGAACGTGTGGAGTTTAATTTAATTTATACAATTGAATCTTTATTAATATTTATTTAACAATTATTGTTAAATAAATAGTTCAACCTGCGTATTTACACACTCGCGTATTTACACACTCGCGTATTTACACACTCGCGTATTTACACACTCGCGTATTTACACACTTGAAGATTTAATTAGCCAATAAAAAGCCCAATGTGTCAGAAGAAACGATTCGTATTCCGTCTACACGACCTTCAATGATAAGACTTTCTGGAAAAATAAATTGCGGTAAATTATCACCAGTTCGAAGAGTCACATCTGTTTCAAGTGTACCAACCATGAATTTGGAATTGCTTAAACTTCCTTGGTATGTGAGATCTACACTAACACTACCTTTAATAACTGTGTCTTCAAGTGGAACATATTTTTTTAATTTTCCATAAATATTACTGTCTCGATTTTCAGGGGTTTTAAATATACTCCATGTAGTATGTGTATTACAATGAGTTATTCCTTTAATTGCACTATACGTATTCACTGACTCAATTATACCAACAATCTTATTATTTCTTCCGAGAATTGGTCCTGTAATTTTAATATCATATATAGAACCATTTGATTTCAATTCTTCGTAAAAATTATATATGGAATAATATACTTGATCTGGTCGTAATTTCAAACTATTAAAAATAATTGGGTTGTTAATAGGGTTTTCTGGTACATTAATTATTGTATCATCGTTAGATTGTTTTTCCATTTTTAGTTTCCCAATACTTGGCACCTGCAATATATTATCTTTCGAATAACCCGCTTCTAAATAAATTCCATCGAATCGTGATATTTCACCTTTTTTATTCCGATGAACTTCTGTAAATTGGAAAGTACCATTATCGTCATAATCCGGTAATAATAATTTCATTTTGTTATTACAAGAATCGTCTTTAATTTTTAATCCTGGTTGAAAATTAGAATATGATCTAAGAGAAGAATTACTATCATCGACTAATGGGAATATGGTAAAATAATCGGATTCCTTATCCTCATTTATAATAACATTGCTACTATAATCCGTAAAACTAAATGTTTTATTTATTGGATCATATCCTCCAGTTCTAAATATTTTTCCACTAATACACCATGTTCCTGAAATAGATTGGTTTTGTTGGTAATTTTTGAATAATGAACGCACTAAAGCATTTGAAGACATAGTCATTTATAAATATTATAAATATTATAAATATTATATCATCATAATGATTATTTTGGCGATCGCTTCGTTTTACGATTGCTCTTAATAATTGCTTTTTTTTGTCTGCGTGTGCTTTTCCCACTTTTTTCTTCCACACATCCACAACTAAACAGTTTATCGAAAAGTGATTCGTCAACAACGTCTTTTTTTTCAACCTTGTGTTTTGGAGGATGTGAATCATTTACCCAAAATAAACCTCCTGGGATAGCTAAATCCTTGAGACCAAAACTTCCTCCTTTTTGTGCACCCGGTTGTGCACCCAGTTGTGCACCCGGTTGTGCACCATTTTTATTTCCTGCAGCAGCATTACATTGCTCGTTAAATAAGTATCCTGCGCTATGAGCTACATTCTGTTTATCTGTATAATATTTAAAATCGTCGACAGCGTTCATTACAGAGTTCATTACAGTATATAAACTTTATATATTATTTATTATTACGTTCCTATATATATCATTTATATGTGCGTTTTATTTCAGATACCAGCTTTGTCTCGCGTCTGGATTTAATATGTTCCATGATTTGTTCCACTTTTTCCTCAGATGGTATAATTTCACCTAAACATGTTTTTAAAAATCCGAGTGTAATCGGTGCAGTCTGCTTCGTTTCTACAAAGCGCAATTTACCGTCGCTAATATTAACCTGAGCCTGTAGATGATTATCTTCGGTTGCAATTTCCAAAATCTTCTCTGCCATTTCACTTTTCTTAGTCCGCAATTCCTTTGATGCATCTGCATATTTTTTGAGTTGATTATCAATCTGAACCCATTGTTGAATGCTATTTTCAAAACTCATAATCCTTATAATTATATTATGAGTTTATAATTCTAAATGATTTATCTTTTATATTTTTCTGGAACTATTTTTCCTATATGCCTTACTTTTGTATGACTTACCTTTGTATCCCTTACCCTTGTATGACTGACCCTTGTGTCCACGTCTCTTGGACTTTTTCTTATAAGAACTGGATGGAAGATTTGATTGAACCTTTTTTTGGGTAGCAAAAAGACCAAAGGGAACAAGTGCAGCCGCTATAGCCGAGCCAATTACACCAATGCTGTTGCGACCACCGGTTTTAACAGTTTTTTTGTGATTGGAAACAGTTGCTGATTTCTTAACCTGGCCGTGGTTATTGCGAGTTTTATTAGGCACAGGATGGTATTTTTTATACGAATTATGGCTATTCTTAGCTAACATTTATATAATCTGCAAAGAAAAAAATCAATCATTTCGCTTCATTATTATATTATTATTACGCAACAATAGAAAGAATATTCCTAAAATCAATAAAAAGCTAATGCTCACAAATAGCAATGATAAATATATATATGGATAAATCTCATTTAGGAAAGCATCCAACACAGGTTTTGTCATATTCAACAATTCTCCCTTAATGTCTTCTCTTTTTAGTATGTCTAACAATTTAGTGATAAATGGGTCTTTCATTACATCTTTTCAAGATTATATTTTGGAAATTTAAATGCGAATAAATAACCGTCATTTTATCTATTTTCTTTGTAATGGAAAACAATAATATTATTCAGATGGACAAGGAACTTGATTATGACAGCTTTTTGCTATCTAATCCAAATGGTGTTCAAGGTGGATCATATATGACCAAAATTACTTCCAACGGGAATCATGGACTATTTTTTCAAACTCCTAAATTGAATACGAAACAAGGTATTGTTATTACTGATAAAAAGAGCTATTTTGATATTATGATAGATCGTGGCGATTCTGAACTTATTTCATGGGTTGAAAATTTAGAAGAATGTTTACAAAAAAAGATTTATGAAAAACGGAAGATTTGGTTCGAAACAGAATTAGATATGGAAGATATACAGAATACAATGACCCCACTATTGCGGCCATTTCGCGGAGGTAAATATCATTTATTAAGAGTGTCAGTACCGTCGATGAAAAGTATGATTGGGCAATCACGGTGTGCTATTTATGATGAAAATGAAAATGTCATCGACGCGAAAAGCGTAGCTGATGATAATAAGATTATATGTATTTTAGAGATACAAGGTATCAAGTTCTCTTCAAAATACTTTCAGGTTGATATTAATGCGCGGCAAATTATGACATTTAAGAATGAACCAATGTTTAAATCGTGTATGATTAAGAGGCCAACTGATGCAAGTAAACTGGCAAATACCGAATCAAGTACCGAATCAAGTACCGAATCAAGTACCGAACCAAGTATTGATGCTGACACTGACAAGATTGAATTAACTGACGAAATGATAGCAGTTTCGGGCGCGGGTGCAGAGGTAGCTGTAGATGTAGATGTAGAGGTTGAGGCAGTGGCATCAGCAGAGCCAGATGCAGCAGTTTCAGATGTAGTATACAACGATATTGACATTGTGGGCGAAGATAAACCAGATACTGCAATTAAATTGGTAGTGGACGATAATTTTGACCCCCTTTCAGAATTGGATAATGTAAAAATCACATCAAACACTTTAGAAGAAATTGACATTGATTTAGAAACTAATAATGATGAAGAAATATTGGAATTAAAAACAAAGGAATTCTATTATGACATCTATCGAACAGCGCTTGAAAAGGCCAAGAAGGCAAAGCGACAAGCTTTAGAGTCTTTTTTAGAAGCAAAAAAGATTAGAGAAACATACATGTTGGATGAAATTGAAAATGACTCATCTGACGGGGAAGATTTAGAAAATTCGGATTACGAAGAAGAATACGAACAGTTGTTTTAACTTTAATTAATACTTTTAGCAGAATATATGAAAATATTTTATTCCTATTTTTATATATAAGAGATGCCAAAAACGCCTATTTCGAAAATGCCAAAAATGCCGAAAATGTCCGGTTCTTTGATGAATGTTTTAGTAATAATTGGTGGTGTGTTTGTTTTAATGTATATTATCAAACGTGTCGGCAACAATAATGCAAAGAAGACAGAGACAATGTCCGGTTCCGGTCGTGGAGCAGCGCGTAAAAAATTTTACAATGAAGCGTCTGGTGGAAATGCAGCCAATGTTCAACCCGCACAAGCAAGTGGAAATGAGCAATTCGCAGCGGTAAATAGCAATGGAAAACAATCAGCGACAAGTGGTCATGGTCTTCCCCCGTCTTGTTCAAGTCAACCTTCGGCAAGTCCATCTGAACTATTACCCAACGATCCCAATGGTGAGTGGAGTAAATTAAACCCTTCTGGTTCTGGTGATTTAAAAGATGTAAACCTTCTCTCTGCTGGTTCTTTAATTGGCATTGACACAGTTGGAAATACTTTAAGAAATGCTAACCTCCAAGTGCGATCAGAGCCTGCAAATCCTCAGATGAATGTTGGTCCTTGGCACAACACAACAATTGCACCTGATACCATGCGTGTGCCTTTAGAGGTTGGACAAGGTCCTCAATAAGTTTAACGATATAAGTTTAACGATATAAGTTTAACGATATAAGTTTAACGATATAATGGATTTATAATTTCTATACAATATAGAAATTATGTACAATTATTATTTCATTGCAAGTATAGGTGCAATTATAGGTGCAAGTATAGGTGCAAGTATATTAGTAATAAACAGGATAGCTTATTTTTACGACAAATATTTTTTGGATGTTATGGAATTCTTTCTGTTATAACTATATATGGCGCAATCGTCCATGACATATATAGTTATAATTATGATAGTTGTAATTCTGGCCAAAATATATATAGAGTCTGATTTTTTTCAATTGAAGTGTATAGTATCAGGAGTTGATGGTAATAAATACTGTGTTCGTGAGAGAAGGCGTTTAAATGAGGCAGCAGATTTATTGGCGGACGTGAATGTTAAAATGAAATCCATTGTATCCTATATGTATAAACTCCATCCTGAAAAAAAAAATGTTATCCGATTGCACGAAGGATTTAATCCACAAAAGATTAATGAGACACTACCTACAAGTGAATATACTGCGTATAGTGAAAATAAAGGAGAAAAATTGGCCTTTTGCTTACATCGTCGTAAAAACGGGACCAAGCTTATAGATGAAAATACTCTTGTATTTGTGGCCCTCCATGAATTAAGTCATATTATGAGCTCAACTGTTGGGCATAATGATGAATTCTGGCAGAATTTCAAGTTTCTTCTTACCAATGCAATTGAAAAAGGGATTTATAAACCTGTTGACTATAAGAAAAACCCACAACCTTATTGTGGTATGGATATTACAGATAACCCATATTATGACATGTAATGTAATGTAATAATAATATAATATAAAAAAATAGTATATATTATATATAATGAGTTGTCTTTTCAATAGCATGCATTATTTTTTACCAGATTTGTCAAGTGGAGAGATTCGCAATAAAATTTGCGATTATATTCAAAATGGCGGTGCTTTAGTAGATGGTTTGGAAACATCTGAAATCGTAAAAATGGAAGGTGGGAATTATATACAAAATATGCGCAATACGAGTACATGGGGTGGAGCAATAGAGATACAATCTGCTTGCAATATCTGGCAATGGCGTATTATTGTTAAAAATTTTCGCGACAGAAATGGGACGAGTATTGAATTTATTCCCGTTTCAAGTAATTATACAAAGACGATTCAATTAGAATGGACTGGTGGTCATTATGAACCTGTTAGAAGTTAGTAGTTAAATATTCATATATTACCGTAATTTAATAGCATCAAGATACCTTTCAATAATCTTGAAATCCATGGAGTTATATATAGCAATTTTCTTGTAAAAATCGTCATACACGTCCTGGAAACAATATTCCGCATATCGTTTTAATATGGTATACTTATATGTTGCTGCACTGCGATCAATATTTACGGAATTATGTATAGCCCAAAGTCTTGTTTTTAATCCCTCAATGTGAAATATTTCGTCATGTTGTATACAATATTTTGTTTTATAATGAACGGAACAAATATTACATGGTAGATTTTCGCAAATATAATTTATAACATCTATTACGTCTCCTTTACAAGTATTAAACGCATTCGCATCGACATTTTCCACTAAAACATGCAGAAAGAGCCAGATGATATTTCCCCAATGTTCATTCATATATATATAGGTAAATATAATAATAAATAGGTAAATAAAATATTATAAAAATATAAAGTTAGTTTATATATACATGAGTATTTATAAAATAGCATTATTAAATTCATCTAATAAATTGGTAAAATATCATGTTTTCTCAGGGCAAAGTATTTTACCTGAATTAGAAACCATATTTAGTAGTGATGAATTGGAACGCATTGCTTCCGAGGATATTGAAATCATGAACATAGATAGTATACTACATATGGATGATACAATAGAAACCGTAAAAAAGAAAATTATATTAGGAACTGGATTTAATTATAGTTTTGAGGAGATGTATTTATTTGTAGAAAATATGAGTGAAATAGATGTTTCCCAATTATATGCTAATCTTTCTTATAATGGTAAATTGGACATACATCCCAGTTCACTAAAACAATACATGGTGAATAATAACATTGAACATCTCGATACAATTGGACGCGACGTTAGTTATATCGATTATGATGATATTATTCAGTTAAATATTAATAAATTATCGGTTATTCAAAAAAAACCACTTGGTATGAAATTGATCACAGGTGATGCAGTATACTCCATGTATGTAAATCCATTTCAGATATTATACATTAATAAATTGCTAAGTGAAAGTGTTGAAAATTTAGTAAGTACTACGAACAAAACATTGCTTATGAATTCCGGGTTTATAAATAACAATACTATCTATTTATGTTTAGCCGACAATGTCTTAAATTATGCAAAAACACATGGTTTTAATGAAAATGTCATCATAAAGTTGTATTTTACGTACCTAAATGAGAAAAAAATTTATGACTTGGAAACCTTTGAAGCGAAAAAGGAGGGTTTAATAAAAGCTACACGAAAACTGGTCAGTGCAAAATTTGAAAAAAATATTGAAAATGTGGACTTGTTTTATAATATTTACAATAATAATCCTGATTCTACAAAATATTTATACCAGGGTATTACTCGAGCCCAAGTAGTACTTTATCAGGAAAATGAGTTTTTTATTCCACTCGATGTCATATTCAAAATAATAAGCACAAGTGATGATATGCCATTGACGAAACTGAATGCTTCAAAGAAGCGAGAAACGATTTTTAGATTATATTGTCCCGAGACCGCAAAAGGTGGTCGAAAAATACCGAGTTTGAGTAAGGCTCATGTTATAAAGATTAATAAAGCTACGCCCCATAGTGGTCGTGTTTCAATGTATATGAAAAAGCGGATTCAATATCAGGATGTAATCATAATTTGCGAGATTGACACTTCTGCGAATATTCATATTCATGTTCAGAGTAAAAAAAACTTTGATATGCTTGAAATACGAGATATTATTAGGGAAAATGTGAATCCGATTATAAACATTATTAAAAATTATATTGAACAGAGTGGATATAAAATGAGTGCATTTGATAGTTTTTATGACGACAATGTAGAAATTATTGACATGAATTATGTGTGTTATCTGGAAATAAGTAAAAATATACAATTGCGAAAAATGCTCGGGTGTGTTTCGAGTATATTTTCTGTCGAAAATAGTAATTTAAAAGATGGCATTGTAATGAGATTTAAGCGTGTGGCGAATTTTAACGAAATGGATAGTATTCAGTCATTTATATCCGACTTGTATAATAAGGAAACACAAGAGGATATTATTATTGCAATGTTAATTGAAAATTTTCAACTAAGTGAAGAGGAATCTCAATTGAAGTTAATAGATTATTTAAATGGTGTGCAAGTAGTCCAAAACATGAATCGTCGAAAATCGATGCGTTCCAAGGACAATCCGGGATTTTTAACTACCATAACACAAGATCAATTTCAATCTAATATTACAATACGAATTGATGGTATAAATAATATACGTTATTATGAAACATTGCCCGTATATATTGATTCTCTAATTCAACTTACACAGAACCCTCCACCCAAGTATGCCGATAGTATTAAAAAATTGTGTACTGGGCGTCAAGAAAAAAAGCTTGAAGAGATGGTCGATATTATTGCTCCATCGGAACAAAACCGCGATATATATGACCCCATCGCGTTCGGAGAGAGTGAAGGAAAATCACCGAATGAAAGTGATAATATATTAGACTTGTTGATACAGGATGATAGCGATGATGATGAAAGCGATGACGAAGTGTTTGTGGGTGGAAACGACGACGATACACCAAGCCCTGTTAGCATAGAACTAATAGATTCAAGCCCAGAAGTAAGCCCAGAAGTAAGCCCAGAAGCATTCGATATTGATATTATATCCGACACACCCGAATCAATTCCTGAAGCACGTCCAGATGCATACCCGGATGCAAGTCCTGATGCAATCGACATAGACATTTTGGGCAGCACACCACAAGAAATTCCACAAGCAAGTCCCGATGCAAGTCCCGATGCAAGTCCCGATGCAATCGAGGTAGACATTGTGACCGAGACACCACAATCAAGTCCCGACGCAATCGACGTAGACATTGTGAATGAGACACCAATTGCAAGCCCCGAAAAAGTCATTGATAATAAATCTGCCGAAAAAGTTGTTGTCGAACCCGAAGAAGAACAAGAAAAAGATGAAACGTTAGTGAAGGATATAACGGGCATGTCTCTGTCATTTCCTAATCCATTTTTCCAACGTCTTGAAAAACGTGATCCGAAATTATATGTATCAACTCAGCAAGGAAAATTTAATGCCTATTCAAGAAGTTGTCAATGGAATAAAAGAAGGCAACCAGTAATATTGACAGACGCAGAGAAGGAACGTATTGATAAAGAACATCCGGGGTCGTATGATCAGGCCATGAAATATGGCTCTTCTCCTGATAAAAAATTTTGGTATATATGTCCAAGATATTGGGACTTGAAGAAAGACACAAGTTTAACCGAGGCGGACGTAAAATCGGGTAATTATGGAGAGGTAATTGATATAAAAGCGACAAAAGTACCAAAGGACAAGTTCGTATTCGAATTTAATGATGGAAAGGAACATTTAGATACTAAAACGGGCAAATATGTTAACTATAATCCAGGATTCTTAAAATCGAATGTTCACCCAGACGGTCTATGTGTCCCATGTTGTTTCAAAACATGGAATTTACCAAATCAAGTGAAGCGAAAATCACAATGTCTTAACGACGATGTTGATATTAAAACAGATCGGATTGATACCGATGTTAATAAAGCAAAGACATATGAAATTGATGAATATGTCAAGGGGCCAGAAAAGATGCCATTAGAAAGCGGTCGAATAGGATATTTACCGAATCCAAT